>Ga0172382_10002128_pt1 | contig 33767 bp, 29 predicted proteins | sample Leawel138RmetaG_FD_122245 | JGI IMG/M metagenome (GOLD analysis project Ga0172382, IMG submission 122245) | Leachate microbial communities from a municipal landfill in Southern Ontario, Canada - Leachate well 138R metaG | ecosystem: Engineered > Solid waste > Landfill > Unclassified | place...
GCTCACTACTTGATGTGGTAGTTTACAGCAATCGCACCAGTGATAGCGACACCAATTACGCGGGATGGGGTACAAGTAAAGTTTTCAAAAGGGTGAAAGCCCTAGAATCTAGTGGGAAATGGCTCCCCTTACCTTTAAAGCCCGAGGGGGCCGTAAAGAGCGCCGACAGCACTGCCACGCGCTCTTTTTGCCGTTGGGAGAAGCAAGACACCGACACCAAAGATGACTGGTACATTGTTCCCACCGGGAAAGCCAGTTTTGGCTCTCCTAATACAACAGAGATCTATAATCCATAGAGAGAGGGTGCCAAAAATATTCGGCACCCTAATTTGATCTAGATATGTTCGGCTACAAAAGATTCCAAAATGGATAGAGGGACAGCCCCAATCCTTTGGTCGACAACTTTTCCATCCTTAAAAAGTGTTAAGGTGGGAATGCTGGAAATATTATATCTCTCGGCTAATTCCATCTGCTCATCTACGTTAACTTTACCAACTTTTAATTTACCGGCATGGTTTTCCCCTAATTTAGCAACTGCTGGGCTAACCATTTTACAAGGGCCACACCAGACAGCCCAAAAGTCAACAAGTACAGGAATCTTTGACTTCAAGACCTCTTCTTCGAAATTAGCTTTGGTTAATACTACTTCACTCATTCAATTCCTCCTAGCTTTAGCTCACACCAAATATACAACGGAGGGAAATAAAAGAAAAGGGAACTACTCGTCTTGTGTGACTTCTTCACTAACCGCCGGTCCCTCTTTCCAGGCAGGGTCTCCTTGGAACTCAACGTGCTCAGCGACGATCGTAAAGCGTTCTTTCCGCTCGCCGTCATCATCATTCCAACGCTCCTGTTTGAGTCTACCAACTACCCGTACCCCTCTTCCTTTCCTTAAATACTTGCTACAATTCTCCGCTAAAGCCCCCCAGGCGTCCACATTGATGTAAGTGACTTCGTTAACAAGATCTTTCTCTTTGTTACGGTAGTAGTAATTGGTAGCAATGGCAAAATTACACACATTTCGGCCACTATCGAGGACGGTTAGGTTAGGGTCTCGTGTTAAATTCCCTTCAATTAAAATACTGTTTAAGTTATTCATTTTCAATTCTCCTTACAAAAGAGGACTCAATTTAACTTAAATTTGATTCAACTGACTGTTGCTAGTGTCTAGCCATGTACGCATTTCCCCCTCTCTTTAAGCATTCCTCTTTAATTTAGCTCTGAAATTAGCGGCCTAAAGACGAGCTTGATCTTTAACTCCTTCGTAAAAGAATCCTTTGAACGTACAGCCCCGTTTTCTCATTGATAGATTAGCAATAATATGCATAATGAATTATATATATGCATAACATAGCAATTTCGCTATAAATCTGCTTTAAGGAGTTTGTATGAACAAAGCACAGGTTTCAATCCGAAAAACTCATGCACAAAACTATCAAAAAGGGCTGGCGAGGGATCTACAAAAAACACTTGATGATATCGGGGCTCTAGAATATTTACGTAGCAAAGGAAACCGAATTCTAATCAAACCAAATATTGCCAGTCCTGAGGCGATTTATAGCACGAGTCCTGCAGTTCTGTTTGTTCTAACTAAGATTTTAGTAGATGAGGGATTCTCCGTTTCGATTGGCGAGAATCCTTCGATCCCTACTGATGCTGATAGAGCCTATCGTGATTATGGTTTATATGAAATTGCAGAAGAAGCCGGTGCTGAGGTTTTGGATTTTCGTCGGGGGCCTCATGTTGAGGTCGATGTGCCTGGTGGAAAGCTTTTTCCCAAAATAACTGTAAGTAAATTCGTATTGGATGCAGATGCTGTAATTAGTTTAGCAACCATGAAATCGGCAAATATTGTGACTGCAACTTTGGCGGTTAAGAATATGAAAGGTTGTATTCCTTCTCATTACAAAAGAAAATTTCATTGTGAAGGTCTTAATGATGGAATATGTGATTTGATGAAAGTGGTGAAACCTGATTTGGCTCTCATTGATTGCACCTTTGGCAAAGACATGACGAGTAAAAGTTGTTTCCCCGTTGGTCTGCTGATTGCAAGTACCGATGTTTTAGCTGCAGATTCAATCTGTGCCCGAATCATGGGATACAATCCCTATGAAATTGAGCATTTACGTCAAGTCAGTGAAGCAGGCCTTGGAAAGTTGGATTTGAGTGACATAGAAGTTAGAGGAGAAAAATTAGAGGATCATATTGCTCGATATCCTTTCTCCAAACCGATGGACCCGATCAAGATTGCTGAACAGAGTGGAGGCAATCTCAAAATAATTCAAGGAAATCCATGTAGTGTTTGTCTGAATGAGCTGGGTACGGTATTGCATCTATTCCAGCATCGTATTGCGGAATTAGACGATGTAACCATTCTCGTAGGACCTAATGCAGTTGCAGATACTGTTAATTCGGATGATAGTGTAGTTATTGGGTTTGGCAATTGTGTTTCACAGGGGAAGTGTACACACCATATTGCAGGCTGCCCTCCTACAGATTATCGAGCAGCTGAAACCGGGTCTCTTATAGATGTATTTCACACTATTCTTGGCGACAAGGAGGCTTGAAGCAAACATTAGGGAGGCAGCCAAAAAATGGATACGGCTCTTTTGGTTAGGGAAGATGGGGGTACTCGTTTTGGATGCACTGCCACCGAAGAGATAATGGAGGAGTGTAAACGCAGATTATCTATAGATAATCAGGTGCAAATAATATGAATCAGAGTAATATCGATGTTTCGATAGAGCCAAGTGAAATTAAAGCTGTTGTCTTTGATATGGATGGAACTCTTCTGAAGAGTGATAATACTTTATCCGAACGAACGATCAAAGTTGTTGGAGCTCTTCGAAAAACCGGGAGGAAGATATTTCTTGCTACGGGGCGTAGTTATGACGCTGTACACCCTTTTTTGGAAGCTCTTGCAATTAGAACTCCAATAGTGTGCTTCAATGGTGCCGCAGTAGTGGATGCATTAACAGGACATTCAATTTTTTCGCATTTCCTTCAAGAGAGTATTGCTCGATTTCTTATCAATCTTGCGAAGATAAATAATGTCTACTACCAAGCTTATAACCGTGAAGGGAAACTTATATATGAACGTATCTGCGAAGAATCTAAGTTTTATGAAAAACATTCTGGGATTCAGGGGAGTACATACGATTTTAATGATGAGTCAGCCTTGCAAGTTTACAAAATAGTATATATCGGTGAGTACGATGATTTAAAAATACTGGCAGATGAAGTACAATCCAAGTTTACCATCCATGATATCTACTCTGTCTTTTCAATGCCGTACTTTTTTGAAGTAATGAACCCGATGGCCGGTAAATTGGCTGCTTTAAAGGAAGCTCTTTCTTCAGAAAAATTGGATTCTAGTGAAGTTATGATATTTGGTGATGGGCAAAACGATTTGGAGATGTTGCAATGGGCACATGTGGGCGTTGCCATGGAGAATGGATCAAAGGAATTATTTAATGCAGTTCCTCGCAAAACCATTGCTTCCAATAACGATGATGGTGTTGCCCGCTATCTGGAAGATTTTTTCAAACTTGAACTTTAAAGCAAGGACTGTTATAGACAATTTAAGGTAAAAATGATCATACGGAAGTGCCTACACATTCGTAGGGTCATTTTTAGTTTACTGATTTATTTTACCAACCAAAAATTTTTATTTCAATTTTTTGGCTATGAGAACTTCAATACCAAGAGTCTCCAAACGTTCCTTTATCTGACTAGGAATATTCTCATCTGTTATGAGGGTTGATATATTGGTGAGCTCAGAAAATGAATAGAGCGCAAATTTTTGTATTTTTGAGGAATCTACCAGCAGAACCACTTTATTGGCAGATGCAATCATTTCCCTTTTGAGCATAGCCTCAATGCTGTAAGGGGTCATTATCCCTTTCTCAATAGATAATGCAGCGGTGCCAAGGAAAAGAGTATCCACATTATAATGCTTTATCATATGCAAAGCATCATATCCCATTATGCTTAGTGTCCCGGAATTTAAATCCCCACCTAATACAATGGTATGGATATCGGGTCGGTTGACAAGTTCATTGGCAATACGAAGGCAGTTTGTGATAATAGTCAGGTCTTGTTGTTTTTCAAGTTGTCTAATCATTGATAGGGTCGTTGATCCAGAGTCTACCATTATGGTACGGCATCCTCTAACCATATGGGCTGCCAGCTTTCCAATCTGTTGTTTTTTGTCAAAATTTTTGATAGTAGGGATATCAGCTTCAGCTCTTAATTGAATCCTGGTATCAGCATTTGAATAGCCTTTATCATAATCAAAGACTGATGAGTCCTTGTATAAAATTCCGCCTCGTGTTCTTGTTACCAGATTTTCATCGCTAAGCTTAATGAAATCTCTGCGCGCCGTATCCTTGGAGCATCCCGTTAATTGGATGGCCTCTTCATAGGAAAGGCTACCATGTCTTTTGACTGCAAACATGATTGTTTCAAGGCGCTTTTCAATTAGCATTAGTGTATCCTCAACTTAATTTCAATGCATTATATAGCTTAATAGCAAATAAATCAAATAGGCGGGGATACGCCTCCTTTCTGAGCTCTCGGAGGATATTGGAGTTTTATTTTGTTTGCTTATAAGGCTTCCGTCTTACCTGAATATAGAATCCCCTCTCTCAAAAACATCCTGATTTATACTCTTCATCCGGTGTTTGATAATCCAAAACTTAGATTTAATATATCTGTTTAACAGTAAAATAATTAAGAACACGTAAAATAGTGCAAAATAAAGCTTGACTGATGCAATTATGATGATATGATTAATTAGACGAAAGCAATAAAACATAAATTCCCTAATCGTAAAATTAATTCAACTGTATATGTAGAAAGTAAAAAGTGTTAGTTAAGGATAAAACTTAAAAGAGTGCAAAATGTGCAAAAAAAGTAAAAGGGGATACATAAAAAGCCGTTTGATTTTGAAATCCAAAGTATTGTTCAGTGCTATAGGTAACTATTTTTTACAAATTTGAATGATTTGGTGGTGGTGAGAAATATGTCCATTGTGGACATATAAATTATAAAGGGAGGAGTATTATGAAAAAGAAGGCATTGCTGTTATGTGTGATAATTCTAATAGTATCCACACTCAGTGTGTTTGCTGCAGGTCAACGGGATGTCACGGTTAAAAAGGAGGGGAAAACAGTCGTAGGTGTCTCGTTACCTTGGCTAGGAACCCAAAACTGGGCTGAAGGTAACGATATGTTTAAAACTGAATTGGCTGCAGCAGGTTTTGAACCTATTGTCCAGCAGGCTGATAACAAAGTGCCCATCCAGCAGCAACAAATCGAGGCAATGATGAGAAGCGGAGCGGAGATTATTGTAGTCGCACCGATTGATGGTTCCCAGCTAGGCGCAATCTTGGAAGATGCAGCGGCAGCCGGGGTTAAAGTAATTGCTTATGACCGTCTTCTCGAGAATACAACTGGTATCGATTGTGTAGTCCAGTTCGGAAGCGTTAAGATTGGGGAACTCCAAGGACAGGCTCTTTTGAACGGTCTGGCTGAGATGAAAGGCAAAGGCCCTTATAACGTCGAGCTTTTTGGGGGCGGTCCCGCTGATCCGAACGCTCCTAATTTCTTCAAGGGTGCGATGAAGATTCTGCAACCAAAGATCGATGATGGAACACTCGTAGTTGTGTCTGGGCAGACAAGTTTTACTCAGTGCGCAACGCTTGACTGGGATAGTTCGAAAGCTATGGCTCGTATGGATACCCTGCTTTCCGGTTTCTATAGCAACAAGGAAATTCACGGTGTTTTGTCCCCTAATGACTCTATCGCCAGAAATATCATCACTGCATGTGAGAGGGCTGGGCAGAAAATCCCGGCTATTTCCGGTCTTGATGCTGAAAACGAATCAATCAAGTGGGTTTGGGAAGGTAGACAGTATTCAACCGTTGACAAACCAACCTCTGTGCTGGTAGGCAAAACCATTGAAATCGTCAAGTTGATGGATGCAGGTGAAAAGTTGCCGGCATTTGACAGCATGGTACATAATGGTAAGAAAGACGTCGGGATTTATGAGCTAACTCCGGTTATTGTCACCAAGGCTAACATAAGAGAAGTATATGCCAACGATCCTGGTCGTATGGCAATTCTGAAATAAGGAACTTTCCGAGTTGGCTGTATTGTCAATTCTTTGCCAATAAGTAGGTGAGATTGTATAATGCAGCCAGCACGTTTGGCAGAACATCGTCAAATGCTGGGAGAAGAGTTATCTGCAAGATTTTGGATATCTTGCAGATTCAGTGAAATTTGCAAGAGTATATATTGCAAGATATAAGGTGCCTATGGAAGATAATAATACAAAATCAAGACAACGTCCTGTTATGCTCCAAATGCAAAATATTACCAAATACTTTCCAGGAGTTTGTGCTCTGGATGATGTAAATCTAAATGTGTTTCGCGGAGACATTCATTCAATATGTGGCGAAAATGGGGCAGGAAAATCAACATTGATGAATATCCTGTCTGGAGTGCATCCGCATGGCTCTTATGAGGGAAAAATTATATTTGATGGAAATGAAGTTGTTTTCAAAAACATCAAGGAATCAGAAAAAGTCGGCATTGTGATTATCCATCAAGAACTTACTATGATCCCTGAGCTTTCCATTACTGAAAATATTTTCTTAGGAAATGAAGTGGTGAAAAAAGGGCTTATCGACTGGGACACCGCTAGACGTAACACAGTCGAATTGCTTGCCCGTGTAGGTTTGAACGCCTCTCCAGATACATTGGTAAAGAATTTGGGTGTAGGTCAGCAACAGTTGGTAGAAATAGCGAAGGCGTTTGCTAAAAACGTAAAATTGTTAATTCTTGATGAACCGACTTCAGCCCTAAACGAAGCGGATACTACAAATTTAATGAAACTCATGCTAGAGCTGAAGAGCAAGGATATCACTTGCATCATGATATCGCACAAGTTGAATGATATTGCTAGGATATCAGATGCCGTCACCGTGATTCGTGATGGGTGTACCGTTGAAACGTACCCTGTTGAAGCAGGTAATGTTGATCAAGATCGTATTATATGTTCCATGGTTGGGCGTCCCTTGGAAAACCGCTACCCTTCTCACGAATCCAATATTGGAGAGACTATCTTTGAAGTTTCAAATTGGTGTGTAGAAGATCCTGAGATACCAGGAATGTATGCATGCTATAACAACAACTTCTTTGTCAGATCTGGAGAGATTGTTGGTTTTGCGGGCCTTATGGGTGCCGGAAGAACCGAATTGATGAAATCGATCTTTGGTCGCACCTATGGGAATTACCTCGGTGGAACCATAAAAATTAGAGGGAAAGAAGTTCAGATCAAAGACGTTAATACCGCTATTAAACATGGCATCGCCTACATACCTGAGGATCGCAAGGTATATGGTCTCAATTTGCTCGACACTATCCGTAAGACCATAGTTTCAGCAAACCTAGGTTCAATTTTACGTCGACGCTTGCTTGATTTGGATGAAGAATTTCAGGTAGCTAAAAAGTACTGCAAAATGTTGACCGTTAAAACATCTGGGGTTGATTCAAGAGTTACTACCCTTTCTGGTGGAAATCAACAGAAGGTTGTCGTGGCTAAATGGATGTTTACAGAGCCTGATATTCTGATTCTAGATGAGCCTACACGGGGAATTGATGTTGGTGCCAAATATGAAATTTATCGCCTTGTGCATAAGCTTGCAGACCAAGGGAAAGCTATAATATTCGTCTCTTCCGAATTGCCTGAATTACTGGGTATGTCGGACAGAATTTACACGATCTTCGAAGGACATATTACAGGGGTACTTAATCGAGAAGATGCCGATCAGGTGAAACTTATGAGAATGATGATAAGTACTTCCACATCGAACTCTGAAACTAAAAATAAAGGAATTGCTTTATGAAAACCATTAGGGAAATATTTGGCACTGAAATCCGTCAATACACTATGGTGATTGCATTAACTGTACTTATACTAGTCTTTAATATTGCGACTAATGGGAAGGTTGTCACCCCTGCAAATTTTCAAAATCTGATCTCTGGAAACGCCTATGTCTTGATTTTAGCGATCGGCATGGTGATGGTAATCGTCATTGGGCAGATTGATTTGTCTGTTGGATCGGTAGCTGGATTTTCAGGAATGATATTAGCTCTAACTGCGCGAAATTTTAATTTGCCGACGTGGGTTGCCGTAATCATTGGTCTTAGTGTCGGTGTTTTGATTGGAGCATGGCAGGGTTTTTGGCTGTCAAAATTCAATATTCCTGGATTTATAACAACATTAGGTGGATGGATGATATTCCGTGGTGGTGTTATTTGGATTTCAGGATCCATATCTGTACCAGTTCCAGAAGGGCTTAAGTATATTGGCGCCGGTTATCTACCAGAATGGGGTCCAGCATTCACAGGTTTGAATAATTCAACATTGTTACTTGGATTATTGGCAATTGGAGCATTTGCTTGGTCAAAAATTTGGAAACGCAACCATACAGCTAAATTGTACGGCATTAAAGATGCCCTCTGGCCGGTTATAGTTCGAATAGTACTTATAAGTGTTGTTATCGGGTACCTGACGTGGCTTTTTGGTTCAGGCCGTACCGGTACATCTTTCCCCGTCCCTGGCCTTATACTCGTTGTCTTGGTAATCATTTATCACACAATAACCCAACGAACAACATTTGGCCGCCATATATACGCAGTTGGTGGAAACAAGCGGTCCGCTGAATTATCGGGTGTGAATGTAAAGCGAACATATTTCCTCACGATGTTGAATATGTCTTTTTTAGCTGCTTTAGCGGGAATCATGTTTGTAGGCAGGTCAACGGCCGCGGGACCCTCTGATGGGACAGGATGGGAATTGGATGCAATTGCGTCAGTCTTTATCGGTGGTGCGGCAGTTTCCGGTGGTGTTGGTACTGTCCTGAATACGATTGTTGGTGGTTTGATGATAGCGGTCCTTAACAATGGACTCATGCTTATGGGAGTTGGAGCGGACCAGACTCAGGTCATTAAAGGGTTGGTTCTTTTAGCTGCAGTTGTGTTTGATGTGTACAACAAGGAACATGGTCATGCTTCTATTTTTAGACGCTTGTTGCCGAAAAAGGAATCGGAAAAAGAAGATAGTCAACAAATTGCCAGTAGTTCCTAATAATACTCTAGCTCTCACATCGCACTAGATTGTGGTAATTATCTTGGCTGTGCGTGTTGCGGTTTGTATTGCCTATTTCTCTGCGTTAGCCGGCGACTTACGGGAAGAGTTCATAGCCAGAACCAGCTAGGTATTTTCAGGCTTATATATCATCTTTCTTTGATTCCAGTAAGCAATCAAAAATCAAACGTTTTTTGGGGGGGGGCATGTATATGAAAGGGTTCAAAATATGAATTCATAAAAATGCAAAACAACTTAAATTAGTGCAAAATAGTGTTATATATAATTGAATTTAATTGGAAATATGTTACAATGACCTAGGAATTGGGAAAATAATTTATAATTTGTCGGATTACATATTTAGGAGAATACAAGATGAACAAAAGACTTGATTTCCTTAAGAAACAGTTATTCAGCGATTTTTTCAAAAAGAAGGATTGGTGGGGAGATGATTTGTCGATTTTCGATGATAATCCTGACTTGGTTACTGAGCCAATTATATATAGAAAAGCTGTTGCTTTTGAAAAAGTATGCAAAGAGATGCCCCTTGATTTAAAACCTCAGGAGCTCATCGTAGGTGTTCCCACAATGTCATCCGTAGGTTTTGGTCATACTTTTCCCAAGTATGAGACTGACGAAGAAGCTGATAAATTCGAAAAACTTTCCTTGAATAGAAAATCAGTTTGGGGACACCATATGCCCTATTATCCCAAAATCTTGCAGATTGGAATTGATGGCGTGATACAAGAAGTAAAGGCCGCGCGGGATGCTTTGGCTGGCTCAGATCTAAAAAAAGATGATTTTTATAGGTCGGTTCTCTATACACTGGAATCGGCTAAACTTGTTCCCCAACGATATGTAACGTTTCTCGAGAATGAAATTAAGGATGAAGCAAATCCGGAAAGAAAGCAAGAATTAGAGCAAATTATCGATATATGTAAAAAAGTCCCGGCGGGACCTGCGGAAAGCTTTCAGGAAGCACTCCAGAGTGTTTGGTTCATACATCTGATTCTCCATAGTACGCTTTCTTATACCCCTCTTGGCAGAGTGGATCAGTATTTATGGCCCTATTATAAAGCTGATATTGATTCAGGCGCTATAACCAAAGAATATGCTAGAGAATTGCTTGGATCCTTTTTTATTAAATTTAATGAGAGAACTCAATTTTTACAGGAGCACATGGAGAATCACCTTACAGACTATGACTGGTCTCAAGGTGGTGGCAAAAATGAATCTGCTGCGCACTTCAATATGGAAAATGATGCAGATTATACATATGGGCAGTCTGCTAATCACTGGCTCCAAAGTGCAACAGTCGGTGGATATGGCCCTGATGGTAAAGATGCGACCAATGAATTGAGCGAAATGATTCTTGAGGTGATCAATTATCTTGAGTTGATTTCGCCTATGCTCACAGCTCGAGTTCATTCTGAATCTCCAGAAAGTTATCTCACGGTAATTGCGGAAGAACTTACTAAGGGTGGAGCCCAACCAACCATATTCAACGATGAGGTAATACTTAAAGGGATGATTGAACGACTCAAGATTCCCAAGGAAGATGCACTCGATTATTCATCCGATGGATGTTGGGAAGTTCTTGTCTATGGAAAAACTGAATATAATTATGGCCACATTGAAGTTCTTCCTGCAATGGAGGCTCTCATAAATAATGGAAAATCCTTGGTAACAGGCCATAAATTAGGAATTGATATTGGGGATGGCATCAAAGAGCTTGATACCTTTGACGCGTTCTTCAAAGCTTATATGGACCAGATAAAATACAGGGTCGATAGCGCTTTACGGAATAAGCTTGAATATTATGACTATGTCCATCAGATTGCACCTGAGCCATTTTTATCAGCCTTTGTTCCTGATTGCATCAGCAAAGGTTTGGATCTAACGAACAAGGGCGCCCGATACAGAATGTATGCTCTTTTTCCAACAGGATTGTCACATGCTATAGACTCTTTGAATGCTGTGCGGGATGTTGTGTATGAGAAGCAAATGGTTGATTTGCCTACTTTCATCGATGCCGTCAAGAAGAATTGGGAAGGATACGAGGAGCTACGCCAGTATTGTTTTAACAAGACTCCCAAATATGGTAATGATACGGAGAAAGGCGATGACCTAATGGTGAGATTCTTGGATGATTTCTGTAAATATACCGACTACTGGAATAGCCAGATTGACTGGATGCACATCACTGCAGGAGTCTCAACGTTCGAAAACTTCCCCCGTTTCGGGAATAATGCATGGGCTTCTTTCGATGGACGCTTTGCCAGAGAAACTGTTTCAAGTAATTACTCTCCTTCTTTTGGACAAGATAAAAATGGGCCGACTGCAGTTGTCCTATCTTCAATAAAATTTGATCTTTCACGATTGGACAACGGATGTCCCATTGATATGCGTATAAGTTTTAACAAAGGAACCAAAGAGGAGAATGCCAGTCTACTGAAGAATTTCATAAAAGGGTTCATTCAAGTGGGCGGTAATATCGTTACCATTACGAGGGTTGATTTAGAAACTTTGAGGAAAGCACAGAAAGAACCCGAGAAATACCTCTCTCTTAGAGTAAGATTGGGTGGATTAACAGTGTATTTCGTCCAGCTGGTCAAGAAACAGCAGGATGAATATATGCGTCGTACACAACATGCAATGTAAGTCTTCAGGAAAGGAAAAATTAAGTGACTAAACCCGATCTTGCGTTGAAAGGAATAGTATTTGATTTTCAACGATTCAGTACTCATGATGGTCCTGGTATTCGTAGTATGGTTTTTTTAAAGGGATGCCCATTGCATTGTCCTTGGTGTGCGAACCCCGAATCCCAGAAGCTTGAGCCCCAGTTGGGGTTTTTTAAGAATAAATGCAGCGGTTGCAATGCATGTACCAATGTCTGCCCACAAGGTGAATATTTTCTGGAGCATGGGGACATTGATTGGGAAACTTGCATCAGTTGCTTCAAATGTGTAGATGTCTGCGTGTATGATGCACGGAAAGCTTACGGACAGTATCTATCAGTTGAAGAGGTGCTTAAAGAATTACTCAAAGATAAGCCATTTTTTAAAACTTCAGGTGGGGGGATAACTATAAGTGGAGGTGATGCCACTTTGCAGCATGAATTCACGTATAATATACTTCTGGCGTGTAGAGAGCAGAATGTGCATACAGCGGTTGAAACAAGTGGGTATGCCTCGAAAAAGATATGTAAAAAAATCGCTGAGCAAACTGATCTCTTGCTCTATGATATCAAACATATGGATCCTGTCATTCACCAGAATACGATAGGTGTCTCTAATGAGATAATTCTTGAGAATGCGATTATGTCTGCTGAAATTGCTCCTGAAATGATAATTAGATTCCCTTTGATTCCCGGCTTTAATGATACTGCTAAAAACATGACTGAAATGGGAGCATTTATCTCTAAGAAGCTTCCCAAGGTCCAACAAGTTGACATTCTGCCTTACCATTCAATGGGTGAGTCAAAGTGTATTGCTATCGGGAAAGAATATGGGTATCCCCAAGGAACGGATGTTACCAAAGAGAAAGAACATGAAGCGCGACAGATTCTTGAGGAATTTGGATTGAGAGTTAGTATCGGCGGTTGATTATCAGGATGGAGACGTCACAATATTTGCGCCATGCTCTTCATTAGCTGCCACACAAACTGCTTTAGAGGTAGTGAGGATTTAACACTTTTTGCAGACTAGACTTTGCTTCGCAGTTCTTTTTTCATGACAACCCGCAACACCCTTTCACCGTCCTGTTATTACCCATACAGGGCAAACAAAAAAAAGATATTTTTCGCGTTTGTAGGTAGCTGCTCTACTGAACATTTATTAAATTTTCATTAGGTAAACTGCGTAACTATGGTTACACAGGGTAATGAATTAGAGTGTAGGGGGAAGTAGAGGGGTTGAGATGAAAACTTTAAAACAATTAGTAGTATTGGGGTTAGTATTACTAATACTTTTGGGCCTTTTCATTAGTTGTAATGATGAACTTAGATTGGAAGAAATATGTAGTATTAGTGTGGAGGGCGTAGTTGTCGTTGGTGAGACTCTGACAGTTGAAGTGATGCCAAGCAGAGCACCAGTTTCTTATCAGTGGCTGAGAAGTAATAGTGCTGATGGCACATATGCCAATATTTCAGGGGCAACCAATAAGACTTACAAACTTGTTGAAGCCGACAAAGGGAAATGGATCAAAGTTGAAGTAAAAGGGACCGGGAACTTTACCGGAACTGAGTCAAAAATAGTTGGTCCGGTGACTCAGATTATTCAGATTATTAATGAGAGAAGTAGTAGAGCCTATGATACCATCCAAGAAGCTGTTGCTGAGGCAATTGCCGGCGATACTATTTTAGTTGGAACAGGGACTTATGTAGAAGAAGGACAAATTGTAATTGCTAAGAATCTAACCATTAAGGGAAATAGCAAAGAAGGCACAATTATCAAGCCTAAACAGGACACCGGCAGTGATGGCGATGATCGTGGATGGATATTAGTAGAAGCGAATGTAGAATTTAATTTAAGTAATGTTACACTAGATGGTGAAGGAAAGGCTATTTACCAGGCTGTTCGCTCTTATGGCACCGGTAGCGTAGATGACTCTATCATTAAAAATATAAAATGGACCGGTAACTATGGTGCAGGGCTTGTATTTATGGGCACTTCAAGTGATTTTACCGTAAGCAATACCCTCTTTGAAAATATTGATCGCAATGGAATTGTTGTTTATGGGACAGGGATAACCGGCGGAACAATTGATAACAACCTATTTATTGGCAGAAATTCTGAGGCTGATCTTGAATATGGTATAGAAATTAGTGAAGGTGCAACCGATGTTGAAGTTAAGAATAATAAACTCAGAGGTTATGGCGGAGGTAATGATGATTATTCCTCTGCAGCCATATCGATTGTTAGCCGCCATGACACAACAGCTACAACTGTAACAATAACTAATAATGTCGTAAAAGAAAATTATATTGGTATAGCTATTGGCAATGTGTATGATAAAAAAATACCGCAAGTTACAGTTACTGATAATGAGTTTGAAAACAACACATATCATATTTTTGATGACCGACTTAACTGGGACAGTGATAATGGCGAATTATTGAATTCTATTATGGTAGATAATGAATTTGCTCCCGAAAGTGGAATAGGTGATGGAGTAATTAGAGCAACTAAAGAAGGTGACATACTCAATCTCAATCAAAACAGAAGAAAAATTTACAGTTCCATCCAAGAAGCTGTTAATAAGGCATATGCTTATGATGATATTTCAGTTAGTGCCGGAACGTATGAAGAAAATGTAACAATTGCAACCAACGGCTTGACCCTCAAAGGACCGAATGCCGGCATTCCGTACAACGGCGAAAGGGTTGATGAGGCAATTGTAGTAGGCAGCTTTAACTTAACAGGAGACAATATCACGATTGAGGGATTTACAATTGAGCATGGTGAATCCACACTGAATAATAAACGTGGTATCTATATTAATTCTATTGCTACTAAAAATAGTAAGATTGCCAATAATATTCTCGATGGAGGCGATAAAGCTACAGACGGAATATTTGTTTCAGGTGAAGGAACGCTTATCGAAGGGAACAAAATTTTCGGAGGTTCTGGTAGTGGAAATGGTTTTTGGACTCAACCATCCGGAGACCTAACTGTTGAAGGCAATTCAGTAGAAGGTTATGGAAGTAGTATGTACTTCGACTCGGGCTCAACCGGTGATTTTGAAATAATAATTAAAGATAACATTTTCAGCCCAAGTGAGGGGCATGGTATAAGTATTGAAGGTAATCCAAACTTTGACGGGTACACATTCAGTATAACAGGAAACACTTTTGAAGACACAGGTGCCACTAGTATAAGGGACCTTCATAGTGCCACGACAGCAAACCGAGATGGGAACTGGCGTGCTTCTATACTGGTTAATAATACTATCCCAGAAGGGCATGTGTGGTACGATGATGGCCAAACACCACCACTCTGGCTTCTGGCAGAAAATCGGGATGATAATCCCTAATAGGAGAAAACAACCTCAACTACAAAGTATCTGCCAGCTTTACGCATCTGCTTGTTAGATTTGTCATAAGTACAGCTATTTATGGATTATTGGGCTTTCTAAATACCTTGTAAAGAAGAAAATTTGCTGACAATTAATAGAAATATTAATTTAAATGACATATGCTTGTAAGTATTTATATCTTTAATTATTTTATATACATCATTTTATAGATTTCAGCAAATTTTCTTTAATATTTTAACTCATAGTATTGACATAAGTGTGTAGTTTCTGTATATTACACACGAGCTTCACTATTAGTGGAATGAATTCAAATTTTGCAGAGTAAATGTGATGAAAAAAGTGCTAATTATTTTAACAGCCATACTAATCACCGGAGTCCTGTTTGCCGTCGATATTGTCGATAGTACCGACTTTTATATGTCAACTAAAATTGAAGAGAAAGGGGCAGTAAAGATTGGAGATAAGGGAAAAACATCAAATTCCGTGTCCACTTTTAATAGTATTGATTCAGTAGGAACCAGTGATGATCCTATTTTGTTTGATGATGACCGGTTAGAAGCAGAATTCACTGTTTACACCATGATAAACAAACAAGGCTCCTACTCTGTTGGTGTAAAGGCTTCTCCACTGAGTGCTACCGGCGTTAGCACTAAAATTAACTACACCGTGGCTTATGGTACATCGAGCACCGAAACTATTAACAGCGATAATAAAACCTTTACAATTCTGTCGGGAACCAACTCCGGAGGGCTAATATTCCCCAAACAGGACTTTAAAATTACCCTAGACAATACAACCTACACAAATGCTTCGGCCGGTGAATATAGTACTTCTTGGACTATCGAGCTCACGAGCAATTAAAATATTTAAAACCGAGAATAACTGCTGTTGGCTACAAGCCGGCAGCCGTTTTTTTTGCCTTAAATAGTGTTCTTTTACGGAATATCTGGTAATCTGAGAAAGGAGGCGTGCCATGGAGAAAGTGACTGTTCTCTCTTTAGGGGGCTCTATCATTGTTCCTCAAGAGATCGATATTAAATTCTTAAAAACGTTTACGGCAGCTATTAGTAGATATTTAGATGAAGAGCATACAGGGAAACTTATCATAGTTACCGGAGGAGGGGCGCCTGCCCGCCTCTACCAAGCTGCCTATAGAGAGATTGCCACAGTGGTAGACAGTGACCTCATGGACTGGCTAGGTATTGCAGCTACCCATTTGAATGGAACCCTAGTGCGCTCACTTTTTATAAAATACTGTGAAGAGCCGCTCGTGAGTGACCCTCGTACCACTAACACCTTTAAAGGACGGGTGTTAGTAGCCGCCGGTTGGAAGCCGGGCTTCTCAACCGACACCGATGCCGTCTACTTAGCCCAGAAGTTTGGCGCTAAAACGATCATAAACCTCTCCAATATCGCTAAAGTCTACACAGAGGATCCCAAGGTGGACCCCTCTGCCCAACCCCTTGATCAGATCTCCTGGGCCGACTTTAGGACTATGGTAGGGGATGAGTGGGTACCTGGAAGGAATGTCCCTTTCGATCCGGTGGCCTCTAGAGAGGCTCAAAAAGCCAAGCTTAAGGTTATCTGTGCCGATGGGAGGAATATCGAGAACACGCTGGCTATTTTAAGAGGCGAAAGCTATGAGGGAACTCTAATTAGCTAACTCCATAAAAGCTTGTAAGGGTTTGGCAAAGTCTTCAGGAAAGGGATTGGGAGCACTAAAGTGGGGAATCCACTCATCTTCATCGCCCAACTCCTGCACAAACCCCTCCTCTATCGACAACTCAGCCAAAAGGTCGATTAACGCTTGCCACTCTTTTTCTTCTAAAGGGGGAAATTTTCGCTCTCCTGAAGGGTCTACGAACTGGACCATCAGTGAAAGCCAAGCATTATCTTTTAAATTGGCGGCAAACCAGTGTAAAAACTCTTTACTAGCATCGAGGCACCCGGGAAAAACCAGATGGCGAACCAGTAATCCCTTAAGGACCCCTTGAGCATCGATGAAGGTAGTGGGGTGTTTTTCTTTGAGGAATTCAACGGCTTTCAAAACCACTTCAGGATAATCTCGACTACCACAAAACTGTGAGGCCACATTGCGACTTAAAGTTTTTATATCAAAGAGGTAGGTGTCTACAAAAGGGTCAATCAAAGCCAAACCCTCAACACTCTCATACCCCGATGTGTTATAAACCACGGGGAGAGTTAACCCCTGTTCAAGTGCCAAATCTAGGGCCTCCACTATTGAGGGGATAAAGTGGGTTGCGGTTACTAAATTGAGGTTGGCAGCTCCTCCGGCTTGTAGACTTAAAAAGAGAGAGGCCAACTCCCCAACGCTAACCGCCTTCCCAATTGGCGTAAAACGACGACTAATTTCACGGTTTTGGCAGTAGGGGCAATGAAGGGTGCATCCACTAAAAAAGAGGGTCCCGGAGCCCTCTTTCTCTACTAAGGGGGGTTCTTCCCCTTTGTGAAAGCCGACCCAGGCTAGCCTCACCGTGGCGCTCTCTGCGCAAATTCCCCGTTCCCCCTGCCGGCGGTTCACCCCACACTGGTGGGGACAGAGCATACATTTAAGATAGTTGTCTTGCTTGACCATAGAGGCTAAATATAGCATGTTTAATCTAGTGATACTACGAAGTTACCGCAAAAAAAGAGCAGAAAAACGCCTCAGGGAAGACCGTTATATCCTCTCATTGGACGGAGGGGGGATGCGTGGTGTTATCCCGGCAACTATTTTAGAGTACATCGCCATTTTTTTTGACAACCACGCTGACAAAAGACCCCTCTGCTCCCATTTTGACCTTATCGCCGGCACCTCAACGGGAGGATTAATTGCTTTAGCCCTTAGTAGCGCCTACGAAACCAAACAGATAGTCGAACTCTATTTAGAGCATGGTCACATAATCTTCCCTAAAGGCTCATCCTTTTTGCAACTCAATATGCTGGGGCAACTTTTTAGTCAAAAATACGACGACCTCTCTTTTAATAATCTGCTGAAAGAAATTTTTGAAGAGGCCCCTTTGCAAGCACTGCTGAGCCCCACTATGGTAGTCACTTACGATTACACCAATAACCGCCCCTATCTCCTTAGTAGTTACGATACGCCCAAAACTTTAGTCAGAACGGCTGCCAGGGCAACCTCGGCTGCCCCTACTTACTTCGCCCCTACCACGGTCTATGATGAAGAGTTGAAGCACCAAATCTCCCTAATTGATGGGGGTGTGATTGCCAATAATCCCGTCCTCTACGCCTACAGAGAGGCTAAAAAACTCTACCCGGATGCTAAACGGTTCCATATCCTCTCTTTGAGTACCGGAGGAGTTGCCCCTCCTAAAATAGAGGCAGGTAAAGGGATTAACGGCATGATTGGGTGGTTAGATCCGGCTAAGGGAACCCCTATCTACCGCATCTATGCCAACTCACAAATGCAAACAGCCGATGAAATCGCCTTCGCCATCGATGATCTGGAGTACATCAGGGTGGATGGCACTTTAGAGCATAAAGTTAAACTGGATGAGACTGACCCCCTAATCCTCTCTAAAATGATTGCGTGGGCAAATGAAATCTACCGGGAAAACCGGGTAAAAATAGAGGCGTTTTGTAAACCTCTAGTGCAAAGAGGAGTGGCTAACAGGGGGAGTGCGTGAGTTTCATGAGCCCCCGACAAAGGGCCTTCGAGAAGAAGATGCGCCACCTCTTTGATGAACTCGACCACTACTTGGAAGATAAATTTAAGGACCTCTACCCGCTCCACCCTAACCGTCTTCCGCGGGGTAAAGCTGCCAGAGTCTCCTATGATGGTCTGTTCAGTACCGGCACAAAGTTTACCCTCGGGATAGGCAGTGAGTATGGCAGGGGGTATTTAGTCGACGTAGAGGTTTCAACCCTCGCAAAAATCGATAAATCGATGCGTGATGCCATCGACACAGCCGCCTATGAATTTTTAAAAGAGCATTTGGCAATCCACTTTCCCACCCGTGACCTTGATGTGGTAAAAGATGGCTCTGTTTACAAGATTATAGGGGATTTCTCGCTAAGCGGTTAAAGATTGAGCAATAAGCGCAAAAAGGTCGAGGGAAGCTGCCTCAAGAAATTTAGGATAGTTTTTAGGGCGATGGCCACGCGAATTGTCGCTGACAAAGCGGACAACTTTGACCTCAACCCCTAGCTCTTGGCCACTTTTAGCCACCGCATAGCTCTCCATATCGAGGGCATCGATACCCAACTCATCTGTGAGCCAAGGAGTTTTATTGCGCTCTGCTCTGGTAGAAAAAATATCACCACTACCTAACGTCAAGGGGAACCTCACCCCTCTGCCTGCCCACCTAGGATAATTGTCACACAATATGGAGAGGGGCAAAGCCCCTTCAAGGCTCCCATCTTTTGAGGGAAGCACACCTTTAGGCCAACCAAAGAGACTCAAGTCAACATCCCATTGGACGATTTTATCGGGCAAGACAAAGTCTCCCACTTCAAGTTCAGCATTGACCCCACCACAGGTGCCGACACAAATTACCATTCTAGGCCGGTAGTATTGAATCGCTAAAGTGGCATTGATGGCAGCATTAATTTTGCCTACCCCCAAAGGAGCTACGGCTAACTCCCGCCCGCAAGGGAGGGAGTGCACCCCTGAGCGCTTTATGGGAAACTGGCGAGCGCCTTGTAGCTCTGCTTCACTGGAAGCCACCACTAGTACCATTGGGAGCGCTCCACTAAAAGGGGGATTATAGTTTCAACTGAAACCCCTAAAGTCCTCTCTCTCCCCCCCTCGTAAGAGAGACGCACAGCTTTACTGACTAAGTTTGAAGCAAACCTGGTGGCTTCAAAGAAAGCCACGCCCCGCACAAGTTGCCCCGCCAGAATAGAAGCAAAGAGATCTCCACATCCCGGGTAAGAGATAGAGGTATATATCTCTTTGATAACAGCAGTTTCGTTTGTCGCGCTGTCATAGGCTATTACACCCCCCCAAATACTATCCATAACACTGGTAATGGCGACCTTTTGCGGACCCAGTTGGCTGAGCCGGATAGCCCATCTTTTCGCCTCTTCAACGGAGAGTGCCGGGTTATAAGGTTCTTGTAAGAGAAAGGCCGCTTCGGTAACGTTGGGGGTAATAACCCGGGCGTGTCTAACCAACTCTTGCATCTTCTTAATCAGCGATTCGCTCACCGGGGCATACGGTTCGCCGTTATCACCTAAGACGGGGTCTACGACGGTTAAAAAATCTTTACTCTTAGCCTCTTGCCATTCGAGGGCCGCTAAGACAATGTCTATCTGCTGTTCACTGCCTAAGAACCCGCTGTAAAGGGAGTCCAAGGTTAAGTCTAGCTTCTTCCAGTGCTTTAGGGTATCAAGCATAAATTGTGTAAGGTCAATGTACTCATACCCTTCAAATCCATCAGTTTGTGTCGACAAGAGGGCTGTAGGGAGTATTGAATAGTCTATTCCCAAAGCGCTCAATGCCGGTAGAACTACACTTAAAGAGCTTTTAGAGTGACACGATAAATCATGAATCGCTAGCATTGTTTTCATCACCATCACACTATCAGTCTTGAGTCCACTGTGCAAGAGAGTTATAATCGCATCAGGTACAAAATGGTCTATATTGATAAACAGACAAACTTGCCGGTTGCCAACCTGAATCGCTCCCCTTTCGCTACAGATATCCCCTCTATGGAGTTAATTAGGGCCTCTAACGAAACCCTGCTCAAAGGGGTTTCTGGGTGGCGCAAAGTTTTCGCCCCTTCCCAAGAGAGCTTTCAAAGAGAGCTTTGCCAAGCGGACGCCTATTTGGTGGCTTTTGTTACCCAGGCCTTTATAGAGGCCTTTAAACCCCGTAAAGTAATTTTAGGGCTCGACACCCGCCCCACAGGAGGGGCTATTGCCGATATCGCTACTCGCCTTTTCTTGGCCCGTAAAGTTGCCGTTAAACACCTTTTCATTAGCGCCGCCCCTGAGATAATGGCCTACTCGGCCCATGAACAGTCCCTCTTTTTCTATATAAGCGCCAGTCATAACCCCGTGGGTTATAACGGTTTTAAATTTGGGTTTGCCGGGGGCGTAGTTGATGCAGAAGCAAATGAAAAAGTTTTGGAGCACTACCTAGCTCTCTTAAAAAAAAGCGAAGCTCTTGGGCAAGTCAAAGAGGCCATTGAGGGCGTTGATAAAGCGGAGTTAATAGCAACCCTCGATGCGATTGAAGCGCACAAACTGAGCGCCTTGAAGCACTACGCTAATCTACTCAAGCAAACTTTTAACGCACAAATAAAATTCCACGCACCCCTGGGGATTGTGGGGGACCTTAATGGCAGTGCCCGCACCCTCTCCATTGATAAAACCTTCTTAACCTCCCTCGGGATAAAAACAGTTTTTTTTAATGCTGAACCGGGGGCGATAGTCCACCAGATAGAGCCTGAAGGAGAGGCCCTTGAGCCGTGTCGGCGGGCACTGGAAGAGCTTTATCAAGAAGATCAAACCTTCACTTTAGGGTATGTTTGCGATAACGATGGGGTCCGCGGGAATATTGTCTATATCGAGCAGGGGAGCAGGAAAGCCGCAGTAATTCCCAGTCAAAAGCTCTTGGCATTAATTGCTCTCATCGAGTTATCTTTAGCCAAAGAAAAAGACTCTAGGCCGGCATTGGTAGTCAACGATGCCACCTCTTTAATGCTCGATGAAGTGGCTGCTAAACTCGGTGTCACTGTTTTTAGAAGTGAAGTGGGTGAGGCTAATGTAGTTAGTCTGGCCGCAGAAAAACGCCGAGCAGGGTGGCAGGTACGTGTGGCTGGCGAAGGACCCAATGGGGGGAATATCATTCACCCCAGCCGGGTGCGCGACCCACTAAACACCCTGGTAACACTTATTAAGCTCTTAGGCTCAAAGGAGAATTTCAAAAAGGTCACTAATCTTAGCACTAGGGCCTCTCTCAGTGGAGCTCTGGCAATGCTACCGCTACGCACCATCACTGAAATATCTTCGCCTGAAGCAAAGCTAAGCATTAAGGACGGTGACCTTTCAAGAGTTAAAACGAACTACCTCAACCGGCTGCCCTCCGAGTTTGCCTCTCGGAAAGAGGTTTTAAACAAAGAGTTTAAGATCTACTCTTATAGGGTGGAACAAACCGAAGGGATTAAATTGAGAGTTGGCGCAGAGCGCCCACTACAAGGGGGCCTTAAAGTGCTTTTCCTCAATAAAGAGGGGCAAGCCAGCGATTTCATTTGGATGCGCTCTAGCCGAACAGAACCTTTTCTACGTATCATAGCCGACGCCCAGGGAACCCACCAGAGACGCCACGACTACCTACTGGCCTGGCAAAGAGAGCTAATCTTAAAGAGCCAACGATAACCCTGCAACCGCGGCACCAATCGTGGGAGAGTCCTCAATTCTTACAAACTGTACATAACGGTGGTGTTTTTGGTCTAAAAATTCCCTGAGGTACTGTTTGGTGTATGGCAAAAGGTTCTCAGTTTTGTAAAAAGTAGTCCCATCAGCATTCACACAAACAGGGTACCGGGGATTCTGGCCCCCCTCACCTTTTAAAACTGCAGCGCTGATATTAACTGCCGTGAGTTTAGCTGCCCGCGCAATAATGGCATCTAACAGAAGGTAGAGCGCTGTGGCGTCTTCTTCATTAGTCACACATTGCACTAAATCGTAATCGCGGTTGTGGGGTTCTTCCAAATAGTGGCTCATACGGGTGGTGTTTAACCGCTCTATTTGATTAAAGCGTCGTTTAAACTCACTGGAGAGAAGCCCCTCCTCAATTGCCTGCTCTAGAACTACCTGGCTGAAAGCTCCCAAATAGGCACCACTAATCATTTTTTCAAAATGGTAGTTGTCGGGATGTTTAGTGGTGTCCATGAAGCGCCGGTCTAACCCTCCGGGAACCAGATAAAAACTCCCCGACTCGACGTTAATAATCTGACTCCCCTCGCCGGTCAAGTTGAGCTTACCAATATGACTGTTTTTCTCAACATAGGCGGTGTTGGTCCCTGTCCCTAAGATAAAACCGATATAATCGCTGTAGGGGGAGACACCTGTGGCAACTTTTCCCGCTAAAAGGGTCGCTACGGTATCGTTGACCACTGCTACCCTTTTAGCAGAGACATCGTGCCCTCGGCGCGCTAGCTCTCCTAGGAGGGAACGTCCTACCGGCATCCCTATAACTTCAGGGGCCTTTATCTCTTTTGAAAAAACCAGTGGTATGCCGTCTAAATCCTCGGTAATTTCGGCAGCGTAAGAGAAACAAAAGCCAATACGGTCGCTCTGGTCGATTAAAGGCTCCACCTGGTCGGCTAGGATAGAGAAAAACTCTTTAGCCGAGACCTCTTTTTTAACCCCCGGCATGCCCCGTTTGTTAAAAGAGTCAATAACGGGCTCCATTTTCGCGTTGAAAGAGAGGAGGCAAGTTCTGAAATTAGTCCCACCGGCATCGAGTACAATGACTTTCTCGTGGCTTTTAACACTATTGCCGGCTTTTGTGTAGGTAGGGATCATGGCTAGGGAACTACCCCCTTTTTTCTCCAGTCCTTTGGCCATTTCACTTAAAAATGTGTCACAGCACGCTTGCATATCGAGGGTGTGGGGGGCAATTTTCCATCTCTCTAAAAACTCTTCACAACGGGTAATAACATCTCTCACAGTAGCCTCCAAAGGGGGATGCTTTGCGTCCAATATAGGCTAACAAGGCTAATGTGTCCACACTTTTTAGTGAAATAGAGCTTCACCTGTCGACAGGAAATCTTGTGAGTCGGCGCTCACTGCCAAGGGAATTATCTTCCCTTTTTGTACCCCTTCCAGGGGGAACATAAATTCTCCTTGAAGGTTAAAGGGAGCTCTAAAGCGGCGCCCGCTAACTTCTAAATCGACGCTCCCTTGGTACCTAAAGGGGTAAGGGGCCGCTTTCCTTTCCCCCTGTAAAACACCCGTAAAAATTACTTCCCCCTCATAAAGGGCTTGCGGAGCGAGAAATTCAACCAGCTTAGTATAATCGGGGAAGATGGGGATTACGCTACTGAGAAGTAGCTCTAAAAAGCCCGTTGGCGGGGCTTGGGGCGGGGGGCTTTCTAAAATGATCATCCTCAGACGCCCTAAATCTGCCGCATCCAGCTCCACTCTAATATTGGTAAAGGCGGCATCCGTTTTTAGTGTGAGGGAGTCATCGCGGAGATCGAGCTTTTGAGCGGCAAGTGAGGTAACCGCCGCTATTACGACCGACTGTAAGGCCACCCTAACCTCAGTTTCACTGGGAAAAGCCGCCTGCAAAGGGGCAATCAAGAGAGTGAGTATTGCTAGAGTCAAAACTAAGTATTTCACCAAAAAATTCCCCCTTAATAAGAGGATACCAAAACACCCTTTTAGTGTCAAAATAAACCTAATGTGTTATAGTTACATTTATGAAACAGCGCGAGACATTTTTTTGGTACGATTTGGAGACTTTCGGCCTCGATTCGAGAAGCGACCGCGTAGCCCAATTTGCCGGCATTAGGACCGATAAAGACCTAAAAGAAATTGATGAACCGGTTGTCCTCTATTGCCGTTTGAGTGACGATTATCTGCCCGACCCGTTAGCCTGTTTAATAACCTATATCACGCCTGACGTGGTGGCTGAAAAAGGGGTGAATGAAAGTGAATTCTTCGGACAAATCAACGCCATTTTAAGTCAGCCTTACACCTGCGCTGTCGGTTACAACTCCCTCCGTTTTGATGATGAGTTCATCCGTAACGGATTTTTTAGGAACTTTATCGACCCTTATAAAAGGGAGTACGCCAATGGCAACAGCCGTTGGGATATCTTGGATTTAGTGCGGGCAGCGCACGACTTACGCCCTGAGGGAATTGTCTGGCCTATCAAAGAGGAGACGGGCAATCCCTCTTTTAAATTAACCGACTTAACACAAGCTAATGCGATTGCCCACACCCATGCCCATGACGCCTTGAGTGATGTGCGGGCCACCATAGAAGTAGCCCGCCTCATTAAGAGGCATCAGCCGCTCCTCTTTACCTACTACCTAACCCTCAGGAGTAAACAGAAGGTAAAATCCTTCGTGAATGTCATGGGGGAGCCGGTTCTGCTCACAGCCGCCCCATTCACGCGCTCAGAGGGGTGCTCAACGCTAGTGATGCCCCTCAGCGGCCACAGCAAGAACCCCAACAGCGTATTGGTCTTTGACCTACGTCAAGACCCGACACCTTTAATCAACGCTGCGAAGGCTTTTAATGAGGTAGAGCAGCTCGAGTTAATGGAAGACGATTTCAGAAAAACTGCTCAGCAGCTGAAGAGGGCTTCTGAGAGCAGTCTTGGCGTTGAACAAGCCCTCCGAGAGGGCACCAGGCAACTTTTAGAGGGGGCTAACCTCCTCTCTAACCTCCCCCGGCTCATCGATGGCAGTAGCCAACTTCTACAAGTCAAAGGATTGCACCGTGTTGCCATAAACCGGGTCCCCTTCTTTAGTCCCCTTTCGGTAATCGACGACGAGGTAGCCAAAAGGCTAAATCTGGATGTCGGAAAATGTATGGAGCACTATGAGAGGTTAAAAGCGGTTCCCACTGTTGCCCTCAATTTACGTAAAGCACTCGATAAAGAGGAGTTCTTAAGTATCGATGATGTCGACTACTCCCTCTACAGTGGAGCGTTCTTTTCAGATGCGGACGCTCAGCGGTTTGCAGAAATCCGTGCAACTGATCCCCAAGAGTTGTGGGCAAAACGGTTTAACTTTGACGACCCGCGATCCTACGAGTTGCTATGGCGCTACCAGTGCCGCAATTGGCCCGAAGTCTTAAGCGATGCAGAGCGCCTCCGTTATAAGAGCTTCTGTGCATTACGCTTAATCCAACCCCCAGCTAGCGACGCAGTTACGCTCGATTTTTTCGCCCGTAAAATTAGAGAAAAGATGGCTTCCAACTCGACCAAAGCGGAAGATAAAGAGGTCTTAGCCGCTTTAGAAAAGTGGGGAAGAGCGCTGTGCGAGCGCATCGGATTAAAATACCCTACCCCTCGTCGGTAAAAATTCATTAAAAATGGATGGGGATTGCTTTAACCCGAAATTCATGATTTGATACGCAAAAAGGAGATGAACATGAAGAATAAAGGGAAGGTTGGCGTTGGTGTAATGGCTTCTTACGGGGTAGGAAAGTTTCTAGCCGAGTTTTTAACGGGAGCCTTTGGTGCCATTGTCTTTAAGTTTTATGAGACTGAAATTGGTCTTGCCGCCGGGTATGCTGCTATTGCCACTATCATCTACTCCTTATGGAATGCCGTAAACGACCCAATAATCGGCTACATTACCAACCGGCGGGCCCCTTTTGCCCACAAATTAGGACGTCGCTTCCCCTGGATTATTATTGGTTTAATTTTTAGTGCCTTTACCTTTGTCCTCATCTTTGCAGTACCCACTGCTTGGCGGGAACAGGTGAAGACCAACCCACTACCGGTATTCATCTGGATGGTCATCTCTATTTGTCTCTACGATGGAGCCTACTCCCTATGGGAAGTTAACTACCAATCGGTCTACCCCGACAAGTTTAGGACTCAAGAGGTGCGCACTAAAGCGGCCGCTATTAGTACCGCTGTCGGTGTCTTAGGCGTGGCCGCCGGCTTTGTGGTTCCTCCCCTCTTTTTCTCCTATGGGGACGTTGGTAGCTACCTCGTCAGTGGCTGGGTAATTGCCGCTTTCGCCGTAGGCGGAATGCTCCTCATTATCCCCGGGATTCATGAAACTAAAGGGATGATTGAGCGCTTCATCAAACAGCAGCAGATGATTAAGACCGAAAAAAAGAGTGAGCACAAGTTTTTCCCCAGTATGAAGCGGGCTTTAAAACACCGGGACCTGATTGCTTTTATCCTTCTGCTCTTCCTCTACCAGTCGGGAACGATGTGTATGACGAGCTCTATCCACTACGTCGGCAACTACATTCTAGGCGTCCCCAGCAGCGGCACTACAACAATCTTCGCCGGCATGTTAGTTGGAACCCTCCTCTCAATTCCCCTCTGGTCCCTTTTATCGAAGAAGTTAAAGAACAATCAGAGGATGCTCCTCATTACCAGCTTAGTGATGGCCCTTTTTGCCTTCCCTATGACTTTCGGAAGAACCAAAACCTTCTTCACAATCTTTATGGCTCTGTGGGGAGTCGGCTTCGGTGGTTTTTGGACCTTCATGACCCCTGCTATGGCCGATATCGTTGACTCTATTGTTGTCAAAGATAAGCGCCGTGATGATGGAGTTTTGATGGGTATCAGGGCCTTCTTTATGCGTTTTTCCTATGCCAGTCAAGCCATTGTGTTCTGGATTATTCACCGTTTAACCCACTTCGCAGATAACCCCAGTAGTCAAAGTGCCCAGATGGGAATCGGTCTCCATATGGCGGCTATCCCGGCTCTCTTTTTCGTTGCGGGGGCGGTGGTATTTTACTACATGAATACCTTAACTCCTCAAAAGGTGGCAGAAAATAAAAAGGAGTTGGCTACGCTGGACATCTAAGGGGACAAATCGTTATACTTACTTTCCACGAAAGAGCATAGGAGAGATGAGATAATGATAGAGATTCTCCAGAGGTTTGAACCCCAATTCATAGAACTCGAGAAGAAGTTAGCCGACCCCCATATCATGGAGGACATTGCCAATTACCGTACCCTCATGCAGGAGCGTAGCCACTTAGAACCGATTATTGAGGCGTTAGGCAACCTCCGTAATCTCCAAGAAGAACTCTCAGCGGCTAAGGAGATGCTGCACGAGACAGACGAAGAACTCGCCGCCATGGCTAAAGACGAGGTAGCCTCTCTTGAGCATGAGATTGAGGAGATTGAGCAAAAAAGTAAGATGTTCTTAATCCCTCCAGATCCAATGGAGGGGAAAAATATTATTATGGAGATTAGAGCCGGTACCGGGGGGGACGAAGCGGCTCTCTTCGCTGCCGACCTGTTTAGGATGTATTCCCATTTTGCCGAGAAGAACCGTTGGAAAATAGAGATTATGAGCATGAACGAGACCGGTATCGGTGGCTTCAAGGAGCTTATTTTCTCCATCTCAGGAAAGGAAGTTTACGGTAATCTTAGATGGGAAAGCGGAGTTCACCGGGTACAGAGGGTTCCTGAAACAGAATCCGGAGGTAGAATTCATACCTCGGCAGTAACCGTTGCGGTCCTCCCTGAAGCTGAAGAGACCGATATCGAAATTAAGCCTGATGATCTCAAAATTGATGTAATGCGTAGCAGTGGCCCTGGCGGGCAGCACGTCAACACCACCGACAGTGCCGTTAGACTGACCCACCTACCCACAGGTTTGGTGGTAACTTGCCAAGATGAGAAGTCTCAAATTAAAAACAGGGCAAAAGCCATGCGGGTATTACGCTCTCGTCTCTACGATTTAGAAGAGGCTAAAAAAGCTTTAGAGCGGGCCGACAATCGGAAGAACCAAGTTGGTTCGGGAGACCGCTCGGAGCGTATTAGGACCTATAACTTCCCCCAAAACCGTTTGACAGACCATCGTATCAACCTTACGTTGTACAAACTAGAGTTAGTTTTAGCCGGAGAATTGGATGAGGTCGTGGAAGCTCTAAAAATAGCCGCCGGAGAGGAGGCTCTCAAGGAGTTGCAATGATGACTGTGCAAGAGGCTCTTAGCCAAGGGAGTAAAGCCATTTCACAAACACAGGTCTCTGCCACCCCCCTCCTAGATGCTTCACTACTGCTATGTAAAACGACCGATCTTAGACATGCAGAGCTTTACAGTCAGTCACTAAAAACCCTCTCAGAAGAAACTGTAGAGGCCTATCATGCGTTGGTAAAACGGCGCTGTGAAGCGGAGCCCGTGGCTTATCTTGTGGGTTACCGTGAGTTTTATGGGCGCCAATTTTTAGTCTCTCCCTCTGTCCTGATTCCCCGTCCTGATAGCGAGACCCTCGTTGAAGCGGCTTTGGAGCGGCTCTCCCCTAGTTCAGAGTCTGCCGTATTGGATCTATGTTGTGGCAGTGGTTGCATTGGCTTAACTCTGGCCTGTGAGAGACCCAAGCTCGACCTAACCCTCTCTGACATCTCTAAGCACGCACTGCTTGTCGCCCAACAGAACAATCTGTCCCTGCTGAAAGGCCAAGCTAAAGTTGTTGAGTCGGACCTGTTTGAGGCCTTTAGATCAGAAAAATTTGCTCTAATAGTCACCAACCCACCGTACCTCACCTCGCCATGGTATAATGCGTGTGAAAAGCAGGTTAAAAGAGAGCCTTCATTGGCCCTTTTAGGGGGCGACAGCGATGGCTTAGCCCTTATTAGGAGAATTGTCGATGAGGCGGGTTACTACCTGCTTAACGGAGGGTCGCTGTTGATTGAGTGTGACTGGCGACAAAACGCCACCGTGACAGAACTCCTCGTGGCGAAAGGGTTCTCAGATGTTAAGAGTTACTCAGATCTCGCTGCTCTAAAAAGAGTTGTAGGGGGGACATTTTATGTATGAGGATTTAGTCAACAGATTTGTCCAAAAAGCCTACCGCTACAGCAAAAAGGAGCAAACTCAAATTAGAGAAGCCGCTCTCTTTGCCGCCGAAGCACATGGAGCTCAGAAGAGGCAGAGTGGTGAGCCCTATATTATTCACCCCTTTGCCGTGGGGGAAATATTAATGGGCCTTAATATGGACATTGAGACGGTAATTGCCGGTATTCTCCACGACACGTTAGAAGACACCCCCACTACTTTTGAGACTTTAGTCGCTAGGTTTGGTAAAACTGTTGCCGATTTAGTCGAGGGTGAAACCAAGATCAGTGGATTAAAAGTCAAAAATAAGAGCCAGCAAGAGGCGGAGACTATCAGGAAAATGTTCTTTGCCATGAGTGAAGACATTAGGGTAATCATTATTAAATTGGCCGACAAACTCCACAATATGCGTACCCTGCAACGCCTAGCCCCCGCGAGGGCGCGCTAGATTGCTAACGAGTGCCTCGATATCTATGCCCCTTTGGCCGACCGTTTGGGGATGAGTTGGCTCAAAGGGGAATTGGAAGACCAATCCCTAAAGATCCTAAAACCCGATACTTTTCAGTACATTGAGGAGTACCTCCTCTCCAAAAAAAGTGAACGTACCGCCTATTTAAACCGTGTAGAGAAGATTCTCTACAGAGCTTGCGCCGAACAGGGGTTAGTCAATGTAGAGGTCCACTCCCGAACCAAACACACCTACGGCGTCTACCGCAAGATGAAAAAACGGCGTAAGGAAATTGAAGAGATTGGCGACATTCTCGGCGTCAGAATCATCTGTGACACGGTTAACGAGTGCTACTCTCTGCTCGGCCTAGTCCATAAACTTTGGCCACCCATCGAAGGACGCTTTAAAGATTATATTGCAATGCCTAAGGCTAACAACTACCAAAGTCTCCACACCACCGTGATGGCTTTGGATGGAAAACTACTTGAAGTCCAAATAAGGACACGGGAGATGCATGCCACTGCGGAGTATGGAGTGGCGGCTCACTGGACCTACAAAGCGCAGACCAGTGGTGGAAGTGACCGCTCTTGGCTCCAGCGCGATAAAGAGCAGTTTAGCCGCATTCTCCATAAACTTAAGAGTTGGAGTTCAGAAATTGAGCAGTCCGAATCTTTTCTCGACGATATTAAAGGGGAACTCTTAAAGGATACAATCTACGTCTTTACCCCCCAAGGTCATATCGTCGAACTACCGGCCAATGCCACTGCCCTCGATTTCGCCTATCAGATTCACACTGAAATCGGTAACCACACAACCGGTGCTAAGGCCGACGGCTCAATTATCCCCTTGAGCCAGCCTTTAAAGAACACCCAGGTGATAGAGATCTTAACGAGCCCCAACGCCAGACCCACTCTCAACTGGTTGCGCCTTGCCCAGACAACAAATGCACGGCGTAAAATCCGCTCGTGGCTCAATAAAAACGACGATAGTATTATCGTTGACAAAAATATTATCGCCAAAAAGAGAGTGGAGGTACCGGTTGAACCGGTACAGCCGGCAGAAGAGGGCGAAATTGTCCGTTCGGTTTTTGACCCTAGTCGCCTCACTTTCAAAGTGGGAGATGAGAAGAATATGATGATCTCCTTGGCGAAGTGTTGTAACCCTCGCCGTGGAGATGACATCATCGGTTATGTCTCACGGGGAAGAGGTATCATTGTCCATCGTAAGAATTGCCACAACCTAAAAAATATGGCTGAAATCGAAGAGCGTAGCATTGAGGTTGAGTGGGAAAACGGGGCTCAGCTTATCACACGGCGTTTCAGGATTGTGAGCAAAATGACCCAAAACTTGTTTGCCGAAATTGAAGGCGCCATTCGAAAATATAAAGGGCACCTGATTGAAGGACGTTTAGAAGACGATGAACACGACCGGTTGGTGGGGAGTTTTACCATGGAGGTTGACAATGAAGATGATTATAAAAAAGTGGTGCGCTCAATTAAAGGCATCCCCTCGATCATCTCAATAAATGCCATTAATTAGTCCCCCTCCTCTAACACGCTAATAACTTCAGGCAGTAACTGCTTCTTCCTTGAAAGAACCCCTTTAAGCAGGTATTTCCCTTTACCCTCCATGGGGTAAAGCAGGGCCCTCTCTTTCTTAGGATAACTCGTCGTCAGGAGGATACTGCTTTCAGCAATCACATCGGTGACGAGAAGCATCGCCCAGTCGAGACCAAAGCGTTGTTTGGTAGCTTCCAATTGACGAATATACTTCTCTTTGACCTCATCAACTTTAGTTAAAGTAGTCACTTCAACCTGTCCGATACCAAAGTGGGTCTCCCCCTCTTGGTAGGTTTTAAAATCCCCTTCAATAACTTGACGGGGGTCGGCCTTATTCAAGAGAGAGGCGACACTGAAAAGCTCTTCGCCAAACTCATAAATGTTCTCTATTTTGGCTATCTTAGCCAATTTATTGACAGCTCTTAAGTCTTGCGGTGTCGTTGTTGGGCTTTTGAGGATAACCGTATCACTAATAATTCCCGCTAAAAGTATTAGGGCAGTCAAACGGTCCACCCGAACAGACCAGCGTAAATACTGATGATAAACAATCGTACAGGTACTACCCACCGGTTCGCTGGCTATGAAGATTGCCTTTCGGGTGCGCTCTGCGTCGAGGCGGTGGTGGTCGATTATTTCGATTATATCGGCCTCCTCCAACCCCTCTATACTCTGCGACAATTCGTTATGGTCCACCATAATCACTTTTTTACGTGGTTTCTCTAAAAAACAGCGCCGGGTAACAAACCCCACAAACTTTTCGTTATCAAAGACGGGCAGTCCTCTGTATTCAGAACCCATTAAGAGGCGTTTAGCATCGTCAAATAGGTCGTCCAAAGAGACCTTGGGGGGATCTTTGACCACCAGACGCTTTAGGGGCAGACTCATCCGTAAAAGCCTAATGGTCTCTGCCGTATCTTCATACGATTTATAGATAATCCCTTTATACCCTTTTAGGTCTAAATCTAAAGTTTCGCTAGGCTCAATCCCTGTTAGAATGATAGCGGGAAACTGGTTATCTAACCCGTATTGAATGTGTTTTAACCGTTTTCCCACCACCAATACCGGTAAATCGGGTAAAAGGGAGTTAAGACGGCGACGGTAAATGTCGAACTCCATGGCGCCGGTCATGATGTAGGCTTCAAAGCTCTGCATGTTGTTCTTTTTGAGGAACTCTCCCCTAATCACTTTACTAAAATTTTCAGGTTGGAAGTTGTAGTGAGGGCGCTCCCCAGCATTTTCTTTGAGAAAGAAGGCGGTAATTTCGTCTAAACTTAAAAGGCCAAAATAGTCACTGCCATCTAAGAGAGGGACCACTGAAGCATGTTTCTCGCGCATGAGGGTCACTAGACTATAAACGGGGTCTTCGGGGTGCAGAGAGGGGAAGGAGTCGATTACTACATCTCTTACTTTGGCCCTGACATCTTTTATAAACCGGGGAGGCATCACTCTAGTTTTTCTAAAATGGTGCTTGGTGGTCTCATTAAGATGGCCTATCCTTACCGGCTCATACTTGTACCTTTTATCTATTTTATTCTTTAAGCGCGCATAACACCAAGCAGAGCAAACCGAATCAAGATCGGGATTGCGATGGCCTGTCACGTAGATAGTTTCCATAGATGCCTCCCGTTAGTATCGTAATGAAACATTTTGAATGTAGCAACTGAAAGTTACTTGACCCTTACCCCTTTTACAAAGAGAATAAGGGCGGAGGTCTTCAATGAAACGAGTTGTAGTTGCCAATGATCATGGAGCCGTCGAGGTTACCAAGAAGATTGTAAGTCACTTAGAGGGGCGCGGATACAGTGTCGATTACTTAGGTGTTTTCACTGAAGATGCCGTCGACTACCCCGATAAAGCCGCTGAAGCCTGCGGAAAGTACCTTGCCGGAGGGTATGAGTTTGGCGTCATTGCCTGTGGTACCGGTATTGGTATCTCCATTTCTGCCAACAAAATTAACGGGATCCGTTGCGCGTTACCCCAAAACAGCTATGCTGCCAGTATGGCTAAAATGCACAACAATGCCAACTTTATCGCTTTTGGGGGACGTATTGCTTATGGTGAGCCGGTAGAAGAGATCCTTGATGCCTACATCGACACCTCTTTTGAA
>Ga0172382_10002129_pt1 | contig 33754 bp, 29 predicted proteins | sample Leawel138RmetaG_FD_122245 | JGI IMG/M metagenome (GOLD analysis project Ga0172382, IMG submission 122245) | Leachate microbial communities from a municipal landfill in Southern Ontario, Canada - Leachate well 138R metaG | ecosystem: Engineered > Solid waste > Landfill > Unclassified | place...
CGACCGCCTGAGGCTGAACTCGACGCCGGCCTTTCCCCGCCCCAACGCCCCGGTAGCCCAGTGGATAGAGCGACCGCCTCCTAAGCGGTAGGCCGCAGGTTCGATTCCTGCCCGGGGCGCCATTCACAGCGGCAATTTGCGCCGTGCCTCAGAGACGTTCGGGAGCTGGCCGATGCGGTTGAGTACGCGGCTCAGCTCGGCGATGTCACGGATCTCCAGTGACAGCTGCATGTGTGCGACGTGGTCTTCCTTGTCGGTATAGGTGTCCACGCCGATGACATTGATACGTTCGTTGGCGAGTACCGCAGTGATGTCGCGCAGCAGGCCGGCACGGTCGTAGGCGACGACCTGGATATCCACCGGGTAGCTCGCAGCGCCCGCACCGCCCCACTCCACCTCCAGCATGCGTTCGTGCTCCGTGGCCGCCAGACGCAGGGCATTCGGGCAGTCCCGACGATGGATGGTGACACCGCGCCCACGGGTGATGTAGCCGACGATCGCATCGTTCGGTACCGGCCGGCAGCACTGCGCGATGTGTGTGAGCAGGTTGCCGACGCCCTCGATGGTGAGGCCTTCCGCTGCGCCCTCGCTGGACCGTGGGGCGCGCACCGTCGGCAAGGTCTCGACGGTCGGTGTCGCGAGTTCGTTGGCCGCCCCCGCCAGTTGGGCGGTGTTGAGGTCGCCGTTGCCGATCGCCGCCAGCATCGCCGGGACGCTGGGCTGGTGGAGGCGTTCCGCCAGCTGCTCCCAGTTCAGATTGGTGATACCCAGGCGGTTCAACTCCCGGTCCAGCGTGGCCCGGCCAGCGCTGACGTTGTTCTCGTAATCCTGCTGGCGGAACCAGTGGCGTACCTTGGCGCGTGCCCGTGGCGTCTTGAGAAACCCCAGGTGGGTGTTCAGCCAGTCGCGGCTGGGCGTGCCCTGGCGGGCCGTGAGTATCTCCACCTGTTCCCCGTTGCGCAGCTCATGGGTGAGCGGCACGATGCGACCATTGACCTTGGCACCGCGGCAGCGGTGGCCGAGATCGGTGTGGATGTGATAGGCGAAGTCCAGCGGGGTCGCCCCCTGCGCAAGATCGACCACCCGGCCCTGCGGCGTCAACGCATAGACGCGCTCGGTTACGTTCTCGGACTTGAAGCGGTCGACGAATTCGGTCGCCGTGGATTCTTCATCCTTCCACTCCAGCAGCTGCCGCAGCCAGGCGACGCGCTGCTCGACACTCGCATCGAAACGCCCACCCTCCTTGTAGTGCCAGTGCGCGGCGACTCCGAGTTCGGCATGCTCGTGCATGCCACGGCTGCGGATCTGCACCTCCAGGGTACGGCCGTTCGGCCCCACCACGGCGGTGTGCAGCGAACGGTAATCGTTCTCCTTGGGATTGGCGATGTAGTCGTCGAACTCCTTGGGGATGTGGTGCCACAGGCCATGCACGATGCCGAGGGCGGCATAGCAATCGGCGTCGTGCTCGACGATCACACGTACTGCGCGTACATCAAAGATCTGGTTGAATGGCAGGTTCTTGCGCTGCATCTTCTTCCAGATGCTGTAGATATGCTTGGGCCGCCCGCTGACCTCGGCCTGGATGCCGGCGGTCTGCAGTTCGCGCGTCAACTCGCGCACGACGTGCTCGATGAAGCGCTCGCGGTCGACGCGGCGCTCGTCGAGCTGCGTGGCGATCTCGCGGTAGACCTCGGGGTCGAGGTACCGCAACGAGAGATCCTCGAGCTCCCACTTGATCTGCCAGATACCGAGACGGTTGGCGAGCGGCGCGTAGATCTCCAGCGTCTCCTGGGCGATGCGCTGCTGGCGCTCGGGCGTGAGATGTTTGAGGGTACGGAGGTTATGCAGACGATCGGCAAGTTTGATCAGCACCACCCGCACGTCCTCGGCCATCGCCAGCAGGAGTTTGCGCACGCTCTCGGCGTCGTGATGGTCGCGCGCACCGTCGGCATGGGCATCCTGCAGGCGGCCGATGCGGCCCATCTTGGTGACACCATCCACCAGGTGGGCGATGCGCCCCCCGAATTCCCGTTCGAGTTCGTCCAGGGTAACCGCTGAGTCCTCGACGGTGTCATGCAGCAGGGCGGCGGCCAGGGTCTCGTAATCGAGATTCAATGCATTGAGAATCTCGGCCACCGCCAACACGTGGAAGAGGTAGGGCTCACCGGACAGCCGCAGTTGTCCGTGATGGGCACGCCGCGCGGTAGCCAGGGCGCGCGCCAGAACCTCGCGCTCGGCCGCCGGCCGCCCGCCCACCAACGCCGCCAGCCAGGCCTCGCTCCCCGGTTCGACCCGGTCGGCAGCGGTACCGGACGTGATGACGCCATCCATCCACCTGCCCTCCATTGACTGCACAGCGACACAATAGCAGGGACATCTGGCCGATATCCATATCGCCGGTAACCACCCGCCGCCACGCTCACCCGTACCGCGCAGCGTGCGCCGATACACCCCACCGCACTCCCTGCACCCGTCTTACAATCGTTCCAACATGGACTGTACCTGGGCGAAGACATCCGCCACGCCGCGCTGGTAGGCCTCGACCACCGCCGGGAAGGTGTCGCCGGCCACCGCCTGTTCGACCTGGATGTGTTCGCGCAGCAACAGTTCGCTGTCGGTACCATCCGCCAGCAGCAGCTGTGCCGCCAGACTGACGTGACCACCGTCCCGGCCACGCACATGCTCGAAACGGTGTAACTGCAGACGCAGACGGTAGCGCCCGTCCAGGCGATCGCCGCGTGCCGCTACCTGTGGCGCCACCCCGGCGGTCTGCAGATAGTCCGCCAACTGCCGTTCCAGCAGACGCGGCGGGGTATCGATCCAATGGTGGTAGTGATAACGTTGCAGCCGGGCCGGGGTATCCACGCTACTGTACAGCAGCGAGCGGTCGCGGTAGATGGGTGCGGCAGCATCCACCGTGACCGTCAGGGTGCCGTGGATCGCGGCCGTGACCGGGACCACCTCGGGCGCCGGGATGTCGAGCCGATAGAAACTGTCTTCGGGAACCCGCACACTGCCGCTGCAGGCGATCAGCCCCATCGCAATCAGGCCGATCAGCAGTCCATTCATACGCCGCCGCTCAATCACCATTCACTCCTCGCTCCGCAGGGGGGCTGCCAGTCAGCAGCAACCCTGGATTGCCGCGCAACGCACGACTGAATTCGTTCATGTTGCGGCTGGTCGCCTCCAGCTCGAACAGAATGCCGTCGACCTCCCCCGAGACGCCTTCCAGCAGCTGCCGCAGCGCCAGAACCGCCGCGCGCCCGTCACTGCCGCTGTCTGCAACCAGACCGTGGACCTCGCTCAGCAGCGCGTCGAGCTGGGCCTGGGTGGCGCGCAATCCTGCCGAGAGCTCGCGGAAGTTGCGTGCCGTGATCTCGCCGTCGCTGATGATGCTGCGCACCCCCTGCTGGGTGCGCGCATCCAGCATCCCGGCCAGATGCCCGGCGCCACGATCCAGTTTCTCCACCATCGTCTCGACGTCGCCCAGGATCTTCGGTACCCGTCCACCGAATTCACCGCCCAGGTCGGACACTACATGATTGAGATTGTCGAGCAGTGGCCGCAGAGAGTCGCGCGTCAGGCCACCGATATCATCGGCCACCGCATCGAGTACGGCGAACATATCGGTACCCAGCGCGCCGGGAAGCTCCGCACCGGACGCCAAATAAGTACGGCTGTGCCCTTCCTCGATGTTGATGACGGTCTCGGCCAGCAGGCCGGCGGAATAGATCCGTGCCACGCTGTCGGCGGGGATCTTCCAGCCGCGCTTGATGCGCAGATTCACCCGGTAGCGCGTACCGGCCGTGTCCTGGAGTGGCTCCACGCCGGCCACGAAACCCACCTGATAGCCCTCGTAGGTCACGCGCGAACCGTCGGCCAGGCCGGTGATATTGGCGTAATGGACATGGTAGGGATCGCTGTCTCCAACCCGGCCGGTGAGCTTGTACAGCACCACCAGCAGTACCGCCAATGCGACCAGTACGAAGGTACCGACGGCAAAATAATTGATGGAATCACGTCGCATGAGGCTCAGTCCGTCCGGGTCAGGCGTTCGAGGTAGGCATCGGCATCGACCGGGCCGGTGTCGGGGATGCGGTTGATCAGGGAGCGTATCCGGGCATGGTCGGAACGCCGCATGTTTTCGACCGTGTCGGTCAGCAGGATCTCGCCACGATCCAGCACGGTGATGTAATCGGCGATCTTGAAGGCGCTTTCCAGTTCGTGGGTCACCACCACGATGGATATATTCATCGAGTCGCGCAGCCGCAGGATCAGCTCATCCAGCTCGGCCGATACCACCGGATCCAGGCCCGCCGAGGGCTCGTCGAAGAACAGCAGCTTCGGATCCATGACGATGGCGCGCGCCAGTGCCGCGCGTTTGATCATGCCACCGGAGAGTTGGGCCGGCATGAGATCCTCGCAACCCGCCAGATTCACCACCTCCAGCTTCATGCGGCTCATGATACGGATGGTGTTGGCATCGAGACGCGTGTGCTCCCGCAGTGGAAACTGCACGTTCTCGCCCACCGTCATGGAGTTGAACAGGGCCCCGCCCTGGAAGGACACGCCCATGTGGCGGCGCAATTCGAACAACTCCTGCCCACTGAGGGTATTGATGTCGTGTCCGAACAGTTCGATGCACCCCGCCACCGGCCGTTCCAGGCCGAGCAGATGCCGCAGCAGCGTCGACTTGCCCGAACCGCTGCCGCCCATGATGACGCGGACCTCGCCCGGCGCGACCTGCAGCGACACGCGGTCGAGGATACGGCGTTCGCCGTAATAGGTCGTCAGCTCCGTCACCCTGATCACCGGGGTGGTCGACTCGACGACGGTGCTGACATTCGGCATCGGCATGACGTCGGGTCAGCGGCTCAGGAAGAAGGTGAAGATCATATCGGCCACCACGATGGCGCCGATGCACAGCACCACCGAACGCGTCGTCCGCTGACCGAGGCCCTCGGAACCACCGCTGGTGGCGAAACCATTACTGCAACTCACCAGCGTGATCAGCACGGCAAACACAATGCTCTTGGTCAACCCCTGCAGTACGTCAGCGACCTCCAGAGAGGCGAGCGTCAGTTCGGTGAACGCCGCCAGGCTCATGTGCAGCTGCAGGCTGCACAGCAGACCGCCACCGAACAGTGCGACAGCGTTTGCCAGGATCGTCAGCAGCGGCATCATCACCACCATGGCCAGCAGAATCGGCGCTACCAGATAGCGGACCGGGTTCACACCCAGCACGCGCAATGCATCGATCTCCTGCGACATCTGCATGGCACCGATGCGTGCGGCGATCGCCGAACCGGAACGTCCGGCGACCACGATGCCGACGATGAGCGCGCCGAACTCACGGGTGATGGACATGGCCAGCCCGGGGATCACCTGCGACTCGGCGCCGAAATCCCGCAGCGTGTAGATACCCTGCAAGGCCATCATCATGCCGTTGGCGAGGGCGAGGATCGCCACCACCGGGATGGCGGATACGCCGATGCGCATCATCTCGGCGGCGATGGTCGCGACCCGGACCGGCTGCTGTCGCAGCGAGCCGATGGCGATCCAGAACAGGCTCTCGACCAGCAGCGCGGCGCCGTAGCCGAACTCCTCCACGCCGCCGACCACGCGCCGTCCCAGATTGGTGGTGAATGCCCTGACCATCGTCCCTCTCGTCTCCCTGGCTGCAGGGCGCAACAGCCCCGCGTAGGATTGCCTTACGGCGACGTAGCGCCCTGCCCGACCCGCTCCTGCACACTCCCATAGATGGGAAAGACCTTATCCAGTCGCGCGAGCCGGAGTACGTTGAGCGCGGTACTGCTCACACCCACGAGCCCGAAGTCCAATCCGCGCGCGCGCGCCAGTTGGAATCCCTCCACCAGGCTGGCGACGCCCGAACTGTCGATGTAGGCGACACCACTCAGGTCTACCAGGGTGGGCCGACCATCCTGCAGACATTCCAGGATCAGCCGGCGTGCCTCCGGTGAACTGTGCAGATCGATATCGCCCTGCAGACCGATGACGGCATAGCCACCCGCGGCGGTAAAGGTATGACTCATGCGTCGCCTGCCTTCGCAATACAGTGTTTCTTCATACAGAGCAGATTGCCGGTCGCATCAGGCACCGGCAGATACGCGATCTCATCCATGATGCTGCGGATGAAATGCACGCCCAGTCCACCCGGGCGCAGCTCACGGAGATCGCGCCCGCGCCATGCCTGCAGCGATACCGGGGACGCGTGGTCGCGCAAGCGGATCTCGATGCCGGCGGCCAGTGGCAGGATCTGCAGTTCCAGCGTCCCCGCCGCGCCACGGTAGCCATGCTGAATGACGTTCATGCAGGCCTCGTTCACCGCCAGCACCAGATCCTCCACGGCCGGCACCGCAAAACCGAGGTCGGTGGCGGCCTCCCGCACCAGGGCGCGCAGCGCCTGCAGCCGGCTCGCCTCCGCGGGCACACACACGGACCAGCTGCGTTCATCTGCCATGCGCGGCCTCCGCACCATCCACCAGCAACAGTGTCAGATCGTCGTGCACCTGGGTCGTGCCGATACGGGCGGCGAGCCAGCGCGTGCGCGCGCCGGCGTCGTCCTGGCGGCAGCGGCGGATGAGTGTCTTGAAACCTTCCAGGCCGAGCTCGCCACTGTCCGGCTGGCGCGCCTCGGTCAGGCCATCGGTGTAGAGATACAAACGTCCCCCTTGCAAATGCAGCTCCTGCGTCACGCACTCGATCTCCGGCAGCACTCCCAGTGGCGGCATGTCCGCGGTGAAGTCCTGCCATGCCCCCTGGACAGGTTCATACAGGGCCGGGGGATGCCCGGCGTTGGCGAGCAGCACCCGATCGTGGTGCGGGTCATAGCAGCCGCCGATCATGGTGACGAACATGCCACGCACCGAGGTCGCACAGACCTCCCGGTTCAGCATCGTGAGCAGCGCGGCGGGGTCACCCAGCCCTTTGCCGAGGCAGCGGAACAGGCTGCTGACCTTGGCCATCAGCAGCGCCGCGTGCATGCCCTTACCCGACACGTCGGCGATGCAGAACAGGATCCGACCGTCCGGTGTCGGGAAATAGTCATAAAAATCTCCCGACAGCTCGCGAGCTGACGTATTCATGCCGTGAAAGCCCGGACACGCCCCGTTTTCGCCCGGCATCAGACCGCGTTGCACTTCACGTGCCAGCCCCAGTTCCCGGTTCAGCTCGGCGGCATAGCGGTCACGCTCGGCCAGGGCCTGTTCCAGACGCCAGGTCAGTTCCTGATAACTGAGGTTGTCCTCGAGCAGCTGCAGATTGGCCTCGCGCAGCACATCGGCCAGCATCACCTGGGTGCCGATGGGCATGCCCAACGCCCTGCCCGCCGCGACGACGCCCTGGGCCATCGCCTCCAACACATCGTTCACCTGCTCCGCATCCAGCCCGAAGGAGCTGGCGAGCAGTTCCCGGCAGCGATGGACCACGGGACGCTTGTCGGCGGCGGTGAAGACCGCGGCCATCCAGTCCGCACACTGTGCCACCCGGCACAGATCGTCCTGTTGCGCGTCCCCCGCCGCCAGCGGCGCATGGTGGCCCCCCATCACGCGGCGCAACTCCGGTGGCAGTTCCCAGGCCGCGGCCAACTGCTCACCGATGCGGTCGTGGGTGACGCCGAACAGATCCTGTTCCAGCACGTACCGCACCTCGGGGTCGGCGACGGCCAGGGCGCCCCATTCACCGGCCCGGTCCGGGGCAACATAGAACATCACCAGCAGCCCGAAATCCTGGAGCAGGCCGGCCGTGAAGCACTCTTCCCCATTGAGACGTGCGACCCCGGCCAGACAGCGTGCCGCCACCGCGCGGCGCAGCGCCTGTTCCCAGTACGCAGACATGTCGAGCCCCGGGATCGCATCCGCGCGCAGTGCATCGCGCATCGTCACGCACAAGGCGAGGTTGCGCAGGGCGCGCTGACCGAGCAGCGTCACCGCATGTGCGGCCGAGGTGGCCTTGGCACGGAAACCGAAGAACGCGGAATTGACGATACGCAGCAATTCCGCCGTGAGCACCGCGTTGTGGGTGACGATTTCGGCCAGGCGCCGACTGGTGATGTCGGGCCTGGCGCAGGCACGCACAATGCCGATCGCCTCCTGCGGCGGCGCCGGGAGGTCGGTGGGCTTGAGATGGGTCCAGGTATTCTGGTCAGGCATCGGGCATCCCTGCAGTGAATCTTCCGCCAACACGCGGTGGGTGTGCTCGCAGGCGTCAGCTGCTCGCCAGCTTCAGCACCGTCGGCAGAAGGGGCGCCTCGGCGAGCCCCGTGATGCCTCTGAAACGATTGAAGCGTCACACCGGTCAACACAGCGGCGAAATCCGGTAAAACTTTACTTTTCCAATTTTAACAATCGTTTAGAGCTACCTGGCACGTCCATCTGCAGCGACTGCGGCCCGTGTAAAATTGACTTAGGGCAAGGTTGACCGCTTGTGAATACTTTACAGTCGCGCTCAGGTACTACTGCCGGATTGCGCTGCCATGCCGCCCTCTCTGCAAGACAAGCGACTGATTACACGACTGGCTTTCTTCGTGGTGTTCCTCCTGGCGCCGCCGCTCGACGTGTTTCGCCTGGATCTGTACCTGGGCCATTTCATCGTCTTCGGCCAGCCCTGGACGCTGGGCCTAGACCCCTTCCTGCGCGGCGAGGTCGGCCCGGGCGTCGCGGCCTGGAACCTGTTCTGGCGCGGCCTGCTGCCCATCCTCGCCGTCGGCGGCGGGCTGTTCTGGGTATCCTGGCGTTATGGCCGCCTCTACTGCGGCTGGCTGTGTCCGCACTTCTCGGTGGTGGAGACCATCAACGGTCTGATGCGCCGCGCCAGCGGCAAGCCGACGCTGTGGGAGAAAAAACCGCTGCCCGAGCGCCTCCCCGACGGCCGCGAACTGCGACCCGACCGGCGCTGGTGGCCGCTGACGCTGCTCGCCGTCGTGGCGTTTTCCTTCCTCTGGGCGCTCGCCCTGCTGACCTATCTGTTGCCGCCCGACGTCATCTACGCCAACCTCTTCGGCGGCACGCTGACGCGTAACCAGTCCGTGTTTCTGCTCGCCGGGACCCTGGCCTTCATGGCCGAGTTTCTGTTGGCGCGCCACCTGTTCTGCCGCTTCGGCTGCGCCATCGGCCTGTTTCAGAGCCTGGTGTGGATGGCCAATAAACGTGCCCTGGTGGTCGGCTTCGACGGCGCGCGCGCCGCGGCCTGTGCGGACTGCAACGCCGCCTGCGACAACGCCTGCCCGATGCGGCTGAAGCCGCGCAGCATCAAGCGTAAGATGTTCACCTGCACCCAGTGCACAGAATGCATCAGCGCCTGCACCCAGGTGCAGGCGCCACACGGTCAGCCGCCGTTGTTGCAGTGGGTCGAAGAGGAATGCGCACGGCTGGTCTCCGACCGTGAGCACGGCCGGGCACTGCCGGACGGCGGCACCTGCTTCCAGTTCAAGGTGGAAAAATACCCGGGGTCGCGCATCGACACCTCGGAGGGACTGCGGGACTCGCACTGACATGGAAGAACAGGTCGGACAACTCTGGCATCGCCTGATCACGCGCGCCGCACGCGACGATTTTCCACAGGCGGCCGTCGCGCTCGAGGACGTGCGCCGGCCGGTCGGCGTGTTGTTCCGCGCCCTCGGCGGCGACGGCGGCTTACGCATCCAGTCCACCACCGCCACCGACTACGCGGCGCGACGCGGCCTGCTGGCACGCATCGCCGGTGCCGGCGCGCAGATCGAACTCGCCTGGCGCGACGCACAGGCACTGTGCCTGCCGCGGCAGCTGGCAGTATTTCCCGAGGCGGGGCTGAACCGCGAACTCTACCTGTGGCTGGCCGCACTCGCCGCCCAGGATGCGGCCGCCGATCTGCCCTGGCTCGCCCGCAACCAGGCGCTGACAGTGGCTGCGCTGGAACGCTATCCCGGTCTGCGACCGCGCTACCGGCGCCTGGTCGAGGCGCAGCTCGCGCAACGCCCCGACAGTACGCGGCTGGCAGCGGACGAGGCCGCCCAGGAGCAGGCGCTCCGTGACGCCCTGCAGACGCCCGGCTGCGTGGCGCAACTGCCGCACGCGCGCCGTCCGCCGCAGCCGGTACACTTGTGGCTGCACCCCTTTCCCCCGCACGCCGCCGCGGTGACACCGCCCGGCGATGCGCAGGACGGCGACCAGCAGGGCGGGGGCGAGAGCCATGCCGGTGACGATCGCCGCCGCAGCGCCCGGCGCGTGGCCGCGCCGAAACGCGAGCGCGGCCTGCTGGCGCTGCGCTTCGAAGCCATGTTCGGCTGGGCCGAACACGTCAACGTCGATCGCGGCACCGAGGACAACGACGACATGGAGCAGGCCCGCCGCGAGGCCGAGGACCTGGACGAGCTCAGCGTCGCGCGCGAGCAGCGCCGCTCCGCCTCCCACATCCGCTTCGATCTGGACCTGCCGGCCGCGGCCCAGGATGACCTGCCGCTCGGCCCGGGGATCGCCCTGCCCGAATGGGATTACCGCAAGCAGGCGCTGCTCAAGGACTACTGCCGGCTGCAACCGCTGCTGGCCGCCGACGCCGTACCCACCGAACTGCCCGCACGCCTCGCGCCCACAGCGCGGCGCCTGCGCAACCAGTTCCAGGCACTGGCACCCGCACGGGTATGGCGGCGCGGCCAGGCCGACGGCAGTGAACTGGATCTGGACGCCTATCTGCGTTTCACCACAGAGCGCCACAGCGGCAGCCGCCAGACCGACCCCGGCCTGTATCGCGACCTGCGCGTCGGCGACCGCGACCTCGCCTGCCTGCTGCTCGCCGATCTGTCGCTCTCCACCGACGCCTGGATCAGCAACGAACAGCGCATCATCGACGTGATCCGTGACAGCCTGTACCTGTTTGCCGAGAGCCTCACCGGTACGGGTGATCGCTTCGCTATGTACGGCTTTTCCTCGCGCCGCCGCGAGCATGTGCGCTTCCATCATATAAAAGGTTTCGACGAACGCTACGACGGCCGTATCCGCGGCCGTATCGACGTACTCAAACCGGGCTTCTACACCCGCATGGGTGCCGCTATCCGCCATGCCAACACACTGCTGGCGACACAGGACAACAAGCGGCGGCTGCTGCTGATCCTCACCGACGGCAAGCCCAACGATCTCGACCACTACGAGGGCCGCTACGGCGTCGAGGACACCCGCCACGCCATCGCCGAGGCACGCCGCGCCGGCCTGCAGCCATTCTGCGTCACCATCGACCAGCGTGCCGGCGACTACCTGCCGTACCTGTTCGGCAGCAACGGCTACATCGTCATCCGCAAGCCGGCAGACCTGCCGCGGAGGCTGCCGCTGCTGTACGTGCAGCTCACCCATTGAGATTACCCTGACAGCCACTGGGGTCTCGATCGACGCCGAACCACGATCTGGTATCGTACGGCGTGTTGCACAGCCGCAGACCGACCCGGCATGAACCGCCAACAACAAGAGACGAACCGCATGTCGCACTGGAAAATCTTCACCGCCGCCCCCCACCGCGTAATGATGTTCGTGGGCAGCCTGCAGCTGGTACTGACCCTGCTGTACTGGTGCGCCGAACTCGCGCTGCGCCATTTCGGCGGCACGTCTTTGCCGGGGATGACGGTGCCGCCGTTCTGGGGACACGGCTACCTCATGCTCTACAGCCTGTTTCCCTACTTCTTTTTCGGCTTTCTCATGGTCACGTATCCGCGCTGGATGAGCGGCCCCGAGATCGCACGGTCGCGTTATGTGGCGAGCTGCCTGGTGATGGCGACGGGCACGACGCTGGTCTATGTCGGGCTGTTCACGCACGCGGCGCTGCTGGGCGTCGGTGCGCTGCTGCAGGCGGTCGGCTGGGCGATCGGACTGACCGATATGTACCGCGTGTTTCGCGCAGCGTCGGCACGCGACAAGACACACGAATCCTATCTGAATGTCTATCTGTTCCTCGGCGGGACCGGTATGGTCGTCTTCGGGCTCGGCGTACTGTGGAACGACCCGCACTGGGTGCAGGCGGCCCTGACGCTCGGTCAGTGGGGCTTCGTGCTGCCGGTACTGCTCACCGTGGCGCATCGTATGCTGCCGTTTTTCAGCAGCACCGTGCTCAAACCCTATACGGTCGTGCAGCCGATGTGGGTCCTCGCCGCGCTGCCACTGTTGTTCGCCGCACATGTCGCGAGCGAGCAGTTGGGCCTGTGGGGGTGGCGTCTCCTGTTCGACCTGTCACTGGCTGGCATCGGTTTCTATCTCACGGCGCGCTGGGGTCTGCGGCGCAGTTTCGAGGTGCGTCTGCTCGCCATCCTGCACATGGCCTTCGCCTGGTTCGGCATCGGCATGGCGTTGTATGCGCTCGAAAGCCTGCTGCTGCTCACCGACAGTGGGCTGTCGCTGGGCCGTGCACCGCTGCACGCGCTCGGCATCGGGTTGGTGGGTGGCATGACGCTGGCCATGGCCAGCCGCGTCACCCTGGGCCATTCCGGCCGGCCACTGGTCGCCGACAACCTCGTCTGGTGGTGCTGCTGGGGCCTGCAGGCCACCGCCATAGTGCGTATTGCCGGTGACCTGCCGTTCACCGCCCGGCTGTTCGGTATACCCACGATGCTGTGGGCGGCGGTGTTGTGGCTCATCGTCATGCTGGTGTGGGCGAGCCGCTTCGCACCGCTCTATCTGCGGCCGCGCATCGACGGCAAGCCGGGCTGAGGGCCGCTATCGGCGGGTACGGACTCGCGTTACCATGGACCCTCGTCCAACGGAGGGACCGCCATGAAAACCATCCGCCCAAAAACCACCCGTTTCGTCGCCGCCATCATCGCCCTGTCGAGCCTGCCCCTGTCGGGTCACACGGCCTGGCAGGATCTGCTGAACAAGCTGCCGTTGCCGTCGAAATCCACATCGACCGCCGGCGTCCAATCGCTCACTGACAGCGAGATGTCCGCGGGTCTCAAAGAGGCCCTGGACCAGGCCGCACAGATCGCTGTCAAGCAACTGGGGCAGGACGGCGGCTATCTCAATAACCCCGCCGTACGCATCCCGCTACCCGAACGTCTGAGCTGGGTCGAAAAGGGCCTGCGCGCCGTCGGCCAGGGCGCCATGGTCGATGAGTTCGAAGGCACCATGAACCACGCGGCGGAGCAGGCCGTGCCGGTGGCACTGGATGAGTTCCGCGGCGCGATCCGTGCCATGACCCTGGCCGATGCCAAGACCATCCTCACGGGACCGGACGATGCCGCGACCCAGTATTTCCGCACCCAACGCAGCGACAGCCTGCGGGAGAAGTTCCGCCCCATCGTCAGCGCCGCAACTGCGCGCACCGGCGTAACGGCATCGTACAAGAACCTGCTCGACCAGGCCGGTGGTGCCAGCGCCCTGGTCGACACCCGCAGCCTCGATCTCGACAGCTACGTCACCGACAAGGCGCTCGATGGCCTGTTCCTGACGATGGCCGAGGAGGAAAAGCACATCCGCGAGAATCCGGTGGCGCGCTCGACCGACCTGTTGAAGAAGGTCTTCGGCAGCGTCGGCCGCTGACGACCTGCGGCCGGCACAGTGGTCCGCCGCACAGGGATACCGCATTATACGTCCGACAACAAGAAAGGCAGGCCGGAGAACCGTCGGACATGGACCTTTGGATCGCAGCCAGGCTGCTCCTGCTGCTGGTGGCCGCGAACGGCGCGCCCATCGTCGCGCGCAAGCTGTTCGGACGGCATGGTGCGGCACCGATCGATGGCAATCGGCGGCTGCACGACGACCGGCCACTGTTGGGCGCGTCCAAGACCTGGCGCGGCCTGTTCGCGGCCCTGCTGACCGGCACCATCCTCGCACCCCTGCTCGCCCTGCCCTGCACCCTCGGCTTGACCGTGGCCGCCGCCGCCATGGCCGGCGACCTGCTGTCGAGCTTCATCAAACGCCGCCTCGGCATCGCGCCCAGCGGCATGGCCTTCGGACTGGATCAGGTGCCGGAGTCGCTGCTGCCGCTGCTGGTGGTCGCACCGCGCCTCGGCCTGACATTCGCGGATGCGCTGCAATTGACCGCCGTCTTCCTGATCATCGAGCTGCTGCTGTCGCAGGCCTTGTATCGCCTCAACATCCGCCGGCGACCGTATTGACGGCGAGGCACACCCGGCAGGATACGGCAGCACTGTAGTGCACGGCGAGAGAATTCAAACCGCTCTTGGCCACGGAACACCACGGAAAGAATTCGATGGTGGAATGACGATGGATTTGAGATCTGTTCCCTTCGACTCTTGAACTTTTTCCGTGTTGTTCCGTGTGGTTCCGTGGCCATCGATCTTTAAATAAGACCCGCCGAGGCGCAGCCTGCGGACCTCATCCTCAGCGTCGGCCGAAACGCCCCGGCTGGAACAGCCGCACACCGCGCCGCTTGAACAGCGGCACCAGCAGCAGACCGGCGATGAAACCGCCGATATGCGCACCGAAGGCGACGCCACCCTGCTGCCCGGCGGCGGGTATCGAGCTGACCAGCTGGATCACGAACCAGAAGCCCAGTACCCAGCCGGCCTTGATCGACATGCTGTGCAGATAAAAGCCGAAGGGGATGACCACCAGCACCCGGGCATGCGGAAACAGCAGCAGGTAGGCGCCGAGTACACCGGAGATCGCACCGCTGGCGCCGATCATGGGGATGACGGACTGCGGGTCCGGCAGGGCCTGGGCGAAGGCGGCGGCCAGCCCGCAGACGAGGTAGAACATGAGGAAGCGCGCATGCCCCATGGCCTCCTCGACGTTATCGCCGAAGATCCACAGATAGAGCATGTTGCCGATCAGGTGCATCCAGCCACCATGCAGGAACATGGAGGTGAACAAGGTGGCCTGGGGCGCGACCCACGCGACCCCGTCCGGCAGCTGGGCGTGTCCGAACAGCACGGCCGGGATCAGCCCGAGCGCGTAGACCACACGTTCCTGCTGCATACCGAAGGACAGCTGCCAGAAGAACGCCAGGACACAGACCACGATCAACCCGACGGTCAGTACCGGCGTGATGGAAGTCGGGTTGTCGTCACGCAGGGGAATCATAGGGCTCCGCCATCGGCCGGTGCCGGCGCGCACACGGCATTTAACCAGGAAGGACACAGGGTACACTACGGCGGTCCACGACTCCCGGGATCGCACCAGCCCCATGCTGCCCGTACTGCTCATTCTCGGTCTCACCCTGACGCTGCTGGCCTGGCCGGTGGCGCGTGCGCGCCTGCGCGCACGGCGGCGCGCGGCCCTGCGCGCGCAGGCCTTCCCGCCGGCCTGGAGCACCGTGCTGGAGACGCACCTGCCACTCTATCGACGGCTGCCGCCGGCGCTGCGCACACAGCTGCACGGCCACGTCCAGGTACTGCTGGCCGAGAAGGATTTCCACGGTACCCACGGCCTGCAGGTCACGGATACGATGCGTGTCATCGTCGCCGCCCAGGCGGCCCTGCTGCTGTTCAACCGCACGCCGGACTATTACCCCGAGTTGCACAGCATCGTCTTGTACCCGGCGCGCTTCATCGTCGACCGCGAGGTCTGGGACGAGGCCGGGGTGCAACGCCGCGAGCGCCGGGTGCTGAGCGGCGAGTCCTGGGAGAAGGGCCAGCTGGTACTGTCCTGGGACGATACCCTGATGGGCGGTATGGACAGTGGCGACGGCTACAATGTCGTGCTGCACGAATTCGCTCATCAGCTCGATCATCGCTCCGGCAGCACCAATGGCGTGCCTGCCGGCCTGGGGCGGCGGGGCCGCGCCGCCTGGTCGGCCGCCTTCCTGCCGGCCTACGAACATCACCGCCGCCGCGTCGCAGCCGGCGAGGACACCTGGCTGGACCCCTATGCCGCGGAAAGCCCTGCAGAATTCTTTGCGGTGCTTACCGAGTACTTCTTCGAACTGCCGCGTGAGCTGCGGGTGGAGTATCCGGCCATCTATGCCCGGCTGCAGGACTATTACCGGGTCGATCCGGCCCGCTGGCCGGCCGCCTGATCCAGGTCGGGACGGGTGCCCTGGATTTCCCCGTGACGGCCCGTATACTGAGCGCCGCGACGGTCCTCTGCAGCCTCGCCGCCGGGCCGGCCTGCCGACCGTACACAGGGTCCAGCACCATCACCGGTGGAATATTCAACCCCAGCCGCTGCCTACCGGCATAAGGGGCCACGACCCCAGGTCCATGCACAAGTCCAGCTTCCTCATCGCCATCGCGATCGCCACGCTGACCATCCTGGGTTGGGCGCTCTACAACAATCCGGATTCCGAACCGCCGTGGCCGGAGCGCATCCAGGGCTTCGCCTTCTCGCCCTATCACGCCAATCAGGCCCCGATCTGGAGCAAGTATCCGAGTGAAGCGCAGATCGATGCCGATCTCGCGCTGCTGTCGGGCGAGACCTATGCGGTGCGCACCTACACCGTGGAGAACACACTGGGCGAGATACCGAAGCTGGCGGAGCGGCACGGCATCAATGTCGCACTCGGTGCCTGGGTGGGACCCAATGCCAAGAAGACCCGGGTTGAACTCGACCGCATGCTGCACATCGCGGCCCGCTCGCGCAACGTGGTGCGTATCCTCGTCGGTAACGAGGTGCTGCTGCGCAAGGACATACCGGTGGCGGAGCTCATCAACTACCTGGACTACGCCCGCGCAAACATCGACATCCCGGTCAGTACCGCCGAACCGCCCTATATCTGGAAGGACCATCCCGAGCTGGTCGAACATGTCGACTACATCACCGTCCATCTGCTGCCCTACTGGGAAGGCATTCCGGTCAACGAGGGCGTGACCTACGCCATCAACAGCATCAACGAACTCAAGACGCTGTATCCCGGCAAGCCGATCGTCATCGGTGAGGTGGGCTGGCCCAGTAACGGCCGCACCCGCGGTGGTGCCGTGGCCTCCGCCGCCAACGAGGCGGTGTTCCTGCGGCGCTTTCTGGACGTTGCCGCGCGGGAAAAATATATCTACTACATCATGGAGGCGTTCGACCAGACCTGGAAGCGCGAGACCGAGGGCGCAGTCGGTGCCTACTGGGGCGTCTACGATGTCGAACGCCGGCCCAAATTCCAGTTCTCCAAACCCATCGTGCGGATTCCCAATTGGCCGATCCTCGCCGGCATCTCGGTGTTCGTGGCCTTCGTGACCTTCGCGCTACTGCTGATCGACAGTACGCGCCTCGCAAACCGCGGCCGCAGCTTCCTGGCGCTGATCACCTATGTCGCCGCGACCGCCGCCGTGTGGATCATCTACGATTATCTGAACCAGTACCTGACCATCACCAGTGTGGTGGTGGGGCTGCTGCTGATGGTCGGCATGATCGGTGTCATCGCCGTACTGCTCGCCGAGGCGCATGAGTGGGCCGAGGCCCTGTGGACGCGCGAACACCGCCGGCTGTTCCGCCCCGTGGCGGTGCCCGACGAGCAATTACCGAAGGTGTCGGTGCATGTCCCGGCCTACAACGAACCGCCGGAGATGATGATCGAGACGCTGAACGCCCTGGCGGCGCTCGACTATCCCGATTTCGAGGTCATCGTCATCGACAACAACACCCGGGATCCGGCCGTCTGGGAACCGGTGCGCGACCACTGCATGACGCTGGGGCCGCGTTTCCGCTTCTTCCACCAGGACCCGCTGGACGGATTCAAGGCCGGTGCCCTCAATTTCGCCCTGCGCCACACCGTCGCCGATGCGCAGATCGTCGCCGTCATCGACAGCGATTACATCGTCCATCCGCGCTGGCTGCGCGATCTCACGCCACGGTTCACCGACGAGCGTATCGGCATCGTGCAGGCGCCTCAGGATTATCGCGACGCCCGCGAGAACGCCTTCAAGGCCATGTGCTATGCCGAATACCGCGGCTTCTTCTATATCGGCATGATCACGCGCAACGAGCGCAACGCCATCATCCAGCACGGCACCATGACCATGGTGCGCAAAGCGGCGCTGGAAGCGATCGGTGGCTGGGCGGAATGGTGCATCACCGAAGACGCGGAGCTGGGACTGCGCATCTTCGCCCATGGTCTGGAGGCGTCCTACATCCCGCGGAGCTACGGTCGCGGCTTGATGCCGGATACCTTCATAGACTTCAAGAAGCAGCGCTTCCGCTGGGCCTTCGGCTCGGTACAGATCCTGCGCCGGCACGCCGGCCAGCTGCTGCGTCGCGGCCAGGGCCGGCTCACCGCCGGTCAGCGCTATCACTTCCTGGCCGGCTGGCTGCCGTGGCTCGCCGATGGCGTCAATCTCGTCTTCAACATGGCGGCACTGGCCTGGTCGTTCGCCATGCTCGCGGCCCCCGAGCATATCGATCCACCACTGCTGATGTTCTCCATCCTGCCGCTGGCGCTGTTCGTGTTCAAGATCGGCAAGCTGGTGTATCTGTACCGTACCCGCGTCGGCGCCACCACCGTGCAGACCCTGGCCGCGGCCCTGGCGGGCCTGGCACTCACCCACACCATCGGCCTGGCCATACTCACCGGCTTCTTCGTGCGCAGCAAACCCTTCTTCCGCACTCCGAAGCAGGCACACAAGCAGGCCCTGCTGCAGGCGCTGGGCGCGGCGCGCGAGGAGACGCTGATGTGCATCGCGTTGTGGCTGGCCGCCGGGTCCATCATCTATCGCTTCGGTACCGAGACGCTGGACCTGCTGATGTGGGCGGTGATGCTGCTGTTGCAATCGGTGCCGTATGCCGCCGCGCTGCTCGTGTCGATCATCAGCGCCTTCCCCAGGCTGTCCGCCGGTCGGATCGGTGAGACCCACAGCATGCAGCAGATGGCCCGCGCCGTGCTCGACCCGGCCGAGCCGGAGACCTGACGGTTCACGCGGTCTGCGGCTGCTGGCGTTTATGTATGAGTAAACCCCTTTTTGGCCACGGAAGCACACGGAAAAACACGGAAAAAATTCGTTCTATAAAGTCCGGAAACCAAGCTGCGACTGATGACCACGGGTGATAGTTCCTACGGTTTACATAAGCACCCGGGGCAAAATTCAAATCGATCCCCCTTCCACCGTTTCCGTGTCATTCCGTGTGCTTCCGTGGCCATTTCCCCAGGATATCGGCGTACGTAAGCGCCGGGCCGCGCCGTTGCGGGCGGCTCGCAGGCACAGGTTGGCTGCGGTCTTGGGTACCCGGGGTGTCTCAGGCCTGTGGATCCAGGACCAGCTTGCCCTGGACATGTCCCTCCTGGATGCGTGCATGCGCCTCGGCCGCCGCGCTCAGTGGCAACTGCGCGGCGACCTGCAGACGCAGCTCGCCGCTGTCGAGCAGTACCGCGCAGCGGTCCAGGATCTCGCCCTGGTGGGCGCGTGCCTGCGGCAGATCGTGCAGCATCGGCGTGAGCATGAGTACGAAACCGATGCACAGATTGCGGCTGCGTGCCGCCGTCCAGTCGATGTCGGCCCCCGGTTCCAGCAGTGTGACGACATCGCCGTAGTACGCGGCCGCCTCCAGGCTGCGGTGGAAGGTCTCGCCGCCGACGCAGTCGAGCACCACGTCCACGCCGCGGCCGTCGGTCCAGTCGTTCACCGCGGCCACGAAATCCTCCCGGCGATAATCGATCACCCGCTCGGCGCCGAGGCCGCGGACGAACTCGGCATTGCCCGCGGAACTGACGGTGGTGCACACCCGTGCACCGGTCCAGCGCGCCAACTGGATGGCGACATGGCCGACGCCACCGGCGCCGGCATGGATCAGCACCGTCTGATCCGCCTGCAGCCGGGCGCGGTCGAACAGTGCCTCCCAGGCGGTGATCAGCACCAGTGGCCCCGCGGCCGCGTGGCAGGCGTCGATACCGGCCGGCGCGCGCCGCGCCACCGCCGCCGGCACGACGCTGTATTCCGCGTAACTGCCGGGTTCGCGACCGAGGCCGCCGTGACAGTACCAGACGGCATCACCCACCTGCAGCCCGTGCACCTCCGCGCCGACCTCGACCACCTCGCCGGCACCGTCGCAGCCAAGGATGTGCGGCAGTGCATCGGGCACCAGCAGGCCATGTGCGCGCAGCTTGGTGTCGACGGGATTGACCCCGGCGGCCCGCAGCCGCACCTTGACCTGGTCCGGCGCCGTCAGCGCCGGCTCCGGCACGTCCGCGAACACCAGCACCTCCGGCCCGCCCACCGCCGTCATCAACATTGCCTTCATATCCTCACCTCCTCGTTCCTCGCGCCTCGCGCCTCACGCCTCACTCACTCTAGCGCATCACCGCCTACACCCACCATAATAGCGGCCTGCCCCCGACCGCGAGCCTGCCCATGCCCCCCACCGCCCCCGCTACCCCCGACGCCCTGCTGCTGATCGCCAACGGCTGTCCACATTGCCCCACGGTGCTGGCCGGCTTGAGCGAGCTGATCAAACAGGGCCGGCTCGGTCGTCTGGAGGTGGTCAATATCAACCAGCGCCCCGATGTCGCCCAGGCCCATGGGGTGCGCAGCGTGCCCTGGCTGCGGCTGGGACCGTTTGAACTGACCGGTCTGCGCTCGCCGGCCGAACTCGCCCGTTGGGTGGAGCGCAGCGCCTCACCGCAAGGCATGACGGACTATTTCAGCGAGTTGTTCGATGAGGGCCGGTTGGCGGACATCGCCGCGCTGGTGGAGCGCGAGCCACGGCATGCCGCCGTGCTGGTCGCGCTGCTCGGCGATCCGGAGGCCACACTGCAGGTACGCCTTGGTGCGGCGGCCACCCTCGAGCATCTGGAGGGCAGCGCGGCGTTGCGCGCCATGACGGAACCTCTCGCCACCCTGACACGGCATGCGGACGCACGTGTGCGCGCCGACGCCTGTCACGCCCTGGCGCTCGGCCACGACCCGGCGGCGCGCCCGCACATCGAGGCGCTGCTGCAGGACCCGGACGCCGTTGTGCGCGAGGTCGCCGCAGACAGCCTGGCGACGCTCTAGGCACCTGTCGGACTTGAGACTGATCTACTGCGTCGGCAATCCACACCTGCACACGCCACAGACAGCCCCGGCGATCGTCGATCTGATCGTATCGTTGCGGGTGACGGGGGGATAGGCTGGGCTGCGGGCAGTGACCCGGGAGGTCACGCAAGGGACGGGTTTGATGCGGGTCGGATGTGGTTGTCAAAGCCTGAAACGGGTCATCAGCTGCCGCACCTGCGCCGCCAGATCCGCAACATCACCACTCGCCGTATCGGCCTGCTGTACGGTCGCCGCCGCCTGTTCCATGGCGTCGTGGATAAAGCCGATGTTGGTGTTGATTTCCACCGCCACCGCACTCTGTTCTTCGGCTGCCGTCGCGATCTGACTGTTCATGTCGTTGATGTTGGATATTGCGTCCGCGATGCCCGCCAGCGACTGTGCGGCCTTCCCGACCTGCTCCGAGCACTGCCCCGCCGCCACGTTGGCCTGATTCATGGAGCCGGCCACATCGCCGGCCCCCGATTGCAACCGCTCGATCATCGCACGGATGTCCTGGGTCGCGATCTGGGTACGCCTTGCCAATGCCCGTACCTCATCGGCCACCACCGCGAAGCCACGCCCCTGTTCTCCGGCACGTGCCGCTTCGATGGCCGCGTTCAGTGCCAGTAGATTGGTCTGCTCGGCGATCCCCCTGATCGTCTCGGTGACCACACCGATGCCGGCGGATTCCCCCTGCAATATCTCGATCGCGCCCGCGGTTTCGCTCATTTCGCCCACCAGCGTCTCGATGCTGTGCAATGCGTCAGCCGCGACCCGCCGCCCACTGGCGGCTTCCGTATCGACCTGCCTGGCGGCGGCCGCCGCCAGCTCGGCATTGCGCGACACCTCATGGACGGTGGCGGCCATCTCGTTCATGGCAGTCGCGACATGTTCGACTTCGACCTGCTGTCTCTCCACACCCTGCCGGGTCTCGTCGGTAATGGTGGAAAGCCGCTCGGCGGACCTCGCGGTCTGCGTCGTGGCCCGGTCGATCTCGGCGATCACTTCGCGCAGGCTGGCGCTCATCCGATTGAGGCTGGCGATGATATCGCCGACCACATCCTGGCTCTGCAGGTCGTAATGCTGCGAGATATCGCCCTGACTGATGGCATCTGCAAACCGTGAGATATGCCGTAGACGGCGGATCAGGATGGCGTTCACCAGCCAGTAGTTGGCGATGCCCAGTATCACACCGGCAACCAGACAACTGGCGACGAACCAGCCGAGCATGCCCGGCTTGAAGTCGACGAACAGCCGCGCAAAGAGCGGGAATGAACCGCCCATGGCAAGGCCGAATACGAGGCTGGCAGCCAACAGATTGCGAAGAATACTGGGCTTCATGTGAGGGATACCTGGGTGTGTACCGGCTATAGTAGCGGTACCAGTCCCAAGATCCTGAGGGCGTGCGCCGTGCGCACACCGCCCCCGCGGCAGTGAAACTGCCATGCGGCGTCTGCATCGGGGTTGGGTATCCACCCTCGCCTGCGGCCGATTGACGTGATCCACGCCTGTATCGGAGTTCCCACCACGCCGGGAAGGGTGTTCTGCGAACGGATCCACAGTAAAATGGTTCCATTGAATTCGGGGCAGGAGAGTCCGATGAAGGCCTTGCAAGACGATCCGCGCGTTCCGGCACCGCGCACCCAGGTATTTCCACTGCCCGGCAGCACGCCGGCGCCCGACTATGCCCCGGGCGAGCGTGAGGAATTGCGGGCCCGCATCCAGCGGCTGCTCAAGGAGCAGGACGCGGTGCTGGTCGCGCACTACTACACTGACGAAGATATCCAGCGGATCGCCGAGGAGACCGGTGGCTACGTCTCCGATTCCCTCGACATGGCGCGCTTTGGCAACGAACACCCCGCCTCGACCCTGATCGTCGCCGGGGTGCGCTTCATGGGCGAGACGGCCAAGATCCTCAACCCGGAAAAACGTGTACTCATGCCGACGCTGGAGGCGGAGTGCTCACTGGACCTGGGCTGCCCGGCCGAGGATTTCGTGCCCTTCTGCGACGCCCACCCCGACCGTACCGTGGTCGTGTACGCCAACACCAGTGCCGCGGTGAAGGCGCGTGCGGACTGGGTGGTGACCTCGAGCATCGCCGTGGATGTCGCCAAGTATCTGGCTGCACGCGGTGAGAAGCTGATCTGGGCGCCGGACCGTCATCTCGGCCACTACGTGCAGCGGGTCTCGGGTGCCGACATGCTGCTGTGGCAGGGTGCCTGCGTGGTGCACGAGGCGTTCAAGGCCAGCGCGCTGCAGGCATTGATGCGGCAGCACCCCCAGGCGGCGGTGCTGGTACATCCGGAATCACCCGAGAACATCATCGCGCTGGCCGACGTGGTGGGCTCGACCACACAGCTCATCCGGGCCGCGCACGATCTCCCCAATGACCTGTTCATCGTGGCGACCGACAGTGGCATCCTCTACAAGATGCGCCAGGCGGCACCGGGCAAGAAATTCCTGGAGGCCCCGACCGTCGGCGCGGGTGCGACCTGCGTGTCCTGTGCGCACTGCCCATGGATGGCCATGAACGACCTGCGCAATCTCGCCGAGGTGCTGGAAACGGGCCGCAATGAGATCCGGGTCGATGAGGCGATCCGTGTGCAGGCCCTGCGCTCCACCCAACGCATGCTTGATTTCGCACGCGAGCAGACGGTGGCCCGCAAGGTCTCGGGAGACTGAGGCCTACAGCCAGCGTTGCAGGTAGTAGATGAACTGCCCTTCGGAGGACTTGGAGGGACCGATCACCGATGCCGGATAGCGGTTCTCCGCGGGGTCGGCACCGGCCTGCGCCGCCGCCTCCGAGTCCACGACCTCGACGTTCCCCGCCGGGAAGCGCGTGCGGTTCAGGCGCAGCGTGTAGATCACCGCAAACCGCACGTCCGAGACCCCGGTCTCGGGATCCGGTGGTACGAATCCGCGCATGCATCACCTCATCTGATGGTTATCGTGTCGGGCGACCTTGAGCGCGGCCGGCCGATTCCAACCCCGATCCGCCACCGCGGTCACCTCGCGACCTGCCCGGCACACACTCCGGACAGCCCTTGTCAGCTGTGTTTCCCGCGGACCTTGTTCTTGCGCTCAAGAAATTTGACCACCACCTCACCGCCGGCATGCTGATTGGCGATGAGATCCGACACAGTATAGTTGTTCAACGTCTCCAGAAAACTCGCGCGCGCCACCATGAGCGCGGCCTGCAACGCGCACTCGGGCAGCATCGGGCAATCACGATTGCGCGGGTTGAAACACTCGGCGAGATCCATGTTCTCTTCCGTATCGCTGACCAGCTCACCGATGTGGATCTCCTCCGCCGGCCGTGCGAGCCGCATACCACCCCCCTTGCCACGCACCGTCTCGATATAGCCGTACTGGCCGAGGCGGTGGACGATCTTCATGAGGTGGTTCTCCGAGACCCGGTACATCTCCGCGATCTCGGCAATGGTCACCAGGCGCTCGTCGTTCAGCCCCAGGTACATCAGGGTGCGCAGTGAGTAGTCGGTGAATCGTGTCAGTTGCATCGTCTTCTCCACCCGCTGACCGGTCAGCGCGGTCGCCACGCGCTTGCGCCTCATGCTGCCGGTTCGAATTCCATTATACAAGCGGTGTATTCAGGGCCGTCGGCGGCCAGTCCTTCAAGAGACAGTGTAGTCGCTAGCGCGTTCAAGAACTCTTGACAGACAATCTTTAAGATGTATCTTACATGCACCTTTAAGACTGGACCGATCGGAGGCCGGAGTGAACACGACACCTGCGACAAGAATTCACCATTGCCGTTCCGCCATGCTGACGTCCCTAGCCCTGGCGTGCGCCGCGCCGACTCTGGGCTGGGCGGAGGCGCACACGTTCGAAATGAACATCGAGGACACCAAGATAACCCTCGTGGGCAAGCAGGATTTCCATACCTTCGCCTTCAACGGGCAGGTCCCCGGTCCCCTGATCCACGTGAAGGAAGGTGACGAGGTCACCGTCAACGTCAACAACCTCACCACCCTGCCACACACCATCCACTGGCATGGACTGCTGCAGCGCGGTACCTGGCAGATGGACGGTGTACCCGATGTCACCCAGCCGGCCATCAAACCCGGGGACACCTTCACCTACACGTTCACCGCCGAACCCTCGGGCACCATGTGGTATCACTGTCACGTCAACGTCAACGAGCATGTCACGATGCGCGGCATGTGGGGCCCCTTCATCATCGACCCGAAGGAACCCACACCGATCGAGAAGGAGGTCACCAAGGACTTCATCCTGATGTTGTCCGACTGGGCCTCCGCCTGGGCCTTCAAGCCCGGCTACGGTGGCGTACCGGGTGATGTCTTCGATTTCTTCACCATCAACGGCAAGGCCTATCCGGATTCACAACCACTCCGCGTCAGCCGCGGCGACGTGGTTCGCCTGCGGCTGATCGGTGCCGGTGATCTCGCCCATGCCATCCACATCCATGGACACGTCTTCGAGGTGGCCTTCAAGGATGGCCGTCCACTGCCGGCCCCTTACGAGGCCGATACGATCGTGGTCCATCCGGGTGAACGCTACGACCTCATCCTGCGGGCCGACAACCCCGGTCGCTGGATGGTCCACGACCACGTCGATACACACACCCTGAACGGCGACAAACCCATGGGCGGCATGATGACGGTGATCGAGTACACCGAGATCAGCGCCAAGGACGACTTCTACGCCTGGAAGGACAAGCAGTTCGCACCGGATTTCTACTATGAAGAATCCCTGAAGAAGCCGCATGGCATGTATGACGCAGCGGTCTTCCAGGGACAGGCCATCGAGTAACAAAGGAGTCGCACATGAAACGAATAACCTTCATTGCCGCGGCGGTAGGGCTGGTCGCGTCCGCCTCTGCCCAGGCCCAGAACGGCCAGACCATCGTCGAATCCCAATGCATCGCCTGTCATGCGGTGGTGAAGCCGGAGAAACCCGGCCTCACCCATCTGTGGGAGCGCAAGGGTCCGGATCTGCATTACGCCGGCAGCAAGTTCAACCAGGCCTGGCTGGAGTCCTGGCTGCAGGAGCCGACGCGCATCCGCTCAGCCGGCGAGTTCTACACCAAGCACATCAAGGCGACCGATGCGGAGGATGCGGTGGATGAAACGACGCTGAAGCCGCACCTGCAGCTATCGGCCGCCGACGCCAAGGCTGCGGCTGAGTATCTGATGACACTGACGGCCCCGGATGGCCTGGTGCAGCCCGACGCCTACAAGGGCGGCAAGGTCAACGCCAGGATGGGTGCCATGTTCTTCAATAAACTGCGCGGCTGTGGGGCCTGTCACAGTGCCGAGCCCGATGCCGGCGCAGCGAGCGGTGCGGAACTGTATACGGCGGCAGAGCGCCTGCAGCCGGATTACATCTACGCCTACATCAAAGATCCGCAGGCGTTCGATCCGGGGATCTGGATGCCCACGCTGGATCTGTCCGAGCCGGATCTGCAGCGGCTCACGGGCTACATCGTCCAACTCAACAGCAAGGGGGCCACGCCATGAATCCCATCCGATCGCTATCGATACGCATCTCCACAGCCGTCTCCGTGGCCTGTCTGATGCTGCTCGCGGCACCTGCCGGCGCGGCATCCGATGTGCACGCACGTGCCACACGCAATTACGACACCTATTGTGTGCAGTGCCACGGCATCGAGCGCAATGGCAACGGCATCAACAGCCAGCATATGTCCGTACAGCCGCGCGACCACAGCGACGCCAAGGGCATGACCGACATCCCCGACGAGGAGCTCCTCCATGCCATCCGGGATGGTGGCCTGGCCGTGAACAAATCGGTATTGATGCCGGCCTGGGGCAACGTCCTGTCGGCGGAAGAGATCGAGGAAATGGTGGCATATCTGCGCCATGTCTGTAACTGCGGTAGCAACCAATAACGAGGAATGAACATGTCGATACATAACCACGCTGGCCACGCGATCGTACTGGCGGCGGCACTGACTGTACTGTCCGCACCGGTCCTTGCCGAGGTCGTCAAGGTCACCATTCATGTCGAAGAGGTCGATCTGCCGATTGACAACAAGGGTACGATGTACAAGACCTGGACCTTCGACGGCACGGTGCCGGGTCCGCTCGTGCGGGTCACCGAAGGGGATACGGTGGAGTTCACCCTGGTCAACGACAAGGAAAACAAGAACTCTCACTCGATGGATTTCCATGCCGCGCGGGTGGACGTGGTGGAGGACTTCGGCTCCATCAAGCCGGGCGAGACCAAGACCTTCACCTACACGGCGGATTATCCCGGTATATTCTTCTATCACTGCGGCTCTGATCCGATGATCCAGCACATCGCCCGCGGCATGTTCGGCGCCATCATCGTGGACCCCAAGGATCCGAACGCCATGCCCAAGGCGGATCGCGAGTATGTGCTCATCCAGTCCGAGTTGTATCCGAACCCGGATGCCAAGGAAGCGATGATGCGCAACGAGTGGAGCAACGTCATGTTCAACGGCGGCATCTTCAAATATGACCCGGTACACGACCCGGCCGCCACCCGCTGGCTGCAGGCCAAGCCTGGCGAACGCGTACGCATCTATTTCGTGAACGCCGGTCCCAACGAGTTCTCGTCCTTCCATCCCATCGCCGGTATCTGGGACCGTGTCTATGCCAGCGGCAACCCTCAGAACGTCACGGTGGGCATGCAGAGCCTCGTGGTCGGTCCCGGCGATGCCGCCACCTTCGACCTGATCTCGCCGGTCGAGGGCGCCAACGCCATCGTCACCCATTCGATGAAGAGTGCGCTGACCGGCGCGATCGCCGTACTGATGTTCTCCGACGACGCCGACCCCGAAATGGGTCGTGGTGATCAGATCCTGGTGCGCTGACCGCCTACGGGGTGGCGGGTCCCCGCCACCCCGTCTCCACCATCACATTGACTACCGTTGCAACCCGGGAGATTCCGTATGCACCGCTTTCACTGGTACACCGTCCGCAGCCTCCTCGCCGCGCTCGCCGTCGCCACCTGCGCCCTGATGGTCGCACCTGCAGGGGCGGCCGAGGCTACGACGCATCCGCCGGCCCAACAGATGGCGGCCGTCGGCCAGATCGTCGACGACCTCGAGGCCGACGGCGATGACCTCTGGTACTGCCCGATGCACCCCGAGGTCGAAAGTCACGAGCCGGGCCGTTGTCCGGAATGCAAGATGAGGCTGGTCCGCGACGCGACGGACCCCCACTAGGGGCCTGCATCCACCTGTGGCGGCCGGTCTTCCAACCGGTGCCCCCTGGCACAGCCTCTATCCCCGCGACCCTGCACGATTATGCGACGCATCCTGCCGATCTCCATCATCCTTCTGGCCTCGCTGCTCGGTGGCTATGCCTATTACACCGACCCCGAGGCCGGCGCCCGCCCGCGCATGTCGGCCAACGGGGCGCCGGCAGACACCGCGCTGCCCGCCATCGCGATCGCGCCCGAGGTGACGGAGGCCTGGGTGTGTCCCATGCACCCGCAGATCGTCCAGGACCACCCCGGCGACTGCCCCATCTGCGGCATGGACCTGGTGAAGGCCGAACACGACCATGCGCATGCCACGACAGGCGTAACCATCGACACCGCCACCCGTCAGCGCATGGGCGTGCGTCTGGCGACGGCCACGGAGCGCGAACTGAGTCGTGACATCCGCACCTATGGCGAAATCGTTCTCGATCAGTCCACCATCCTGAACATCACGCCCAAGACCGACGGCTGGGTGAAACGCCTGCACGTGAATGCCGTCGGTCAGACCGTGCAGGCCGGTGCCCCTCTGTATGCCATCTATTCACCGGCGCTGGTGAAACGCCAGCGCGAATACATCGAGTTGCTGCAGCGGCGCGACCAGTTGCTGGCCGGCATAACCAACCTCGTCGGGCAGAGTGCCCGGGTGGCCGCCAGCCTGGCGCGTGAGCGCATCCGGCTGCGCGAGCAGTTCGCCTATACGGACATCGACCGCGACACCCTCACCGCACTCGACGAAAAGCGCCGTACCGTGGACATCGTGACGGTGCGTGCCCCGCGCACGGGTTTCGTCACGCGGCTCGACGTGCGCGAAGGCGACTATGTGACGCCTGCGAAGACCCTGCTGTCGTTGGCCGATGCCGCAGCGCTGTGGATCGACTTCGAGCTCTATCCTGATCAGCTCGCCTGGGTGCGGGAAGGCGATCCGGTGGCGGTACGGGCGCAGGACAGCGGACGGCTGCGGGTGCGCGGCACGTTGCAATTCGCCAGCCCGGTGGTCGAAGGCCTCGCCCGCACCCGCAAGGCGCGCCTGGCCGTGCGCGACCCGCAACAGCGGCTGGTCCCCGGCAGCTTCGTCGATGTCGTCGTCAGCGGTGCGGCCCGCACGGTACTGGCCATACCGCGCTCGGCAATCATCCGCACCGGCAGCGGCGCACGCGTCATGCTGAGCCGCGGTGATGGCCATTTCCTGCCCGTGCCGGTGGAGACCGGTATGGAGACCGAGGCGTTCGTCGAGATCGCCGCCGGTCTGGAGTCGGGTGCCGAGGTCGCGGTGAACGGCCAGTTCCTGCTGGATGCCGCCGCCTCCCTGAACGACAGCATCCAGCGGCTGCGAAGCGGGCCGTAGGCATGCTGCAGCGCATCATCGAGTGGTCGCTGGACAACCGTCTGCTGGTGGTGCTCGGGGCACTGGTCCTGACGGTCTGGGGCGTGCAGTCCGCCCGCCACATGCCACTCGATGCCATCCCCGATCTGTCCGACATCCAGGTCATCGTCAAGACCGGCTATCCCGGGCAGGCGCCGCGCCTGGTCGAGGATCAGATCACCTATCCGCTGGCCAGCGCCCTGCTGGCGGTGCCGGGGTCGACGGCCGTACGCGGCTTCTCGATGTTCGGCGAGTCCTATGTGTACGTCATCTTCGCCGATGGCACCGAGCCCTACTGGGCGCGCAACCGCGTGACCGAACAGCTCTCCCAGCTCGGCACACGCCTGCCCGACGGTGTCGCACCGGCGCTCGGCCCGGATGCCTCGGGCGTCGGCTGGATCTTCGAATACGCCCTGGTGGATCGTGACAACCGCTACGATGCCGGCGAGCTGCGTGCGCTGCAGGATTTCTTCCTGAAGTACGAACTGCAGAGCCTGCCGGGCGTGGCCGAGGTCGCCAGCGTCGGCGGCATGGTCCGCCAGTTCCAGATCGAGGTCGACCCTGACCGCCTGGCACGCTACCGCCTCGACCTCGACCGGGTCGGCCGGGCAGTGCGCGATAGCAACGTCGCCGGCGGCGGCTCCGTGGTGGAGATGGGTCACGCCGAATATATGATCACCACCGACGGCTACCTGCGCACGCTGGACGATTTCCGCGACATCCCCCTCGGGCTCGATGCGCGTGGTCTGCCGCTGCGCCTGCGCGACGTCGCGGATGTGCAGACCGGCCCGGCGCCGCGCCGCGGCGTGGCGGATCTCGACGGTGAGGGCGAGGTCACCGGCGGCATCGTCGTCATGCGCCATGGACACAATGCCCTGGAGACCGCGGCGCGGGTAAAGACGCGTCTGGAGGAACTGAAGAACGGCCTGCCGCCGGGTGTCGAGATCGTCGTCACCTACGATCGTTCCGGGCTGATCACGCGCGCGGTGGACAATCTGCGCGCCAAGCTGGTCGAGGAATCCATCGCCGTCGCGCTGGTGTGCCTGCTGTTCCTGTTCCACCTGCGCTCGTCGCTGGTGGCAGTCGTCACCCTGCCGATCGGCATCCTGACGGCCTTCATCGTCATGCAGCAGCAAGGGGTGTCGGCGAACATCATGTCGCTGGGCGGCATCGCCATCGCCATCGGCGCCATGGTCGATGCGGCCATCGTCATGATCGAGAACATGCACAAGCACCTGGAGCGCGCCGGCCCCGCCCCCGACCCTTGGGCCGTGGCCCGCGCCAGCGCGGTCGAGGTCGGGCCGGCGCTGTTCGTGTCGCTGCTGATCATCACCGTGTCCTTCCTGCCGGTATTCACCCTGACCGGTCAGGAGGGCCGGTTGTTCGCGCCGCTCGCCTACACCAAGACCTACGCCATGGCCGCCAGCGCCGGGCTCGCAGTCACACTGACACCGGTACTGATGGGCGCCTTCATCCGTGGCCGCATCCTGCGCGAGGACCGCAACCCGCTGAACCGCTTCCTGCAACGGCTCTACCGCCCAGCGCTGCTGCTGTCGCTGGACCATGCCGGGCCCACTCTGATCATCGCCGCGCTGCTGTCGGCCACCGTGCTCTGGCCCATCACGCGCCTGGGCAGCGAGTTCATGCCGCCCCTCTACGAGGGTGATCTGCTGTACATGCCGACCACCCTGCCCGGCCTGTCCATCGACGAGGCGGCGAACATCCTGCAGATCACCGACCGGCTGATCGCGCAGATGCCCGAGGTCGAGCGGGTGTTCGGCAAGGCCGGGCGTGCCGACAGCGCCACCGACCCGGCGCCGCTGTCGATGCTGGAGACGACCATCCTGCTCAAACCGCGCAGTGCATGGCCGGATGGCGGCAGTGTCGAGGACCTCATCCGCCGCCTCGACCGCGCGGTGCAGCTGCCGGGACTGACCAATTCATGGGGCTATCCGATCCGCACCCGCATCGACATGCTCTCCACCGGCGTGCGCAGCGCCGTCGGTATCCGGCTCAGCGGCCCGGACCTCGACGGTATCGCCACCCTGGCGCAGGAGATGGAGGGTGTGCTCCGCGGCATACCGGGCACCCGCTCGGTATTCGCCGAACGGGTGGCCGCCGGCCGCTACGTGGACGTGGAGATCCGCCGGGCGCAGGCGGCGCGCTACGGCCTCAGTGCGCGCGATGTGCAACGCTTCGTGCAGAGCGCCATCGGTGGTGAAAACATCGGCACAGTCGTCGCCGGCCGCGAACGCTACCCCATCAACCTGCGCTATCCACGCGGTATGCGCGATTCCCTGCAGGCCATCGCGGCGAGCCGCGTCACGACACCCGGCGGCGAGCAGGTGCCGCTGGGCACGCTGGCGAAACTGAACGTCGTCGACGGCCCGGCGCAGATCAAGAGCGAGAACGGCCGTCTCATCGGCTATGTCTACGTCGACATCGAAGGGCGCGATCTCGGCGGCTACGTCGCGGCGGCCCGCGAGGCACTGGCTGCACAGGTTACCCTGCCCGCGGGCTACGCCATGACCTGGGCCGGCCAGTACGCGCACCTGCTGCACGCCAAGACGCGGCTGTACTGGGCCGTGGCAATCACCACGCTGACCGTGCTGGTGCTGCTGTACCTGTATTTCCGCCGCATCCCCAGCGTGCTGCTGGTGGCCATGTGCATGCCGTTTTCGCTGGTCGGCGGCTTCTGGCTGACCTACATCCTGGGCTACAACCTGTCGGTCGCCGTGGCCGTGGGCTTCATCGCGCTGGCCGGCGTCGCCGCGGAGTTCGGCATGATCATGCTGCTGTATCTCGACAACGCCCTGGACGAGTTCCAGCACGATGGCCGCCTCACCGACCCGGCCGCACTGCGGGCCGCCGTGGTCCAGGGGGCGCTGCTGCGCGTACGTCCCAAGCTCATGACGGTGGCCGTCATCGTCGCCGGCCTGCTGCCCGTCATGTTCAGCGACGGCGCCGGCTCCGACGTGATGAAGCGTATCGCCGCCCCGCTGCTCGGCGGCATGTTCACCGCGCCGCTGCTGTCGCTGTTCGTAGTACCGGTGCTGTACGCGCTGTGGAAGACGCGGACGATGAGACTGCCCGCACCCGAGATCCTGGCCCACAACGCACGCTAGCGCAGCGCCCCGTGATATCTCCCCTGAAAACTCATTTCGGCCACGGAAGCACACGGAAAAACACGGACAAGATCATAGGCCTCATCCAACAGCCCATATCGGCCATCAGGTACAGAGGCAGAGCTTCTGCGATGCGGTTCCATTTCAGTGCCTTCCGTGTGCTTCCGTGGCGCATGTGGTGTTTGGTTTATGGGACGGCAGTGACTGCAGCACTTTGCGCCGTAAACGCCCGCGGCCCGCCGGGCAGTTTCGCTATGCCGGTCTGTAGACCAGACGGTACAACGCCGGCAGCACCAGCAGGGTGAGCAGCGTCGACGAGACGATGCCGCCGATCACCACCGTCGCCAGCGGCCGCTGCACCTCGGCACCGGTGCCGACATTGAACGCCATGGGCACGAAGCCGAGGCTCGCCACCAGCGCCGTCATCAGCACCGGTCGCAGGCGCCGCAGTGCCCCCTGGACAATGGCCGGCTCCAGTGCCATGCCCTGCGCACGCAGGTCACGGATGAAGGAGAGCATCACCACGCCGTTGAGGACCGCCACGCCGGAGAGCGCGATGAAGCCGACACCGGCCGAGATCGACAGCGGCAGGTCACGCAGCGCCAGCGCCGCCACGCCGCCGGTGAGCGCCAGCGGCACGCCGCTGAATACCAGGGCCGCGTCCCGGGCCGAGTTGAAGACCATGAACAGCAGCCCGAAGATGATCAGCAACGTCACCGGCACCACGACGGACAGGCGCCGGGCCGCCGAGATGAGCTGTTCGAAGGTGCCGCCATAATCCAGCCAGTAGCCCGCCGGGAGGTCCACCTGCTCGCGCACCGCGGCCTGGACATCCTGGACGAAGCGGCCGAGATCGCGGCCGCGCACATTGGCGGTGACGACCACGCGGCGCTTGCCGTTCTCGCGGCTGATCTGGTTCGGGCCCTCGGTGAAGCCGATGTCGGCGACCTCGCTCAGCGGGATGCTGACCGGGACGCTGCGTGCCACGCCCAGCGCAGCGGCATCGCCGGCAATCTCACGCCCGCTGGCGTCGCGGCGGTCCCGCGGCAGGGCGACCGGCAGCCGCGCCAGGGCATCGATGTCGGTGCGCAGCGACTCCGGCAGACGCACCACCAGATCAAAGCGCCGGTCGCCCTCGAAGATCTGTCCCGCCGTCGCACCGCCCATGGC
>Ga0172382_10002130_pt1 | contig 33745 bp, 31 predicted proteins | sample Leawel138RmetaG_FD_122245 | JGI IMG/M metagenome (GOLD analysis project Ga0172382, IMG submission 122245) | Leachate microbial communities from a municipal landfill in Southern Ontario, Canada - Leachate well 138R metaG | ecosystem: Engineered > Solid waste > Landfill > Unclassified | place...
AGGCGATCGCCGCGCTCGATGTCGACGTGCTGCTGTCGCATCTCGTCTCCGCCGAGGAGGATGTGCCGCTCAACGATCGGCAGCGCATCGGCTGGGAGGAGGCGAAGCGGGCCCTGCCGCACCGGCGTTCGAGCCTTGCCAACAGCGCGGGGATCGCGCTGGGGCCGGCCTATCACGGTGAACTGACCCGGCCCGGGCTGTCGCTCTACGGGGGCATCCAGCGGGATGCGTTCGCAGGCCGGATCGCGCAGGTGGCGCGGCCGATGGCGGCCATCCTGCAGGTGCGGCAGGTCGCGGCCGGCGACACGCTCGGCTACAACGCCACTTTCACCGCCGACAGGCCGATGCGCGTGGGCACGATCGCGCTGGGGTATGCCGACGGCTATTTGCGGTGCTGGTCGGGCAAGGGCGCGATGCTGTCTGGAGGCCGCCGGCTGCCGGTGCTGGGGCGCGTCAGCATGGACCTGACGATCATCGACCTTTCGGCCGCTCCCGACCTGCGCGAAGGCGACTGGGTCGAGGTCGCGTATTCCCCCGTCGAAGCCGCCGCGCGCAGCGGCCTGTCGCAGTACGAGATCTTCACCCTGCTGGGCGACCGCTTCGCCCGCTGAGCCCGTCCCCCGTCAGGACTTTGCTGCGCAGCGAGACATGTTGCGTTGCGGTTGCTGCGAGTGCTAACGTCGGCCAAGGCACAATCGGGGTCAGGCAATGGCTGAAGCGGCAGATAAGTCCGGCGATACCGTCATCATCAAGAAATACGCCAACCGGCGGCTCTACAACACCCGGTCGTCGAGCTACATCACGCTCGACCACCTCGCCAAGATGACCCGCGAAAATGTCGACTACAAGGTGCTTGACGCCAAGACCGGGGCCGACATCACGCATCAGATCCTGACGCAGATCATCATGGAAGAGGAAGCCTCGGGCGAGCAGATGCTGCCGGTCAGCTTCCTGCGCCAGCTCATCTCGATGTACGGCAATTCGATGCAGTCGCTGATCCCGCACTACCTCGAAGCCTCCATGGAGAACTTCCGCGCCAATCAGACGAAGCTGCACAAGGCCTTCGAAGACAGCCTGGGCAACAACCCGCTGGCACGCCTGGCCGAACAGAACATGGCGATGTTCAAGGCCGCCGCCTCCGCCTTCATGCCCGGCACCGACCGCGACGAGGCTGCGCCGCCACCGTCCGGCAGCGAGACCCGGGACGAATTGGCCGCCCTGCGCGAGCAGATGGCCGAGATACAGAAGAAGCTGGACTCGCTGGGCCGTTAGCATCCCCGCGTCCCCGTCTGCGCGGGGGCGCAGCTAGTCCTTCCGCCCTGCCGACGATCCCGCTACAGGCGCCCCATGAATCAGCCCGCCAAGATCAAGCACGCGCTCTCCGTCACCCGCGAGGGCGATTTCGCCCAGTGGTATCAGGACGTCATTGCCGAGGCCGAGATGGCCGAGGAATCGGGCGTGCGCGGCTGCATGGTGATCAAGCCGTGGGGCTACGGCATCTGGGAACGCATCCAGACGCTGATGGATGCCCGGATCAAGGCGGCCGGTGTCGAGAACTGCTATTTCCCGCTGTTCATCCCGCTGTCCTACTTCGCCAAGGAGGCAGAGCACGTCGACGGCTTCGCCAAGGAAATGGCGGTCGTCACCCATCACCGGCTGATCGGTGACGGCAAGGGCGGCCTCGTGCCCGATCCGGAAGCGAAGCTGGAGGAGCCGCTGATCGTCCGGCCGACGTCCGAGACGGTGATCGGCGCGGCGATGGCGCGCTGGATACAGTCCTGGCGCGATCTGCCGCTGCTGACCAACCAGTGGGCCAACGTCGTGCGCTGGGAGATGCGTACGCGCATGTTCCTGCGCACCAGCGAGTTCCTCTGGCAGGAAGGCCACACCGCCCACGCCGATCGCGACGACGCCATGGCCGAGACGCTGCGCGCGCTGGAGATGTACCGCGCCTTCGCCGAAGGGCCGCTCGCCATGCCGGTGATCGCCGGCGAGAAGCCGGAGAACGAGCGTTTTCCCGGCGCCGTCGCGACGTATTCGATCGAGGCGATGATGCAGGACGGCAAGGCGCTCCAGGCGGGCACCTCGCACTATCTCGGCACCGGCTTCGCCGAGGCGGCGGGCATCCGCTACCAGGACCGCGAGGGCCAGCAGGCGCTCTGCCATACCACGAGCTGGGGCGTCTCGACGCGCCTGATCGGCGGCGTCATCATGACCCATGGCGACGACGACGGGCTGCGCGTGCCGCCGCAGATCGCGCCGCACCAGATCGTCATCCTGCCGATGCTGCGCGACACCGACGAGGACGCCGCGCTGCTCGCCTATTGCGACGAACTGCGTAGCGCGCTCTTGCAGCAATCGGCGCTGGGCGAGCTGGTGCGCGTGCTGCTCGACAAGCGGCCGGGCAAGGCCACGCAGAAGCGCTGGGCCTGGGTCAAGAAGGGCGTGCCGCTGATCCTCGAGATCGGCGGGCGCGACGCCGCCGGCGGCCAGGTTTCGGTGCTGCGCCGCGACCGGCTCTGGCGCGAGGACGCCAAGCCGAACTTCGTCGCGCAGCCGAAGGAAGCGTTCCTCGCGCGCGCGACGGCCGAACTGGAGGACATCCAGGCCTCGCTTTTCGCCGAGGCGCGGGACAGGCGCGACGCGCAGATCGTGCGCGGCATCGACAGTCTGGATGCGCTGGCGCGGTTCTACGCCGAGGACCAGCGCTATCCGGGCTGGGTCGAACTGGGCTGGTCGAAGCCCACCGGCGAAGAACTGGAAGAAATCGTCGCAAAGCTCAAGGCGCTCAAGCTCACCATCCGCAATACGCCGCTGGATGGGGCGCCGGCGACGGGGACCTGCCTCTTTACCGGCAGGCCGGCGGTCGAGCGGATCTACCTCGCCCGCGCTTATTGATCCGGCCAAGCCGCTGCGGCGCGACGCCTGATCTCGCCTGAACGCATTGCGTTGCCGCGAGCGAAGCGCCACATGGCTGCCATGGTCCGTCCCCCCAAGCCCGTCCCCGGCCTCCCGAGCCGCCAGCAGATCCTCGATTTCCTGGCGCAGTCGCCGGAGCCGGCGGGCAAGCGCGAGATCGCGCGCGCCTTCGGCCTCAAGGGGCAGGAGAAGATCCAGCTCAAGGCGCTGCTGAAAGACATGGCCGAGGAAGGCCTGATCGACGGCAAGCGGACGGCATTTCATCGGATGGGCGGCGTGCCGCGCGTCACCGTGCTGCGCGTCGTTGACACCGAAGACGGCGAGGCGATCGCGATTCCCGACACCTGGCAGCCTGACGACGCCACGCCGCCGCCCCGCCTGCGGCTGGTCGAAAAGGGCAGGAATCCGGCGCTTCGCAAGGGCGACCGGGTGCTGGCCCGCACCGAGGAGGTCGGCTCGGGCTGGCGCGCTTATCCGATGAAGAAGCTGCCGGCTTCGGCCGAGCAGATGCTCGGCGTGGTCGAGATCGACGGGGCAGGCAAGGGCTGGCTCGCGCCGATCGACAAGCGGGTGCGCAACGCGGTGCCGATCGCCGATCTGGGCGGCGCGGAGGCGGGCAGGCTGGTGCTGGCCGAGCCCGCAGGACGCTCGCCGCGCGCCGGAGTCAAGGTCACCGAGGTCCTCGGCGATCCCCTGGCGCCGCGCGCTTTCAGCCTGATCGCGATCCACAAATACGGCATTCCGCACGTCTTTTCCGAAGATGTGTTGACGGAAGCCGAGGATGCCGCAAAGCAGCCGCTGTCCGAGGACAGGCGCGAGGACCTGCGGCATTTGCCGATCGTCGCGATCGACCCCAGCGATGCCCGCGATCATGACGATGCCATCTGGGCCGAACCGGACGGGCAGGGCGGCTTCCGTGCCGTCGTCGCCATCGCCGACGTCTCGTTCTACGTTCGCCCCGGCGGGGTGCTCGATCGCGAGGCGAGGAAGCGGGGCAACTCGGTCTACTTCCCCGACCGCGTCGTGCCGATGCTGCCCGAAGTGCTTTCGGCCGACGTCTGCTCGCTGCGCGCGGGCGAGGACCGGGCGGCGATGGCCTGCCACCTGACGATCGCCGCCGACGGCAAGGTCGCGAACTGGCGCTTTACCCGCGCCATCGTGCGGATCGCCGAGGTGATCGCATATGAAGATGCGCAGGCGCGAATCGATTCGGGCGAAGCCGGCGAAAATCTGCAGAACCTCTGGGCCGCCTGGCGCGCGCTGGAAAAGGCGCGGCAGGGGCGTGATCCGCTGGAGCTGGAGCTGCCCGAGCGCCGCGTCATGCTCGACGAGCAGGGCCGCATCACCGAGATCCGGCAGCGCGAGCGGCTCGACGCGCACCGCGTGGTCGAGGACTTCATGATCGCCGCCAACGTCGCCGCCGCCAAGGCGCTCGAAAGCAGGGTCGCGCCGATCGTCTACCGGCTGCACGAGCCGCCGAGCCGCGAGAAGCTGGTCGCGCTCAAGGACTACCTGTCGACGTTCGACCGCAAGCTGGCGCTCGGCCAGGTCATCACGCCCAGCCTGTTCAATCGGCTGCTGAAGGACGTGGCCGACGAGGCAGAGAAGGCGCTGATCATGGAAGCGGTGCTGCGCAGCCAGACGCAGGCCTATTACGGCCCGCGCAACGTCGGCCACTTCGGCCTGGCGCTGGGCAGCTACGCGCATTACACCTCGCCGATCCGGCGCTATGCCGACCTTCTGATCCACCGCGCGCTGGTCGACGCCTTCGCGCTGGAGCAGCCCGCGCCGAAAACGAAGCTGCCGGCCGCCTCGGGCCTGTCGGACCGCGACCGCGCCGATCTCGTGCGCGTCAGCGAGGCGATCAGCGCTGCCGAGCGCCGCGCCATGGAGGCCGAGCGCGAGACGATCGACCGCTACGTCGCCGCCTGGCTTGCGGCGCGTGTCGGCGAGGTGTTCGACACCCGCGTGACGGGCGTGCAGAAGTTCGGCCTGTTCGCCACGATCATCGGCCTGGGCGGCGACGGGCTGGTGCCGGTCTCGACGCTGGGCGCCGAACGCTTTGGCTACGACGAGAAAGCGCAGGTCCTCGAAGGCGAGCAGAGCGGTACGCGCTACGCCATCGGCGACCGGCTGCGGCTGCGGCTGGCCGAGGCCAACCCGCTGACCGGCGCGCTGAAGTTCGAGCCCGAAGACAGCGCCGGCATGGCCATCGAGCCGCGCGGCCGGCAGCTTCCCCTGAAGCGCAAGGGCGCGCATCTGGCGGGACGGCGGGGCAGGCCGGCGAACATCCGGCACCAGGGGCGGAGGAAATAGGGCGAGGGCGGCGCGCGTCCTTCGACAAGCTCAGGACGGGCGGGGTTGGCGAATGGGGTAGAAAAGAGTCCGCTCATCCTGAGCTTGTCGAAGGATGGCGCGCCGACAAAAGCGCTCAGCTCAGCCGGTCGATATCCTCCAGATCCAGCGAGCCGGGGATGACGAACACCGGGCAGGGCAGGTGCGACAGGTAGGCGCCGGTGAAATGCGCGACCAGCGGGCCGGGGCCGCCTTCCTTCGCCGCGCCGAGGACGAGCGCGGAAACCTCGGGGTGTTCGGCCAGATAGTCGCGCACGACCTTCTCCGCCTCGCCCTCGATCACGGAGATCACCGGCATCCTGCCGCTTTCGGAGGCGAGGTTGCCGGCGGCAGCCCCCGCCAGCGCCTCGGCGCGCGCGCGGGCCTCTTCGGCGATGGTCGCCTGGACGCCGGCAAAGGCGTTGAACGGCTGCGGCGTGACCACGGAAAGCAGATGCACGGCGCCATCGGTGCCGGCCGCACGGCGCGCGGCGAAGCGCAGCGCGCTCAGTGCTTCCTCGCTTTCGTCGATGACCACCAGATAGACGCGCATCGTCAGTATTCCCCCGCCGTGCGATATCGGTCACATTGGCGAGCTACGCAAGGTTCTTGCTCTGTCCGGCCAATTTGGCCAAGGACAGGACCCAGCACCGTATCGTCAGGGACCCGGCCTGTCATGCCGATTGAGATCAAGATGCCCGCGCTTTCGCCGACCATGGAAGTCGGCAACCTGGCCAAGTGGCTGGTCAAGGAAGGCGACGAAGTCCACGCCGGCGATATTCTCGCCGAAATCGAGACCGACAAGGCAACGATGGAATTCGAAGCCGTGGACGAGGGCACGGTGGCCTCGATCGCTGTGCCCGAAGGCACCGAAGGCGTGAAGGTCGGCACCGTCATCGCCACGCTGGCGGGCGAGGACGAAGACGCCGCGTCACCGCGCAGCGCGCCCGCCCCGCAGCCGGCCCCGGACAAACCGCCGGCCGAGACGCCCGCCGCCCCGGCGGCTTCCGAACAACCGGCGCCGAAAGCCGCGCCCGCACCAGTCCAGACCAAGGAGGGACGTATCCTCGCATCGCCACTTGCCAAGCGCCTCGCCGCCGAAAAGGGCGTCGATCTCGCCACCCTGAGCGGCAGCGGCCCGCACGGCCGCATCGTCAAGGCCGACGTCGAGGGTGCGCAGCCCGGCACGGCCAAGCCCAAGGCCGAAGCCGCGGCTCCCGCGCCGGCGCCGGCGCCCGCCGCCGCGCCCGCTGCGGCCTCGGCCGAGAAGCCGGCGACGGTCGAGATGGCGGCGGAAACCCGGCAACTGCTGGACGACCGGGTGCCGCACACGGTCGAGAAGCTGTCGGGCATGCGCAAGACGATCGCCAAGCGGCTCAGCCAGTCGATGCAGCAGGCGCCGCACATCTATCTCACCGTCGACGTGCGGCTCGACCGGCTGATGGCCCTGCGCGCCGAGCTGAACGACGCGCTGGCGAGCCAGGGGGTCAAGCTTTCGGTCAACGACATGCTGATCAAGGCGCTCGGCAAGGCGCTGGTCGCGGTGCCCGAATGCAACGTCACCTTTGCCGGCAACGAACTGATCCGCTATTCGCGCGCCGACATCTCGGTGGCGGTGAGCATCCCGGGCGGGCTGATCACGCCGATCGTTCAGGACGCCGACGGCCGCAGCCTGTCCTCGATCGCGCAGGCGACCAAGGACCTCGCCGAGCGGGCCAAGGCGGGCAAGCTCCAGCCGAGCGAATACATGGGCGGCACCGCCAGCATCTCCAACATGGGCATGATGGGGATCAAGCAGTTCACCGCCGTGATCAACCCGCCGCAATCGACCATCCTCGCCATCGGCGCGGGCGAGCAGCGGCCCTACGTGATCGACGGCGCGCTCGGCATCTCCACGGTAATGAGCGCCACCGGCAGCTTCGACCACCGCGCGGTGGACGGCGCGGACGGCGCGCGGCTGATGGCGGCGTTCAAGGACTACGTCGAGAAGCCGCTGGGGATGCTGGCCTAGCTTGATGGGCAGGCCCCCCTCTCCAACTGCGGCTAGCCAGCAAGCTGGCAAGCCTTCGTATCCGCCCCCGCAAGGGGGGAGGACAGCAGGGCCGAGACCCTCTCCCCTTGCGGGAGAGGGAGGGGCCCGCGCCGAAGGCGTGGGAGGGAGAGGGGCAGAGCTATGACCCAGCCCACCTCCGAACCCGTCATCCGCATCACCGCCATGCCGGCGGACGCCAATTCCTATGGCGACATCTTCGGCGGCTGGCTGATGGGGTTGATGGACATGGGCGCCGGCCTGATATCCGCGCGCGCGGCGCATGGCCGGGCGGTGACGGTGGCGATGGACGGAATGCAGTTCCTCGCGCCGGTCAAGGTGGGCGACGAGGTTTCGGTCTATGGCGAACTGGTCAAGGTCGGGCGCACGTCGATGCAGGTCAATGTCGCGGCCTGGCGGCGGCAGCGCCACGGCGAGGAACGGATCAAGGTGACGGAGGCATTGTTCACCTTCGTCGCCATCGACGAGGCCGGGAAGCCCCGGCCCGTCAAGCAGGAGAAATAGGCAAGTGTCAGATCAATACGACGTGATCGTCCTCGGTTCCGGCCCCGGCGGCTATGTCGCCGCGATCCGGGCCGCGCAGCTTGGCCTCAAGACCGCCATCGTCGAGCGCGAGCTGCTGGGCGGGATCTGCCTCAACTGGGGCTGCATCCCGACCAAGGCGCTGCTGCGCTCGGCCGAGGTGTTCCACCAGATGAAGCGCGCCAAGGACTATGGCCTGGCCGCCGACAACATCAGCGCCGACCTCGACGCCATCGTCAAGCGCTCGCGCGGGGTGGCGGCCCAGCTCAACAAGGGCGTCACGGGGCTGATGAAGAAGAACAAGATCGCCGTGCACATGGGCACCGGCAAGATCGCCGCGCCGGGCAAGCTCAGCGTCACCGACGCCGACGGCAAGAGCACCGAGCTGGCCGCCAGGCATATCATCGTCGCCACCGGCGCCCGCGCGCGCGAACTGCCCAAGCGCACCGGCAAGGCCGACGGCAAGCGCATCTGGACCTATCGCCACGCGATGACCCCGCCCGAGATGCCCAGCAAGCTGCTGGTCATCGGCTCGGGCGCGATCGGCATCGAGTTCGCCAGCTTCTACAACGACCTCGGCGCCGACGTGACGGTGATCGAGATGCTCGACCGCGTGGTGCCGGTGGAGGACGCGGACGTTTCGACGTTCCTCGAGAAGGCGCTCAAGAAGCAGGGCATCAAGATCATGACCTCGGCCAAGCTCGAGGACATCCAGCCCGGCGACAGCGGCGTCGCGGTGAAGATCAAGGGCAAGGACGGCGCGGTCGCCGAGGACACCTTCAGCCATGTCATCGTCGCGGTGGGCATCGTGCCCAACATCGAGAACATCGGGCTGGAGGACATCGGCGTCGAGCCCGACGAGCGTTTCCACATCAAGACCGACCCCTACGGCCGCACCAACGTCAAGGGCGTCTGGGCGATCGGCGACGTCACCGCCGGTCCCTGGCTGGCGCACAAGGCGAGCCACGAGGGCATTACCGCGGCCGAGGCGATCGCGCAGGAACTGGGCAATGCCGAAGTCCATCCGCATCCGCTCGACCGGAACACCATTCCGGGCTGCACGTACTGCCACCCGCAGATCGCCAGCGTCGGGCTGACCGAGGCCAAGGCCAGGGAAGCGGGCCACGAGGTGAAGGTCGGCAATTTCCCCTTCATCGGCAACGGCAAGGCGATCGCGCTGGGCGAGGCCGAGGGCTTCATCAAGACGGTGTTCGACGCCAGCACCGGCGAACTGCTGGGCGCGCACATGATCGGCGCCGAAGTGACCGAACTGATCCAGGGCTTCGTCGTCGGCAAGACGCTGGAGACGACCGAGGCGGAGCTGATCCAGACGGTGTTCCCGCATCCGACGCTGAGCGAGATGATGCACGAATCGACGCTGGCCGCCTATGGCCGCGTCCTGCACATGTAAGGGGGCTGGGGCGGGGCTCCCTCCCTTGCGGGGGAGCGCTCAGCCGCCGGCGTAGCCTTCCAGCCGGCACTGGCGCACGATGTTCTCGAACACGGCCACGTGCAGCGGCTCGGCGAATTCGCAGCCTACCGCCTTGCCGCGCCGCCAGCGGACGTGTGCGGTCAGCATGGCAAGGCCGGGGATGCGGATGCGCAGCGGCAGGTCCTTCCTGCAGTCGGGCAGCCACGCGATATGGAATCCCGCCTGCGAAATGTCGGCAAGCCGGACCATCTGCCACGGCTCAAGGCCCTGGCGTACCTCGCAAAGCAGGGTGATTTCAGCGCGATCGCTGAATTCGCGCGTGCAACCGAGTTCCGATGAAATGGGCGCGTGCTTCACCGCCGGGGCCTCCTCGGCGGCCCCTATAGCCGGCGGAAGTTGCAAAGCGGTTAGCGGGGTTGCAGACAGGAGCGGGGAAGGCGAAACAATCCTCGCCCGGAAGTGTTTTCCAGTGCGCATTTGCACCGAAGGAGAGGCAGGATGCCGCAGACAAGAATGACGATCGCCAGCCTCGTCGCCCTGGCCTTGCTGGGTAGCACGCCCGTCCTGGCGCAGCCGGCCTGGCAGCAGGGGAGCTGGAACCGCGAGGCGTTCTGGCACGGCGCGCCGTCGAACCTGCGCGACCGCGTGGAATTCCTCCAGCGCCGCATCGACAGCGGCGCCCGCGACGGCAGCCTGTCCCGGCGCGAGGCGAACGACCTCAACCGCCGGCTGGCGACCATCCGCCGCGATGCGCGGCGCAGCAATCTCTCGCCCAGCCGGCGCCAGAACCTGCAGGCGCAGCTCGACAATCTCGGCCGGCAGATCCGCTGGCAGCGCCGCGACGACGATCGCTTCGCGACGACTTACGACGCGTCCCGCTATTACCGCAACGATCCGCGCTACGGCGAACGCCGGCTGACGGCGCGGGACGAAGTCTATCGCGGCTCGGACGGGCGCTATTACTGCAAGCGCAACGACGGCACGACCGGACTGGTCGTCGGCGCGATCGGCGGGGGCGTGCTCGGCAACGTGATCGACGGCGGCCGCAACCGGGTTGCCGGAACGCTGATCGGCGGCGCGCTCGGGGCGCTGGTCGGCAAGGCCATCGACCAGAGCGACAACGATCTGCGCTGCCGATAAACCATCGCAAGCGGCTTGAAACGCGCAAGTAACTGTGATTCTATTGGCCATGATCAAGAAATCGCGCATGGAACCGAAACTTGCCCGGGAAAGCCTGGTGCAGGGCGGTGCGCTGGTGTGCCTGCTGGTGCTGGCCGGGTTTTCGCTCGCCGGCCCCAGCGGCATCCTCGCCTGGTCCGAAAACCAGCGGCTGCTGGCCGAACGCCGGGCCGAGGTGGTGCAGCTGACCAAGGAACGCGACGAACTGCGCAACCGCGTCGCGCTGCTCGATCCGCGGCAGATGGACCCCGATCTTGCCGGCGAACTGCTGCGCAGCAACCTCAACGTCGCCCACCCTGACGAAATGGTGATGCTGCTGCGCTGACCGGCATTTCGCCTATCTTGCCGCCATAGCGCCGATCTCATGGCAGCGGCGCTATCCCTGCGGCCGGCTTGTGCCTATATCCATTAGCGAATCTGCCACCAGGGGACAGGAATTGGCCAAACCCGCCCGGAGCGGCGCCGCTGCCGTGAAGAAGAAGACCACCACCACCACCGCCGGAGGCCCCGACGGCGCCGGCTTTCCTGAAGCGGGGCCTGAAGCGGGCGATGGCACGGTCGCCTTGCGCAGCTTGCAGGAAGCACACGGCAACGAACGCCGCTACGACGCCAGCGACGAGGAACTGCTCCACTTCTACGAGCAGATGCTGCTCATCCGCCGCTTCGAGGAACGCGCGGGCCAGCTCTACGGCCTGGGGCTGATCGGCGGCTTCTGCCACCTCTACATCGGCCAGGAAGCGGTTGCGGTGGGCCTGCAGTCGGCGCTCGACAACGACAAGGACAGTGTCATCACCGGGTATCGCGACCATGGCCACATGCTCGCCTACGGCATCGACCCCAAGGTGATCATGGCCGAACTGACCGGACGGCACTCGGGCATCTCGAAGGGCAAGGGTGGCTCGATGCACATGTTCAGCATCGAGCACCGCTTCTACGGCGGTCACGGCATCGTCGGCGCGCAGGTGCCGCTTGGCGCCGGCCTTGCCTTTGCGCACAAGTACCGCGACGACGGCGGCGTCTGCCTCGCCTATTTCGGCGACGGCGCGGCGAACCAGGGGCAGGTCTACGAAACGTTCAACATGGCTTCGCTGTGGAAGCTGCCGATCATCTTCGTGATCGAGAACAACGGCTATGCCATGGGCACCGCGGTCAAGCGCGGGTCGGCCGAGACCGAATTCTACCGGCGCGGCACGGCCTTCCGCATCCCCGGCATGGACGTCAACGGCATGGACGTGCTGGAGGTACGCCAGGCGGCGGAGATCGCGCTGGACTACGTCCGGCAGGGCAACGGGCCCGTGCTGATGGAACTGAACACCTACCGCTACCGCGGCCATTCGATGTCCGACCCCGCGAAGTACCGTAGCCGCGAGGAAGTGCAGGAAATGCGCGACAAGCACGATCCGATCGAAGGCGCGAAGAAGGAACTGATCGAGCGCGGCGTGCCCGAGGACAAGCTCAAGGCGATCGACAAGCGCATCCGCGCCCAGGTCGCCGAATCGGCAGACTTCGCCGAGAACTCGCCCGAGCCGGACCTGTCCGAGCTTTACACCGACGTGCTGGTGGAGCGCTACTGATGGCGATCGAGCTTAAGATGCCCGCGCTCTCGCCGACGATGGAAGAGGGCAAGCTGGCCAAGTGGCTGGTCAAGGAAGGCGATGCCGTCCAGTCCGGAGACATTCTCGCCGAGATCGAAACCGACAAGGCGACGATGGAATTCGAAGCCGTGGACGAGGGCACGATCGGCAAGATCATGGTGCCCGAGGGGGCGGAGAACGTGAAGGTCGGCACCGTCATCGCGCTGATCGAAGGGGAGGGGGAGGCTCCTTCCGGCACCGCCGCGCCCGCGCAGGCGGAGGAACCGAAGGCCGCGGAAACCGAAGCGCCCGCTGCCAGGAAGGCCGACACCGGTACCGCCCAGCTCGTGACCGAGGCGAAGCCCGCGAAAGACCCGCAGATCCCCGCCGGCACCAACATGAAGACCGCCACCGTCCGCGAGGCGCTGCGCGATGCTATGGCCGAGGAGATGCGCCGCGACAGCCGCGTCTTCGTCATGGGCGAGGAAGTCGCGCAGTATCAGGGCGCCTACAAGGTGACGCAGGGCCTGCTCGACGAGTTCGGGCCCGAGCGCGTGATCGACACGCCGATCACCGAATACGGTTTCGCCGGCATCGGCGTGGGCGCGGCGATGGGGGGGCTGAGGCCCATCGTCGAGTTCATGACCTTCAACTTCGCCATGCAGGCGATCGACCACGTCATCAACTCGGCGGCCAAGACCAACTATATGTCGGGCGGCCAGATGCGCTGCCCGGTCGTGTTTCGTGGGCCGAACGGCGCCGCCGCGCGGGTCGCGGCGCAGCACAGCCAGAACTTCGCCCCCTGGTATGCCAGCGTGCCGGGCCTGGTGGTGATCGCGCCTTACGACGCCTCGGACGCCAAGGGGCTGCTCAAGGCGGCGATCCGCTCGGAGGACCCGGTGGTGTTCCTCGAGAACGAGCTGGTCTACGGCCGCAGCTTCGAACTGCCCGAGCTTGACGACCACGTCCTGCCGATCGGCAAGGCGCGGGTGGCGCGCGAGGGGCGCGACGTGACCATCGTATCCTATTCGATCGGCGTCGGTCTGGCGCTGGAAGCGGCCGAACAGCTCGCCGGCGAGGGGATCGAGGCCGAAGTCATCGACCTGCGCACGCTGCGTCCGCTCGATACCGACGCGATCCTCGCCAGTCTGGCCAAGACCAACCGCATGGTCGTTGCCGAAGAAGGCTTCCCGGTCTGCTCGATCGCAGCGGAAGTGATCGCGGTCTGCATGGAAAAGGGCTTCGACGATCTCGACGCGCCGGTGCTGCGCGTCTGCGACGAGGACGTACCGCTGCCCTATGCCGCCAATCTCGAAAAAGCCGCGCTGATCGACACGGCCCGGATCGTCGCGGCGGTGAAGCAAGTCTGCTATCGCTGAAGCGATGAGTAGCCTAAGCCTGCTCGAGGCGCTGCCGCCCGTGCAGCGCCTCGCCCTGGCCTATGCGCCGGCCCGCGCGCGGGAGCCGACGCTGGCGCTGCTGGCGCTCGACACGCGGCTGGCCGGCATCGTCCGCAATTCGCACGAGCCGTCGCTGGCGCAGCTTCGCCTCGCCTGGTGGCGCGAGCAGCTTCGCGTTCCGGCCGCCGAGTGGCCGCGCGGCGAGCCGCTGCTGATGGCGCTTCGATCCTGGCAGGGACGGCACGTCGCGCTCGCCGCGCTGGTCGATGGCTGGGAATACCTGACTGGCGCGGCGCCCTTGCCCGATGCCGACATGCTGGCCTTCGCCGCCGGGCGAGGGGAGGCCTTCGCCGCGCTGGCCGATGTCGTCGGGGCCGGACACGAAGCCGCCGCGCGTCTCGGCCGGCGCTGGGCGCTCGCCGATCTTGCCGCGAACGTCAGCAATGCCCAGGAGCGCCAGGTTGCGGCCCGCCTGCTGGCGGCCGAGGCCCGGCCGCCCCGCGTGGCGCGCGCGCTGCGCCCGCTGGCGGTGCTTCACGGCCTCGCGCTGCGGCGGCCGGGAAGCGCCCCGACCCTAACCGTGCTCGCCGCGCTGCGCCTCGGATTGTTGGGGCGTTAGCGCCCGATTCAGCTCTGCTGAATCGGGCGGGGGAGTGGGCCGGTGCCGCTTCCACGCAAGTGGATCAAACGCTCGGCTGCTGGTAGGATCGCGGCGGAAGGGGGCCGCTAGCCATGAACCGCATTCTGCTCGGCGCGCTGGCCGCATTGCTGCTCGTCGCGGCCGGCCTGTTCTGGTGGCAAGGCCGCGCGGCGACCGAGCGCGGCGCGCCGCCGCCGCTGGCGCCATCGGCAAGCGGCCTGCCGGCAGGCGACGACCTGCCCACCGCCGACGGCAAGGGCCTGCTTGGCGCCCCGCCGCCCGAGGCCGACGAGGTGACGCGCGAGCAGCGCCGCTTCGACCGGCTCGATCGCAACCGCGACGGCATCATCAGCCGCAACGAGATGCTCGCCGCCCGCGCCGCCGCCTTCCGCGCGCTCGACACCGACGGCAACAACCTGCTCAGCTTCGAGGAATGGGCGGTGCGCACCTCTAACCGCTTCAGGGCGGCCGACCGGGACGGCGACCAGCGCCTTACCCGCGAGGAGTTTGCGACGACCAGGCCGAAGCCCGCGGCCAAGCCCGCATGCCGCTGCCCGCCGACGGAACGCAGCGCCAGACGCACCGCCACACCGCCGCCCGAAGCGGAGAACGAGGACCCGGACGCCTGACAGATTCGTCGTCCCGGGCTTGACCCGGGACCGCTGGCGTCTTGGCTGAACCTCGCATCGACGAGGCCAGCGGTCCCGGATCAAATCGGGGACGACGCGCTTTCAAGACCCGCCAGAAACGCCAGCATGTCCGCCTTGGCGCGCGCGGTATAGGCCTCCTTGCGCACCTTCTTCTTCACGTCCGGCCCGACCGGCGGAAACAGGCCGAAGTTGACGTTCATCGGCTGATAGCTCGCCGCCTCGGCATCGCCGGTGATGTGGGCGAGGAGCGCGCCCATCGCGGTGGTGCGGGGCGGGGCCTGCCAGCTTTGCCCGACAAGCTCGGCGGCGGTCATCAGGCCGGCCATCAGCCCGACCGCGGCGCTTTCGACATAGCCCTCGCAGCCGGTGATCTGGCCGGCGAAGCGGACGTGCGGCGCGGCCTTCAAGCGCAGTTCGCGGTCGAGCAGGACCGGCGAATTGAGGAAAGTGTTGCGATGGAGGCCGCCCAGCCGGGCGAATTCGGCCTGCTCCAGCCCCGGAATCGTGCGGAACAGGCGGACCTGCTCGGCGTGCCTCAGCTTGGTCTGGAAGCCCACCATGTTCCACAGCGTGCCCAGCTTGTTGTCCTGCCGAAGCTGGACAACCGCATAGGGCCAGCGTCCGGTGCGCGGATCGTCCAGCCCGACGGGCTTCATCGGCCCGAAACGCAGCGTATCCTCGCCGCGCTCGGCCATGACCTCGATCGGCATGCAGCCCTCGAAATAGGGGGTGCTGGCCTCCCATTCCTTGAAGGCGGTCTTTTCGCCGGCCAGCAACCCCTCGCGGAAGGCCAGGTACTGGTCCCGGTTCATCGGGCAGTTGATATAGTCCTTGGTGTCGCCCTTGTCCCAGCGCGAGGCCATCCAGCAGATGTCCATGTCGATGCTGTCGCGATAGACGATCGGGGCGATGGCATCGAAGAAGGCAAGGCTGTCCGCGCCGGTGGCCGCGCCGATGCTGGCGGCCAGCGCCTCGGCGGTCAGCGGGCCCGTGGCAACGATGGTGAGGCCGGCTTGCGGCAGGCTGTCGACCCGCTCGCGCACGATTTCCAGAGTGGGCAGCGCGGCAAGGGCGGCCTCCACTTCGGCCGAGAAAACGTCGCGATCCACCGCCAGCGCCGAGCCGGCCGGCACCCGCGCTTTCGCCGCCGCCGCCATGACCAGCGAATCGCACGCCCGCATCTCATGGTGCAGCAGGCCGACCGCGTTCTTTTCGTCGTCGTCCGAGCGAAAGGAGTTCGAGCAGACGAGTTCGGCCAGCGCGTCGGTCTGGTGCGCGGGCGAGCGCTCGTATCCGTTCTCGCTGGAGGCGCCGCGCATCTCCGACAGCCGCACCCGCACGCCCCGCCGCGCGAGCTGCCAGGCCGCCTCGCTGCCGGCGAGCCCGCCGCCGATGATATGGACGTCATGAGTCATGCGCCGCGCCTAGCGTTTGATCCGCCTTGGAGGCAAGTTCGGTTGAAATCCGGAAGGATTATGTTATTACACTCGTATGAACACGAAGGCCAAGCTGATCAAGGTCGGCAATTCGACCGGGATTATCATTCCCAAGGAAGTGCTCACGCGCCTGCGCGTGTCGCAGGGGGACGAGCTGCATTTTGCGGAACGCGCGAATGGGGAGTTCACCGTCGGCAAGTATGATCCCGACTTCGCTCGTGCAATGGAACTGGCGGAAGAGATCATGCATGAGGATCGCGATATCCTGCGCGTTCTGGCGAAATGATCGAATGGCGATGGGTGACCCGCCCCGTGATCGAGGCGGTGCACGAACGACAGCTTGCCGAACACGGTGGCGGCATAGGTGTCCGTGACGAAAATGCGCTGGAATCGGCGCTGGCGCGACCGGTAAACCTCTCGCTCTATGGAGGGCCGGACGCCGCTGCCCTTGCCGCTTCGCTTGCTTTCGGACTGGCGCGAAACCATCCCTTCGTCGACGGAAACAAGCGCAGCGCCTGGGTCGGCGCCCGCTTGTTCCTACGCCTGAACGAGATCGCCATCGCCTTCGACAAGGCCGATGCCACCATCATGGTGCAGCGTCTGGCCGCCGGCGAGTTGACCGAAGACGAGGTCGCCGCCTGGCTCCGCGACCGGATCGCCTAGATCAGCCGGCGACCGGCAGCTTCACCTTGCCGTCGTCGTCGCGTTCCAGGGGGCCGTAAGCGATTACCGCCGAGAGCGGGAGCGCCGCGTAGATATGCGGAAACAGGGCGCCGCCGCGCGAGGGCTCCCACTTCACCGCCTCGCCCAGTACGTCGAGATCGACCGCGGCGACATGCAAGCCATCCTGCCCCGCGAAGTGCCGGGCGACGGTCTCATCGATCTGCCCGGCGGTGGACAGGTGGATATAGCCGTCGGCCAGATCGACCGGCGCGCCGGCGAACGTACCGTCGGCTTCCAGCGCCGTCATCTGGGCGGCGGTCAGCACCTTGTAGGCGACGGCTGGGTAGGCGACGGCTGGCCGGCCGCTCATCCCTCTTCGCCGGCGTCGTCGTCGATATCCTGGTCGCGGACCGGCTGGTCGTCGATCGGCGTCGGCTCGGCCAGGCCGAAACCGATCTCTTCGGCGACAGCCTCCTCGGCGGGGTTCTCCGGCTCTTCCTCCTCGTCGAGCCGGACGGCGCTGACGACGTGCTCCTCGTCGGCGACGTTGAACAGGCGCACGCCGGCCGAGCCGCGGCCGATGACGCGCAGCGAATCGAGCGGCAGGCGGATCAGCTTGGCCTGGTCCGTCACCAGCATGAGCTGGTCGGCCTGGGTTGCCGGGAAGCTTGCGACGACGGGGCCGTTGCGGGCGATGTTGTCGATGTTGGTGATGCCCTGGCCACCGCGGCCGGTGCGGCGGTATTCATATGCCGAGGACAGCTTGCCGTAGCCGTTGCCGCAGACCGTGAGGATGAACTGCTCCTTGGCGACCAGTTCGGCATAGCGTTCCGCGCTCATCTGCGGTTCGCTGTCCCTCTCGGCCTTCCAGGGCGCGTGCCGCAGATAATCCTCGCGCTCGTCCTGGTCCTTCACGCCGACGCGGTGGAGAATCGACAGCGAGATCACCTCGTCGCCGTCCTTGAGCTGCATGCCGCGCACGCCGGTCGAGGTGCGGCTCTGGAACGCGCGGACATCGTCGCCGGCGAAGCGGATCGCCTTGCCCTGGCGGCTGGCCAGCAGCACGTCGTCATTGGGTTCGAGCAGCGCGACGCCGATCAGCCGGTCGTCCGAATCGTCCTCGAAGCGCATGGCGAACTTGCCGTTCGAGGGGATGTTGGCGAAGGCGTCCATCGAGTTGCGGCGCACGTTGCCCTTGGCCGTGGCGAAGACGACGTGGAGCTTGCCCCATTCGGTCTCGTCCTCGGGCAGCGGCAGCACGGTGGCGATCGTCTCGCCCTGGTCCAGCGCGGGCAGCAGGTTGACGATGGGCCGGCCGCGCGTGGCCGGGCCGCCTTCGGGAAGGCGCCAGACCTTGAGGCGATAGACCTTGCCGGCGGTCGAGAAGAACAGAACCGGGTTGTGGGTGGAGGTGACGAACATCGTCGCCACCGCGTCCTCGTCCTTGGTCGCCATGCCGGCGCGGCCCTTGCCGCCGCGGGCCTGCGCGCGGAAGGTGGAGAGCGAAGTGCGCTTGATATAGCCGTCGAGCGTGACCGTCACGACCATCTCGTCGTGCTCGATCAGGTCCTCGTCCTCGATGCCGTCGGCGGCGGCGGTGATCTCGGACAGGCGCGGCGTGGCGAAAGCCTCGCGCACCGCGACCAGTTCGTCGCGCATGACGCCATAGAGCTTTACCCGGTCGGCCAGAATCGACAGGTATTCGGCGATCGCGGCGGCCAGTTGCTCCAGCTCCCCGCCGATCTCGTCGCGGCCGAGCGCGGTCAGGCGGTGGAGCCTGAGGTCCAGGATCGACTTCACCTGCACTTCGGACAGCCGGTAGGTGCCGCCCTCCTGCTCGGCACTGGGCTCGATCGCCTCGACGAGGCGGATGTAGGGCGCGATCTCGCCGATCGGCCATTCGCGCGCCAGCAGAGCGGCGCGGGCGGCGGCCGGATTGGCGGCGCCGCGGATGATCCGCACGACTTCGTCGAGGTTGGTCACCGCGACGACGAGGCCGAGCAGGATATGCGCGCGATCGCGCGCCTTGTTCAGCTCGAATTTGGTGCGGCGGGTGATCACCTCCTCGCGGAAGGCAATGAACGACTGGAGAATGTCGCGCAGCGACAGGATCTCCGGCCGGCCGCCGCGGATCGCGAGCATGTTGGCCGGAAACGAGCTTTGCGCCGGGGTGTGCCGCCAGAGCTGGTTGAGCACCACTTCGGCCGTGGCGTCGCGCTTGAGGTCGATGACGACGCGCACGCCCTCGCGGTTCGATTCGTCGCGGATGTCGGCGACGCCCTCGATCCGCTTGTCCTTGGCCGCTTCGGCGATCTTCTCGACCAGGCCGGATTTGCCGACCTGGAAAGGGGTCGAGGTCAGCACGATCGACCGGCGGTCGCCGCGGCCTTCCTCGATCACGTGACGGCAGCGCTGGATGATCGAGCCGCGCCCGTTGAGGTAGGCCGAACGCGCACCGGCGCTGCCCAGGATCAGCGGCGCGGTCGGGAAGTCGGGGCCCGGAATGATTGCGAACAGTTCCTCGACCGAGATCGCGGGGTTCTCGATCATCGCGAGGCAACCGTCGATCACTTCGCCCAGATTGTGCGGCGGGATGTTGGTCGCCATGCCCACGGCGATGCCGCCGGCGCCGTTGACCAGCAGGTTGGGGAAGCGCGCCGGCAGAACCGTGGGCTCCTGGCGCGAACCGTCGTAGTTGTCGGCGAAATCGACGGTGTCCTTGTCGAGGTCGTCGAGCAGGAAATTCGCCACGCGGGCCAGCCGCGCCTCGGTGTATCGCATCGAGGCCGGCGGATCGGGGTCCATCGAGCCGAAGTTGCCCTGGCCGTCGATCAACGGTACCCGCATCGACCACGGCTGCGTCATGCGCGCCAGTGCGTCGTAGATCGCCGCGTCGCCGTGCGGGTGATAGTTGCCCATCACGTCGCCGACGATCTTGGCCGACTTGCGATAGGGACGGCCGGCGACGAAGCCGCCTTCCTGGCTGGCGAAAAGGATGCGCCGGTGCACCGGCTTCAAGCCGTCGCGCACATCGGGCAGCGCGCGCGACACGATCACGCTCATCGCGTAATCAAGGTAGCTCGTCTTCATCTCGTCGACGATGTCGACACGCTGGAATTCGCCGGCGGGGCCGGGGAAATCTGGATTTTCGCTCTCGTCGCTCACGACCGGGATTATCTTGTTCTGTTGCCGGGAATTGTCATGCGAAGGCCCTAGGCCATGGGTGCGGGGAATGCCAGCCGAACCATGCCCGGGCACGGCGTGGCGAGCCGGTTTTCCACACCTGACGCATCGCGGATGAACATTGCGATCAATCGCATTAAAACGCGGTTCAGCGGTGCACCGCTAGCGGCAGAGCGGTTGCCAAGCCGGCGTTTCGACGCCAGTAGCGGGACACATTGGGTTCATTGAGGGCGACGGATCGCTCCGCGCACCGAAAGTTCGAGGAGAGACATACATGATGCCGATCAGCACCCTGAAGCGCGGAGGCCTGTTTTCCCGCCCGGCGCTGGGCCTGGCTTTGGCCCTGGGCACCGCCGCGGGCGCATTGGCCGCGCAGCCGGCGCTAGCCAAAGCCAAGAAGGCCGAGCAGTCGGCACCCAAGATCCAGTTCTCCCCGGCCTTCGCCAAGAGCGCGGCCGAACTCGACAAGACGCTGAGCGAGGCGGGCAAGAACGCCGCGGTCCAGGCTGCCGCGCAACAGGCGCGTGACGCCAAGGACCCGGCGGCCAAGGCCGCGGCCGCCGCGCAGGTGGATGCCGCGCTGGGCGGCGCCAAGGCCAAGCTCGATGCCTCGGCCGCCCAGGCATCCACTTCGGGAGACAAGCTCAAGCTGGGCGAGATGACGCGGACCTACGGCGTGCTCGTCGACGACGTGTCGCTGCAGCACCAGGGCCTTGTGCTGATGCTCGACAGCAACGCGCTGGCTCCGCAGATGGTGGGGCAGGTGCAGTTCCTCACGGGCGTGACCGCCTACCAGAAGGGCGATTACGCGGGCGCCGCCCGCTACCTGCAGCCCGCGTTCGATTCGGGTTACCGCGACCCGCAGGGGCTGTTGCAGCGCGTGCTCGTGGACTCTTACAAGCGCACCAACGACACCGCCGGGGCGCTGCGCGTATCGCAGGCGGAAATCGCCGCCGCCAGGGCCGCCGGCACCAAGCCCAGCGAAACCGCGATCCGTACGGCGCTGCAGGCCGCTTACGATGCCAGGCAGACCGGCCCCGCCGTCGACCTCGCGGTCGAACTGGTGAAGGATTATCCGAGCAAGACCGCGTGGAATGCCTCGATCAACGTCGTCCGCGCGCTGTCGGGCTACCAGTCGCAGGAAACGCTCGACCTGATGCGGCTGATGGGGCGTACCCAAGCCTATTCCGATGAGCGCGACTACGTCGAATACCTCCAGGCGGTCGATCCCCGCCGTCTGCCGGGCGAAGCGCAGAAGGTGCTCGACGCGGGCATCGCGGCCGGCAAGCTGCGCACGGCCGACACCTTCGTCAGCGAGGCGCGCAACACCGTCAATGCCCGCATCACGGCCGACCGCGCCTCGCTGCCCGGGCTGGAGCGCGACGCGCGCGCCGCAGGCGCCAGCGCGGCGACCGTGGCGGGCGCGGGCGACGCGTTCCTCAGCTATGGCGACGCTGCCAAGGCGGAATCGCTCTACACGATCGCTCTGGGCAAGTCCGGCGTCGATACCGATCGCGTGCTGACGCGGCTCGGCATCGCCCAGGTGGATCAGGGCAAGGTGGCCGACGCGCAGGCGAACTTCGCGAAGGTCCAGGGCGCGCGCAAGCCGATCGCCCAGCTCTGGTCGGCTTACTCCGCGCAGAAGGCCAGCCCCACGCCGGTTGCCGCCGCGCAGTAAGCTGCGTCAGGCCGGTCAAGGGCTGCGAAAAACGGACGAGGGCGGCGGGCAACCGCCGCCCTCGGTATTTTTACCGCTGTTTCGCTTCAGCTATTCGACCGGTGCAAAGACACCCGTGCTTTCGTCGAGCAGGTGGAGCAGGCCGTCCGAGATCGCGAAGAACGCACCGCGTAGCGTCAGGGAGCCGTCGCGCTCGCCGTGACGGATGCAGGAGAAAGTTCGCAGATTGGCCAGGCTCACCTTGACGCCGGCATGTTCCATCGCCCGCTCCGCCGATCGCCCGGTGGTGCCGTGCTCCGCCGCCACAGGCTCGCGCACATCGTCGAGCAGGCCGATCCAGTCGGCGATGAAGCCGCCTTCGCCGCGCGGGGCGCCGCGCAGGCTCTGCGTCAAAGCCGCCTTGCAGCCGCCGCACATGCCATGGCCCATGACGACGATTTCCTTAACCTTGAGCACCTGCACGGCGAATTCGAGCGCCGCCGATACGCCGTGGAGACCGGGACTGGTCTCGAACGGCGGGACGAGCGCGGCGACGTTGCGCACCACGAAGATCTCGCCCGGGTCCACGTCGAATATCTGCGCCGGGTCGACGCGGCTGTCGGAACAGGCGATGACCATCACCTGCGGTTCCTGGCATTCGCGAAGCTTCTCCCACCGTTCGCGTCGGCGCGCCCAGCCGGTCTGGCGGAAACGCCGATAGCCGTCGATCAGATATGCGAGTTCGGGGGAGATTGTCTGAGTCATGATCCCTAATGGACATGAACTTTGGCACTGGCAAGGCCGCAAACATCCGCCTATCTGGGCCGAATGAACGATCTGTCCGCCGTCCCCCCCGCGCGTCCCGAGCGCCAGCGCAAGCCCGACTGGATCCGCGTCAAGGCGCCTACCTCGAAAGGCTATGGCGAAACGCGCGCGCTGATGCGCGACCTGGGCCTCAATACGGTCTGCGAGGAAGCCGCGTGCCCCAACATCGGCGAGTGCTGGACCAAGAAGCACGCGACGGTGATGATCCTGGGCGATGTCTGCACCCGTGCCTGCGCCTTCTGCAACGTCAAGACCGGGATGCCGCGCAAGGTCGATGCGCACGAGCCGGAGCATGTCGCCGAAGCCGCCGCCAGGCTGGGGCTGGAGCATATCGTCATCACCTCGGTCGATCGCGACGACCTGCCCGACGGCGGGGCCGGACAGTTCGTCAAGGTGATCCAGGCGCTACGCCAGGCGACCCCCGAAACGACGATCGAAATCCTCACCCCCGATTTCCGGGGCAAGATGCGGGCCGCGGTGGAGGCGATCGTCGCCGCCCGGCCCGACGTCTACAACCACAACCTGGAAACCGTGCCGCGGCTCTATCCGACGATCCGGCCGGGCGCGCGCTATTACGCCTCGCTGCGGTTGCTCGAAGAGGTCAAGCGGCATGATCCCTCGGTCTTCACCAAGTCGGGCGTGATGCTCGGCCTCGGCGAAGAACGGCTGGAGGTGCATCAGGTGATGGACGACATGCGCTGCGCCGACATCGACTTCCTGACGATGGGCCAGTACCTCCAGCCCACGCCGCGCCACGCAAAAGTGGTGGAGTTCGTCACGCCGCAGGCGTTCGGCGCCTATGGTGCGATCGCGCGTTCCAAGGGCTTCCTGCAGGTCGCCGCCAGCCCGCTGACGCGGTCGAGCTATCATGCCGGCGACGATTTCCGCCAGATGCGCGCGGTGCGAGAGGCGCAACTGGCCAAGGCCCGCATCGTCTGATGCCCAGCAGCCACGAAGTCCGCCGGCTCCCCTACAGTGCGGAGCAGATGTTCGACCTCGTCGCCGATGTCGCGCATTACCCCGAGTTCCTGCCCTGGGTCATGGCGACCCGGGTGCGCTCGGACAGCGAGACGGAACTGGTCGCCGACATGCTCGTCGGCTTCAGCGCCATCCGCGAGAAGTTCACATCGCGCGTGGAAAAGCGCCGCCCGGAAGAAATCCGCGTCCACTACGTCGACGGGCCGCTGCGCGATCTCGACAACCGCTGGCTGTTCCGCCCGCTGGGTCCGCACGAGTGCGAAATCGACTTCACGGTCGAGTTCAGCTTCCGCAACGCCCTGTTCGAGAAGATGGCCGGCCAGTACTTCGACCGCGCCTTCCGCAAGATGGTCGCCGCCTTCGAAACGCGCGCGGCCGCGCTCTACGGCAGCAACAGTTCGAGCGCGACCAGCGTGGCCTGATGACGCACCGCGGCGCGGCTCGCTGCGTCGAGCCGTCGCTCCTCGGCGTTGATCTCCTCGCTGCCGCGGATCGCGCAGGCGAAGGCCACGGTCCCCACCGGCTTCATCTCGCTGCCGCCCTCGGGGCCGGCGATACCGCTGATGGCGACGGCGATCCCGGCCTCGCTATGCTTGAGAGCGCCCTGGGCCATGGCCCAGACGGTCGCCACCGAAACCGCGCCGAACGTGTCGATGATGTCGTCGGCAACGCCGAGCACCTCGCGCTTGGCTTCGTTGGAATAGGTCACGAAGCCGCGGTCGAGCACGGCCGACGAGCCGGCGATCTCGGTCAGCGCGGCACTGACGAGGCCGCCGGTACAGCTTTCGGCCAGCGCCACCGTGCGGCCGGCGGCGGCGTTCTCCGCGATGACGCGGCGGGCGAGCGCCACGATGTCGTCGGGAAGCAGGCTGTCGGTCATGTCGCGCAGATGGTGGTGAAGCGATGCATCGGATTCATCCTTCCATTCGGAAGACGCTGGCGGCGGCCTGAGCGGCGATTCCCTCTCCGCGACCGGCGAAGCCCAGCTTTTCCGTAGTCGTGGCCTTGACGCTAATGGCCCCGATGTCAACGCCGAGCAGTTCGGCAAGGCGCGCGCGCATCGCTTCGCGGTGCGGGCCGATCTTCGGCGCCTCGCAGATGATCGTCACGTCCACGTTGCCGACGACATAGCCGGCTTCGCCGACGAGGCGCGCGGCGTGCGTGAGGAAACGGTCGGACGAAGCGCCGCGCCATTGCGGATCGCTCGGCGGGAAGTGCTGGCCGATATCGCCCGCGCCGACCGCGCCCAGCAGCGCATCGACAAGCGCATGAATTGCGACATCGGCGTCGCTATGCCCGGCAAGTCCCTGTGTATGTTCGATTTTGATTCCGCACAGCCACAGTTCCTCACCATCCGCGAGGCGGTGAACGTCGAAGCCGGTACCCGTCCGCACCGGAGCGGCCGGCGCGGTGGCGAAGTCGGAAGCGAACGTCAGCTTGCGCAAGGCTTCGTCTCCTGCGACCAGCGCGACCGCGATTCCCGCGGCCTGCGCCACCTGCGCATCGTCGCCCGCATCAGGCGCACCGTCCCAGGCGCGATGGGCGGCGAGAATTGCGGGGAAGTGGAAGGCCTGCGGCGTCTGGACGCGGCGCAGGCTGCCTCTGTCCGCCGGTTTCCCCATCATGTCACCGGTTGCATGGGTGAGGCTGTCCACCACGGACAGCACGGGAATGACGGCCTGATGGCGCGCCAGGGCATCTTGCAGGCGCCCGAGCACCGCCGCCGACAGGCCGGGGCGCGCCGCATCGTGGACCAGCACGCAGCGGGGCGAATCACCAGCCAGCGCTTCGAGCCCGTTGCGCACCGACTGCTGCCGCGTCGCCCCTCCCATAACCAGCCCGACGTCGAGTCCCGCGAGCGCCGAGCGGGCGAGTTCCTCCGCGCCCTCGGCGATCACCACCACGATCGGCCGGGCGCCGGCGCGGATCAGCGCCTCGACAGAATGGCGCACGACAGGCTTGCCTCGCCAGCAGGCGAACTGCTTGGGAATCGGCTGTCCGGCGCGCAGGCCCTGGCCGGCTGCGACGACGATGGCGGCCATGCCGGAGGCTGCCGACGGCAAGGGTGGCGGTGTGCCGGACATGCGCCCGCGCCGGTACCCGCTTGTCGAGACGAGGGCAATTCCCTATGTGCTGCCTGCTTTTTAGGCAGGAACCGCCATTGCTCCCTTCTCCGCCCGCCCTGACGCCGATCTCGGTCGGCCCGGTCCGCATCGACTGCCCCGTGATCCTCGCGCCGATGACGGGCGTTACCGACATGCCGTTCCGCAAGCTGGTGCGCCGCTTCGGCTCGGGCCTCAACGTCACCGAGATGATCGCCTCGCCGGCGATGATCCGCGAGACGCGCCAATCGCTGCAGAAGGCGGCCTGGGACCCGGTCGAGGAGCCGGTGTCGCTGCAGCTCGCGGGCTGCGAGCCGGCCGAAATGGCCGAGGCGGCCAAGCTCAATGCCGATCGCGGCGCGGCGATCATCGACATCAACATGGGCTGCCCGGTGAAGAAGGTGGTCAACGGCGACGCCGGATCGGCGCTGATGCGCGACCTGCCGCTGGCCGCGCGGCTGATCGCGGCGACGGTCAAGGCGGTCGACGTGCCGGTGACGGTCAAGATGCGCATGGGCTGGTGCCACGACAACCTCAACGCGCCCGAACTGGCGCACATCGCCGAGGACCTCGGCGCGAAGCTGATCACCGTTCACGGCCGCACCCGCAACCAGATGTACAAGGGCGAGGCGGACTGGGCTTTCGTCCGCCGGGTCAAGCAGGCGGTCTCGCTGCCGGTGATCGTCAACGGCGACATCTGCACGATCGGGGACGCTGCAGCCGCGCTCGACCAGTCGGGCGCCGACGGCGTGATGATCGGCCGGGGCGCCTATGGCAAACCCTGGCTGCTCGGCCAGGTCATGCACTGGCTGCGCCATGGAACGGCCCTGCCGGACCCTTCTTTGGAAGCACAATATCACCTGATCCTAGAGCATTACGATGCGATGCTAAGCCATTACGGCAGCGACACAGGGGTCAGGATGGCCCGCAAGCACCTGGGCTGGTACGTCAAGGGCCTGCCGGGATCGGCGGAGTTCCGAAACAAGGTGAACTTCGTGGACGATCCCGATGCGGTCGTTCGTATGCTTGGCGCATTCTATGCGCCGTTTCTCCAGCGCCAGGCGGCATGAGCCCCGGCGGCGACGCGCTGGTCGCCGGCACCCCCGATGCCGGGCGTCAGCTCGCCAGCCTGCCGCTCGCCGTGGTCACGCTGGCGCCGGGGCTGACCATCGCCGGCGCCAACCCGGCGGCCGAGCAGTTCTTCGGCCAGAGCCTGCGGCGGCTCGCCGGCCGCAAGCTGACCGACATGCTGACTTTCACCGAGCCGCACCTGGCCGAACGCATCGGCGACAGTGAGGCGCCGGTTTCGGCGCGTGAGGTCGACGCCGTCGTGCCGGGGCAGGGCAGCCGCCAGCTCGACATCACCGTCACCCCGATCGTCGACGAGCCGGGCTGGCAGGTGCTGACGCTGCACGACACCAGCGCCGAAGCACTGGGCGAAGCGGCCGATCGGGGCGACAACGCCATCCTGCGGGCGCCCGAGATCCTGGCGCACGAGATCAAGAATCCGCTCGCCGGGATTCGCGGCGCGGCGCAGCTCCTCGGCCGCAAGGTCGGCGAGAAGGATCGCGCGCTGACCCGGCTGATCGCCGACGAGGTGGACCGCATCGCCAAGCTGATCGACCAGATGCAGACATTGAGCCGGCGCACCACCGCCCCGGTCGAGCCCTGCAACCTGCACGAGGCGGTGCGGCGCGCGGTGGCGATCATGGATGCGGCCGCCGGCGCCGGCGCGCGTATCGAGGAGGAGTTCGACCCGTCGCTACCGCGCGTCCTTGGCTCGCCCGACGGGCTGGTGCAGGTGCTGATCAACCTCATCGCCAACGCGCGCGAGGCGTGCCGGGACGCCGGCGGGCCCCGCGTCGTCATCCGCACCCGCTTCGCCAGCGGCCTGCAACTCCGTCCCGGGCGCGCCGGCAAGCCGGTACGGCTGCCGATCGAGCTGCGGGTGAGCGACAACGGCCCCGGCATCGATCCGGCGATGCGCGATCATATCTTCGAGCCGTTCGTCACCACCAAAAAGACCGGGCAGGGCCTCGGGCTCGCGCTGGTGCGCAAGCTGGTGCACGACATGAACGGCCGCATCAGCCACGAGCGCGACGAGGCCAACGGCTGGACGCACTTCCGCGTCCACCTGCCTCTGGCCGCCGAGACATCCGAGCACAGCCGCGCGGGAGACATGGGCCGATGAACGTCCTGCTTGTCGAGGACGACGCCTCGATCGCGATCGTCATCACCGCGGCGCTGGAGGCGGAAGGCTTCGGCGTCACCCGCTGCGACACGATCGCCGAGCGCGACAGGCTGCTGGCGAGCCGGCGGTTCTCCGCGCTCGTCACTGACGTCATGCTGCCCGACGGCGACGGCATCGAGACGCTGGGCGTCGCTCGCGAGCTTCATCCGGCCATGCCGATCATCATCCTGTCGGCGCAGAACACGCTCGACACCGCCGTGCGGGCCAGCGACACCGGCGCCTTCGAGTATTTCCCCAAGCCCTTCGACATCGACGAACTGGCCAGGACGGTAAGCCAGGCGGTCGGCGCGGGCGCGGCTTCACCCGACGGCGTGGAAGAGGCGCCGATGGGCGAGGACCTGCCGCTGGTCGGTCGCAGCGCGGCGATGCAGACGGTATACCGCATGATCACGCGCGTGCTGCGCAACGACCTGACCGTGCTGATCCTGGGCGAATCGGGCACCGGCAAGGAACTCGTCGCCGAGGCGATCCACCAGCTCGGCCACCGGCGCCACGGGCCCTTCGTTGCGGTCAACACCGCGGCGATCCCGGCCGAACTGATCGAAAGCGAACTGTTCGGCCACGAGAAGGGCGCCTTCACCGGCGCGGTGGCGCGTCACCTCGGCAAGTTCGAGCAGGCCGCCGGCGGGACGCTGTTCCTCGACGAGATCGGCGACATGCCGATGCAGGCGCAGACGCGGCTGCTGCGCGCGCTGCAATCGGGTTCGATCCGCCGCGTCGGCGGACGCGAGGAAGTGAGGTTCGACGCCCGCATCATCGCCGCGACCAACAAGGACCTGGAACCGCTGATCGCCGCCGGCCGGTTCCGCGAGGATCTCTATTACCGGCTCAATGTCGTGCCGATCCTGACGCCGGCGCTGCGCGAGCGCCCCGACGACATTCCGGCACTGGCCCGCCATTTCCTCAAGTCCGCGGCGGCCGAGGGGTTGCCGCGCCGCCAGCTCACGGCAGAGGCGGCCGAACTGCTCAGCCGGCAGAACTGGCGCGGCAATGTGCGCGAGCTGAAGAACTTTATCTATCGCATGGCGCTGCTGGCGCGCGAGGATATCGTCGACGCCGCCGTGCTGGCGCCGATGCTCGACCAGGCGCGCCCGGCGCCGGCCGAGGCAAGCGAGGGCGAGGACGGGCTCGACGGCGCGGTTGGCCGCTGGCTCGCCGCCGCGCAGCCGGTGCCGGGGACGGTCTACGACGCCGCGCTGGCCGCATTCGAGCGGCCGCTGTTCATCGAAATCCTGCGCGAGACCGGCGGCAACCAGCTCCGCGCGGCGCAGCAGCTCGGCATAAACCGCAATACGCTGCGCAAGCGGCTCGGCGAACTGGCGATCGATCCGGAGGAATTCGCGCGGCGGGGGTGACTTATCCCCTCTTTTGACGGTGCATTGCCCCGGGCGAACGGCACAAGGTACTTGCCCTTCGGCAACAGCAGTGTTGTAAGGTTGCAACGATGATGGCCGGAACCTTCCTGCGCAAACGGCCTTGGCCGCGCTGGTGGCGGCGGGTGCAGATGGCTGCCCGCCGGGCCAACTTCTTCGCCGCCATCGAAGCGGTCTCGGTCGTCGCCTTTCTCGTCATGACGGCGACGACCTGGATCGCGATCGAATCGCAAGCCGCCAAGGGCCAGCTTCTGCCGTCGGACCTCACCGCGCTGCTGCTGATCGGCACGCTGGTGCCGGCAATGGCGATCCTGGTGCTGCTCGGCCGCCGCATGGCGCTGCGCCGCGCGGCCGAAACGATCGGCGGCACCGGGCGCATGCACGTGCGGCTGGTGTTCATCTTCTCGCTGATCGCGGCGCTGCCGACGCTGCTGGTGGTGATCTTCGCCTCGTGGCTGTTCCAGTCGGGCGTGGAGTTCTGGTTCTCGGACAACTCGCGCGGCCTGCTGGAGAACGCGAACAAGCTGGCGCGCGGCTATTACGAGCAGACGCAGCGCGACGTCGGCTACGAATCGATGGCCATGGCCGAGGACATGCGCGTCTTCCTCAGCACCGAATCCACCGCCAGCCGGACTTTCGCGGAGTTCTATTCCTACCAGGTCGTCAACCGGAAGCTCAACGAATCCGCGATCATCCAGAAAGGCGCCGACGGCCAGCTTCGCACAGCCGCGATCGTCGATCCCGAAGGCTCCAACCAGAGCCCGCGCATCCGCCCCGAGATCCTGCGCCGCATCGACGGCGGCGAGGACATGGTGATCAACGCCAACGCCAACAAGATCGAAGCGGTGACGCCGATCGACCGGCGCGCCGGGATCTACCTCTACACTGCGCGCAGTTCCGACCTGCTTGCTTTCAGCCAGGGCCAGCGCGCGCAGAACATCGTACGCGCCTATGAAGTGCTGACGAGCCGGGCGCGGGTGCTGCAACTCCGCTTCAACGTCGCGCTCTTCGTCGCCTCGCTGGCGCTGGTCGGCCTGTCGGTCTGGTTTGCGCTGCGCTTCGCCGACCGGCAGGTGAAGCCGCTCTACGAACTGGTGGACGCGGCGCGCCGGGTCGGCAGCGGCAACTATTCGCTGCGGGTGGAGGGGCGCACCGGGCCCGACGAGATCGGCCTGCTCAACCGCGCCTTCAACCGCATGAGCGCCCAGATCGAGCAGCAGACCCAGGCGCTCGTCTCGGCCAACGAGCAGTTGCAGGAACGCCGCGCCTTCATGGAGGCGGTGCTGGAATCGGTCACGGCCGGGATCATCGCACTCGATGACACTGGTAACGTCCTGCTGATGAACAGCACCGCGCAGAAGCTGCTGCTGGACCACGCGGCGCCCGGTCCGGTGGGGCTGTCCCTGGGGGACATCGCCCCGCAGATTGCCGCGCTGATCGAATCCGGGCTGTCCAGCGGTATCATCCAGTATGCCAAGGGCGGCGAACTGCTGACGCTGGCGGTCAAGGTCAGCCGCGACAGGCGCGGGCCCGTCATCACCTTCGAGGACATCACGCGCCAGCTCCTCGACCAGCGCCAGGCCGCATGGTCCGACGTGGCGCGGCGCATCGCGCATGAGATCAAGAACCCCCTGACCCCGATCCAGCTCGCCACCGAACGGCTCAACCGGCGCTATGGCAAGCAGATCGGGACCGATCGCGCCCTGTTCGAGGAACTGACCAGCACGATCATCCGCCAGGTGGGCGATCTCAGGAAGATGGTCGACGAGTTCTCCTCGTTCGCGCGGCTGCCCAAGCCCGTCTTCCGCACCGAGGACCCTGTCGCGCTGGCCCGGCAGGCGCTGTTCCTGCAGGAGGTGGCACGGCCGGACATCGACTTCCGCTTCTCGGCGGAAGGCGGCATCGGCACGATCGCCTGCGACCGCCACCAGTTCGGCCAGGCAATGACCAATGTCCTCAAGAACGCGGTGGAGGCCATAGAGGCCAAGGCGAAGGCGGCAGGCGCCGATTTCCGGGGGATGATAGCGGTTACCATGCGTCTCGCCGGAGACAGCGTCGAAGTGGCGATCGCCGACAACGGCATCGGCCTGCCGCAGGACCGCGAGCGCATCCTCGAGCCGTACATGACCACGCGCGAGAAGGGCACCGGCCTTGGCCTCGCCATCGTCAACAAGATCGTCGAGGAGCACGGCGGCGAGATGAACTTCGCCCCCGCCGAGGGCGGCGGCACCAGCGTCACCATGAGTTTCGCCTGCGATCCGGTGGCGTTGCGGCGCGGCTCGGAGGCAGCGGAATGACAATGACCATCATCCGATCGGAGGACCTATGGCGCTCGATATCCTGATCGTCGACGACGAACGCGACATCCGTGAACTGGTCGCCGGCGTGCTCAGCGACGAAGGCTACGACTGCCGGACCGCGGGGGACAGCCAGTCCGCGCTGGAGGCGGTGGACCAGCGCCGGCCGTCGCTCGTGCTGCTCGACGTCTGGCTGCACGGCAGCCCGATGGACGGGCTGGAAGTGCTCGATGCGATGAAGGCGCGCGAACCGGACCTGCCGGTGATCATCTTCTCGGGCCATGGCAACATCGACACCGCCGTCGCCGCGATCAGCCGCGGCGCGGTGGACTTCATCGAAAAGCCCTTCGAGGCGGAGCGCTTGCTCCACCTTGTCGCCAAGGCGACCGAGACCGAGCGGCTGCGGCGCGAGAACGCCCATCTTCGCCAGGATTTCTCTAATGTAGAAGAGTTTACCGGCAATAGCTCGGCAATCAATCAAGTTCGTGCGACGCTCAAGCGGGTGGCCAACACGGGCAGCCGCCTGCTCATCACCGGCCCGGCCGGCGCGGGCAAGGAGGTGGCGGCGCGGCTGCTGCATAGCTGGAGCCCGCGCGCCAGCCACGCCTTCGTCAGCGTCAACTCGGCGCGGATCACGCCCGAGCGTTTCGAGCAGGAACTGTTCGGCGAGGAGGCCGACGGCAGTCTGGTGCGGCCGGGCCTGCTGGAAATGGCCCACGGCGGCACGCTCTACCTCGACGAGGTCGCCGACATGCCGCTCTCGACCCAGGCGCGCATCCTGCGCGTGCTGACCGAGCAGGCCTTCGTCCGTGTCGGCGGCCACCGCCAGATCCGCGTCGACGTGCGAGTGGTGTCCTCCAGCTCACGTAACCTCGAAAAGGAGATCGCCGAGCGCCGCTTCCGCGAAGATCTGTTCTACCGGCTCAACGTGGTACCGGTGTCGGTGCCGGCGCTGTCCGAGCGGCGCGAGGACATTCCCGGTCTGGTGAACCAGTTTTTCGCCCGTTACGCGAACGATCAGGGCGTGCCGCCGCCCGACGTCGCACCCGAGGCGATGACCGCGCTCCAGGCCTACGAATGGCCGGGAAACGTGCGCCAGCTTCGCAATGTTGTCGAGCGGACAGTGATCCTGACACCGCGGGACAAGCTGGGGCGGATCGAAACCGGCATGCTGCCGCCCGAAATCATGTCCGGCCGGCTGCAGAACGATTCGCTGATGTCGGCGATGATGGGCGTGCCGCTGCGCGAGGCACGCGAGACGTTCGAGCGCGAATACCTGCGCGTCCAGATCCGGCGCTTTTCGGGCAACATCTCGAAAACCGCGGCCTTCATCGGCATGGAGCGGTCCGCGCTGCATCGCAAACTGAAGCTTCTCGGCATGGCCGAGCGGCGCGAAGGCGCGTTGGAGGATGAAGACGTACAGGTGTAGGCGGCCTGTAATCTTTCGCGTTTACGCAAGTGCGACGAACGGTTACGAAAGCCTCGAAGAACGGCCCGGCCTTGCCGGACCAGATTGCGGATCGCGCAAAGCGGCCGCCAAGAAAAGGAGAAAGTGATGACAGGACGTACGCTTTCCGCCCGCCCCCGGCCCGCGCCTCCGCCGGCGCCCGAACCGGCGCCGCTTCCCGCGGGCGGCAAGGGGCAGAACCTGCAGGACCAGTTCCTCAACCTGCTGCGCAAGAACAAGACGCCGGTCACCATGTTCCTGGTCAAGGGCGTCAAGCTCCAGGGCATCGTCACCTGGTTCGACAATTTCTCGATCCTGCTGCGCCGCGACGGCCAGTCGCAGCTCGTCTACAAGCACGCGATCTCCACGATCATGCCCTCGACGCCGATCGACGCGCGCCAGTTCGGCGGCGGCGGGGAAACGGGCAAGAAGCAGCGCCTGCTCCAGGACGTGTTCCTGTCGAGCATCCGCAACGCCGGCGTGCAGGTGACGATGTTCCTGGTCAACGGGGTCATGCTGCAGGGCCGCATCGCCGCCTACGACCTGTTCTGCATGCTGCTCGAACGGGAAGGCTACGTGCAACTCGCCTACAAGCATGCCGTTTCGACGATCCAGCCGGTGACTCCGGTCGATCTCACCGGCGAAACCGACGAAGAGGACGCGGGCTGACTCCGCAAGACGATCCGACAGGCGAGGTCGCCCGCGGCGCGCGGGCGATCGTCGTGTGCCCGCAGTTCCGTGCGCGGTCGGCCCAGGGGACGACGGGCCAGGATGCGGAAGCCCGGCTCGAAGAGGGCAGGGGCCTCGCGCTTGCCATCGGCATCGAGGTCGTC
>Ga0172382_10002131_pt1 | contig 33745 bp, 30 predicted proteins | sample Leawel138RmetaG_FD_122245 | JGI IMG/M metagenome (GOLD analysis project Ga0172382, IMG submission 122245) | Leachate microbial communities from a municipal landfill in Southern Ontario, Canada - Leachate well 138R metaG | ecosystem: Engineered > Solid waste > Landfill > Unclassified | place...
ACGGGCGGCGCTGTTCCCTCCAACTATATTCCAGCTTGTGAAAAGGGTTTCCGGCAGTCCTTGGAAAAAGGACCGAAAATGGGCTTTCCTGTAACGGGGCTCAAGGTGTCTATAAACGATGGGGCTTTCCATGCCGTCGATTCCTCCGAAATTGCCTTCATCGCCGCGGCAAAGGGTGCTTTTCGGGAAGCCTACGCCAAGGCGGCCCCGGTCATCCATGAACCCATCATGAAGGTGGTCATCGAAACCCCAAGCGAATATCAGGGCGCGGTCATGGGACTTATCAATCAACGGCGGGGGATCATCGTCGGCGTTCAGGACGAAGGCGTCGTGAGCGAGGTCGAATCCCAGGTTCCTTTGGCGGAGATGGTCGGGTTTGCTACCATTTTGCGCTCCGCAACACAGGGTAAGGCCCAATTCACAATGGAATTTGCAGTCTACCGGCAGGTACCCCAATCCATTGCCGAAAAGATCCTTGAAGAGATTGCCTTGCGCAAGGAAAGTGCCGCATAATATAAAGGTTGGCGGATATCATTAAAAGAATATTCCATCGGGTACGCAGTACACTGCCCGGGACGAGTCATTCACCCGTCGGATAGGAGCGATGCCATGATGCTGAAAGAACTGGACGAAAGAAATCCTCTGGGACAACTGAAATTGGACCTGGAAGCACTCAGGAAGAACGGCACATTTGGTGCGGTGATGGCTCCGGCCGGAGTTGGGAAAACGGCCCTGCTGGTCCAGATCGCCCTCCAGGCCATGGTGAGGAAATCTTCGGTGTTTTATGTGAGTCTTCAGGATCCGATCCAGAAGGTTACTTTATGGTATGATGAGATCCTTCAGGATTTAGGAAAAAGTATGCCACCGGAAAGTGTAAGCGAACTGAGGGAAAAAATGCTTCTGCATCGCTTCATCATGACGTTCCGGGAGGACAACTTCACCGTGCCCAAACTCGCGGAGCGCCTGAATGATCTTATTGTACAGAATATATTTCAACCACACATTTTAATCATAGACGGCCTGTATTTTGATGAGAAATGCGAAGGTGTCTTGAAAGAAATGAAAACCCTGGCGTGCGAACGGGGTTTGTTCGTCTGGTTTTCCATTCACATCCATCGGAACGAACAAGCGAATTCATCGGGAATCCCTTTATCCGTCGAGGGGTTAGAGCAATATTTTCAAGTACTCCTTAAGATTGATGAAAAGAACGGTTCCTTTTTTCTGAAGACAATCAAGGGGGGGGATGCGAGCAGGGCCGTTGAGGCTGAGCCACGTCTCGATCCCACGACGATGTTGATCGCCACTTGAAAAACTCCTTGACAAAGCGCATCGGGATGGCATAAACAGTGGATTCACGCGGTCCATGCTGGACAAAGACTACATCGCGGGGTGGAGCAGTCCGGTAGCTCGTTGGGCTCATAACCCAAAGGTCGATGGTTCAAATCCATCCCCCGCTACCAAATAAACAAGCACTTAGGGTGATCCCTTAAGTGCTTTTTTTTGCCCCGGACGGATCAGTTGAGCCGGTTCGGGTCTGGTCGAGGCATGTCCTAGTTCTTCCAGAACTGCCACCATGGCTTTCTGTGCATTTCGGGGATTTTCCTTTTTTTCCTTTCCTGCAACTTGAAGTAGGGGATGAAGATGTCCTCCATCCGATAGAACCCCCTGGGTTTATCCTTCAAATTTTCAATCGCAAACAGTATGCCGTTCCCGAAAGCTTCCGGAGCGATCGTTTCATGCTTCAGACGCACCGTTTGGTGAGGAAAACCGAAGAGGATCTCGTGAACGCCCGTAATCCCTCCCGCCCGCACGGCCTTGATGTCTTCATCGGGTACATCCAGTTCCCGTGCGAGGATTTTGGCAGTACCTGAAATTTCGGTTTTGGCCTTGAAATGTTCCTCCGAGATAATAATATCCGTGTGGGGGGCTATGTTCTTTAATATTTTGGCCGCTATCATGATGAAATTGATGCCCAGGGTGATGTTTGGCGAGTGCATGACCACGGTATGTTTTGCAAGCTCCTCAAGTTTTTTGAGTTTGATATTCTCGTAGTGAGAAATGGCGCTGACAATGGTGATCTTTCTCTTTGCCGCCTCATCTCCATAATAATCGAGGCCGCTTTCGGAAGAAAAATCGATGATCGCATCAACAGGATGCCTGTTCAGGAGTTCCCCTGGGGGCAGATCATCTTTCCTGTAAATTAAGGCGGGATTATCCGAGTCGATTCCCAGAAACTCCGGTATCGACCGGTTTTCAAGTTGGGACGATTGCCGTATGATCCACTGCAAGTTCGTTTTATTTGACTCAAGCAGAATGGTTGCGACGGAACGTCCTGTTCTGCCAAAACCAATGAGACCAACCTTCAAATCTTCCTCCTCTAATACCCGATTCGTTTTTGTCGGTATTGGATACCCAATGGCGGAGCCCGGCTACGGCCCGAAGTCTGTCGGGACACACGGCGTTTCATGCTCCTCATGGATGGAGCCGCAGCGCCAACGGGTCGTGCAGCAGCTTCGTTTTATCGATTACCGGAAGTAATCCAATACTATTTTTCTCAAAATGTAAAGAAAATGCTGCATGGGGAATCAGGATGAATTGGACTTTCCCTGCCCGGCATTTCGTGATAACAAGGGGACCGTCAGCCCGGCCGGCCCTTATGAAGAATGTCTTCAATGTAAAAAAACCCCCTGTTTTTCCCCGCTTTCCGGTCTTTTCGGCAGGGGAAAAACGGGCGTCGGGGAAGAATATTTTCCATTATGCCTGGCGGTTCTGCAATTTTTGGGGACCTGCCGATTAAAACAGACGACATCCCAAAAATATCAGAAAAAACCCGTCAGGGATCATTTTTCTGAAATGCCTTGCCTGGGCCGAGAACAAGAATTCAATCAGGATTCGACGAAGTGAACCCGAGAGGTTCGAAGGGAGTGCGCTTATGAAAATCTTCATCACCGGGGGGGCCGGTTACATCGGCAGCCATACGGTCAAACTTCTGGGCGGTGATGGACACGATGTACTGATCCTAGACAACCTGTCCACCGGCCATCCCTGGGCGGTTACACAGGGCCGGTTGGTTGAAGCGGAGTTGTCCGATAGAGACAGGCTGCATCAAACCTTGAAGGAATTCATGCCGGATGCGGTCATTCATTTCGCGGCGTCCATAGAGGTTGAGGAATCCGTCCGTGCCCCCCTGAAGTATTACAACAACAATGTGGTCAACACCCTGAATTTGCTCGACGTCATGACAGGCTTGGGTATCAGGAACTTCATTTATTCGTCGAGTGCCGCCGTTTACGGAAATCCTGAGGAAATCCCGGTGAAGGAAACGGCCCCCATGGCACCGATCAACCCCTATGGAGCCACAAAAGCCATGATCGAACAGGTCCTTCAGGATCTCGCTGCGGCCGGGGATTTTCGATATGTGGCGTTGCGTTACTTCAATGTGGCCGGGGCGGACCCGGAGAGTCGTATCGGCCAGGATTACGGGAACCCCACGCACCTGATCACGCGGGCCCTGAAGACGGCCATCGGTAAATATGAGAAACTCGCCATATTCGGAACGGACTACGGAACCCCCGATGGGACATGTATCCGCGACTACATCCACGTCGATGATCTGGCGCGGGCCCATGGGCTGGTTCTGGATTATCTGATGGCCACGGGCCGCTCCGATGTGATGAATTGCGGTTACGGCCACGGGTTTTCCGTGAAGGAAGTCGTCAACGCGGCCAAACGGGTAACGGGTGTCGATTTTCTCACGGTGGAGGCGGACCGCCGGGCGGGGGATCCGGCGACGTTGGTGGCTGACGGTGAGCGAATCAGGACGCTCACGTCCTGGGGGCCTCGCCATGACGATCTGGAATTCATCATCAAAACGGCCTGGGATTGGGAGCAAAAACTGGCCTCGAGACCGTAGGAAGTATCCTCAGTGGGGTTCAAGGATACATTCACAACGACAGGGAGAAAACAGTGAAAAACGTATTGGTAACCGGTGCCGCGGGGTTCATCGGTTTTCATCTTTCCCGAAGGCTCCTGGACGAGGGGCGCTGTGTGATCGGCCTGGACAATATGAACGATTATTATGATCCGTCCCTGAAAGAGGCGCGTCTGGCCATTCTTTCCAGGGAAAGTCGCTTCCGTTTTTACCGGGCCGATCTGGCCGATCCCCCGGCGGTTGAGGATGTCTTCGAACAGGAAAAACCGGAAATCGTCGTCAATCTGGCCGCTCAGGCCGGCGTCCGCTATTCGATTACAAATCCACGGACTTACGTCGACAGCAACCTTGTCGGTTTCATCAATGTCCTGGAAGGATGCCGTCATCATCAAGTCGGACACCTGGTCTTCGCGTCCTCCAGCTCCGTCTATGGCGCCAACACGAAGATGCCTTTTTCACCGCATCAAAACGTGGACCATCCCGTCAGCCTCTACGCGGCGACAAAAAAGGCGAATGAGCTCATGGCCCATACCTATGCCGCCCTTTACGGCCTCCCCTGTACGGGTCTCCGGTTCTTCACCGTCTATGGGCCCTGGGGACGTCCCGATATGGCCTTGTTCCTATTTACCAGGGCCATTCTGGCCGACCGACCCATCGAGGTCTTTAACAACGGGAAGATGAAACGCGATTTTACCTACATCGACGACATAATCGAGGGTGTCGTGCGTGTCGCGGACAGGGTTCCCGTCCCAGACGCGGCCTGGAACGGCGAAGAGCCGGACCCGGCTTCCAGTTTCGCTCCCTACCGAATCTGGAACATCGGCGGCAACAACCCTGTTTTGCTCATGGAATTCATTGAACAGATAGAAAAGTATCTGGGTAAAACGGCAAAGAAGCACTTCCTGCCCCTGCAGGCGGGGGATGTTCCGGTGTCGTGGGCCGATGTGGACGATTTGGAGGCCTATGTGGGCTTCAAGCCCGCGACGCCGGTTTCGGTGGGGATCAGAAAATTCCTCGACTGGTACCGGGATTATTATGGTTGAGCAATGCCGGATATGGAAATCAACTTGAAATTCTGAAAGGAGAGATGGGTGGACAGGAATGTCGCGGTGATCGGGCTGGGCTATGTGGGGCTCCCCCTCGTGCGGGCGTTTGTGGAAAAAGGATTCCGTGTGATCGGATTCGATATCGATCCCATCAAGGTCGATACGCTCAACAGCGGGAAAAGCTATATCCAGCATATTCCCGATAAATTGATCGACTCATGGGTGAAAGGCGAAAGCTTTTCGGCCACGACGGATTTTTCCAGGCTCCGGGAAAGCGACGCCATTCTCATATGTGTTCCCACCCCTTTGGACCGTCACGATCAGCCCGATTTATCCTTCATCGTCGGTACCTGCGAGAGCATTTCACGGAACTTGAGAAAGGGCCACTTGGTTGTGCTGGAAAGCACCACCTATCCGGGTACGACGGAGGAGGTCATGAAGCCGATTCTCGAAGAATCGGGTCTGAAAGCGGGCGCGGATTTCCATTTGGCCTTTTCCCCGGAGCGGGAGGACCCTGGGAACCCCTCCTTTTCCACGTCGAAGATTCCCAAGGTGGTGGGCGGTTGTACGCCCGGGTGCCTGCAGCGGGCCATGAAGCTTTACGGGGAGATCGTCGACGTTGTGCCCGTTTCCTCCACCGCCGTCGCGGAAGCGTCAAAGATTCTCGAAAACACCTACCGGGCCGTGAACATCGCTCTTGTGAACGAACTTAAAATGCTCTTCGACCGGATGGGCATCGATATCTGGGAGGTCATTCAGGCGGCCGCGACGAAACCCTTCGGTTTCCAGACCTTCTATCCGGGTCCCGGTCTCGGCGGACACTGTATTCCAATCGACCCCTTCCATTTAACCTGGAAGGCGAAGGAGTACGATTTCAACACACGGTTCATTGAACTGGCCGGTGATATCAATGCCCAGCAGCCCTACTATGTCATCGAGCGCCTCATTCGGGCCGTGAACCACGAGGGTCTTTCTCTCGTCTGTGCGAAGATACTCGTTGTAGGCTTGTCCTACAAACCCGATGTCGCGGACATGCGCGAAAGCCCGGCCATCAAAATCATTGAACTCCTGCAGAAGGAGGGGGCGGAAGTCGATTATCACGATCCCTATTTCCCCTCCGTGCCGCCCACCCGTAAGGGTGAATTCAGCATGAAGTCGGTCGATCTCATGAAAATCGGAGACGACCATTACGCCGCCGCCGTGATCGTTACCGACCATAGCCGCGTCGATTACGCCCGGATCCTGAAAAAGGCGAAGATAATCGTGGATACACGTAATATCATCAAGCGGCGCGGTTTACCGGTGGACAAGCTTTGGACGGCATGAGGTCCCGTTTTTATTCTGCCGTCCTGGCTGGCAGGGGGCTTTTGCCCAGGATCTCACCCGGGGCCATGAACTTTTCCGGGACCGATTGTGAAAGGGCGAAGCAGGCGGAAAGAGGTCCTGTTCCAACCCGGCTCCGACAGGTCGGTTGCCTCATAATACAATATAACGGGAGAGGAGCTGTTTGAGGGACTTTCCATCTTGAAATGAATCGAAAATTACGCTACTTTTGCACCAATCAATTCTCAAAAGGAGATTACGATGAAAAAAGTTTTAGTCGCTTTCTTTTCCCAGACCGGAAATACCGAAAAGGTCGCCCGGGCAATTTGCGATGCTCTGGAATGTGAAAAGGAAATCAGACGGATCGACGAGACTCTGCCCGTCGAGGGGTATGAACTCATCTTCTGCGGATTTCCCGTTCAGGCGCACAGCGTACCCGCCCAGGTTGTCCTCTATCTGAAAAAACTCCCAAAGGATCAGAAAGTCGCCTTTTTCACGACCCACGGTTCCCTCAGAGGCGGCAGCCTTCCGAGACAGGCCCTGGAAGATGCCATGGGCCTGACGAAGCATGCCAAAATTGTGAGCACATTTACCTGCCGGGGCAGGGTCAAGGAAGAGGTTATTGCCGCTCTCGGGAAAAAGCCCCAGCATGAAGCATGGGTAGAGGAAGCCCACAGCGCCCATGAGCATCCGACCACCGCCGATCTGGAAGATGCGGCGGCCTTCGCCCTGGAAGCCTGCAGGAAAGCCCGGATTTGACGTTCATCGATCCCGCTGGCTGAATCCGCTCATTTCGGAAGAAGGTATGCAGAGTCAGGGTATGTCCGGGAATGGGGGGAGGACAAAAAACCCGGGGACGGCCTTGCCGCCGTTCCCGGGTCGGTTGCCGGGCGTCGGGATCCGGCGCGTCTGACCTAGAATCCATTGTAATGAATGAATTCCTCGATATCCTTCCGAGGTGAATCTCTGACAGCCGCATCGGGAACCGGTATCCCGATCGGAACCAGGGCGACCAGTTCGTGCTTGGGCGGCAACGACAGGATTCTAGCCGCTTTTGCATGATCGAAAAGGCCGACGACGACGGTGCCCAGGCCGAGGTCATAAGCGGTCAGGCAGATATTTTGCGTGACAATGCCCAAATCGAACATGAACCAGTCTCCGAACTTGGTCGGTGTCACGCCCTGATAGTAACCGGAAACCTCGAGTCTGGCGCAGAGCGCCAGGACAACCGGCGCTTTTTCGATGGCATTGAAGGACGGGTTTCCCTGGGGCAGGGCGTCCTGAACGGCTTTTTTCACTACAGGGTCCGTGAGGACGATGATTTCCCAGCACTGGTTGTTGGCCCAGGACTGTGAGTGCTGCACGGCCTCAAGAATGGTCCGCAGGGATTCCGCGGGGATTTCATCGGACTTGAAATCACGGACGCTCCTTCTGTTTTTAATGTGATCGATCATGGTCATTACCGTCACCTCCGAATTTATTTCATCGTTCCGACCATAATTCTCATAAACCCCGATAAAAGGCAAAAAAATTTTGACGCCCATGGGCCATCTCCCTTTGACCGGCCGGGATTGACAAATCTGGCCCCCGGTGGCATAAAAAACCGAAAAGATAACGAGCGTAAAAACACCTCATGACCGAAATCATCCAGCAGAAACTTGCCCATGCCCCGAGAGCACCGGGGGTTTACCTGATGAAGGACGATCAGGGAACGATCCTGTACGTGGGCAAATCAAAGGATCTGAAGAGCCGTATCCATGCCTATTTCAGCGGTACCGATTCCCGCTTCATGATTCCCTTCCTCGTTGCCCGAACGCGGGACATCGATTTCATCGTTACGGAAACGGAAAAGGCCGCCCTGATCCTCGAGAATCACCTGATTAAAAAACATCGTCCCAAGTACAATGTCAATTTCCGCGATGACAAGGCCTATTTCCATATCCGGATTGACTTAGGAACCCCCTTCCCGAGATTCCAGATGGTCAGAAAACCGCAAAAGGACGGTGCCCGCACGTTCGGCCCCTATCCGTCGAGTGCTGCGGCCAGGGAAACCCTGCGGTTTCTGCAGGCGATCTTTCCCCTTCGAACCTGCAGCGACAATGAATTGAAGAATCGGACTCGCCCGTGCGTGGAATACCAGATCAAGCGTTGCTGCGCTCCCTGTGTGGGACTCATCGAAAGGGGGGCTTACCGGAACCTGGTCATGGAAGCCGTGAGTTTTCTTGAAGGAAAGGAAAAAACACTCCTGCGGCAACTGAACCGGGACATGGCCCGGGCCTCCGAAACATTGCGTTTCGAGGAGGCCGCCTCCCTGAGGGACAGGATTGCGGCGATACGCCAGACCATCGAAAAACAGGTTGTCGATTCCGGCGTCGCCAGGGATCAGGACGTCTGGGGTTTGCGGTATGATGCGGGACGTACGGAAGTCTGCATTCTTCATGTTCGCGGGGGCAAGCTTCTGGGGAAACGGGCCTTCGCCCTCGAAACGGTGCCCTTGGAGCCGGAGGAGAAAGTATCGTCACTCGTCACGCAATATTACGATGACAAAGCCGATGTACCCGCATGGATCCTTCTCCCATTTTTGCCGGAGGATCGTGGCCTGATAGAAGAATGGCTCTCCGAAAAAAAAGGCGCAACGGTCCGGCTGTCTCTTCCCCGGCGGGGCAGGCTGTTTGAACTCCTGAAAATGGCCGAAAGGAATGCCGCCGAAAACCTCAAAAGCGGCCTCGCCGCAAGGGAAGGGGTCGCTGAAAATCTGGCGGTTCTCCGGGAGACCTTCCAGTTGAGGAAAACCCCCTCCACCATGGCCTGTTTCGATATCTCCCACATGGGCGGGAGCAACCCCGTGGCGTCCATGGTGACATTTCGGGAGGGGAAACCCTGGAAGCAGGGATACCGGCGTTTCAAAATTCGGGCCGTGAAGGGCGTCGATGATTACGCCATGATGTTCGAAGCCCTGAAGCGCCGCTTCGCAAGAGACGGAGAACGGCCCGACCCGCTGCCCGACTTGCTGGTGGTGGACGGCGGCCGCGGTCAATTGGGGGTCGCCCTGTCCGTCATGAGGGATCTGGGCATCGCCGATCAGGATGTCGTCGCCATGGCCGAGGAACGGCATGAATATCCCCCCAGGGGTGTGCGCAAAAAAGAGGACCGATTCTATCTGCCTGGACGAAAAGATCCGGTTTACCTGACGAGATCCCCCCGGGCCCTCGCCATCATGCAGCATTTGAGGGACGAAGCCCACCGCTTTGCCGTTGCCTATTATCGCAAGGTCAAGAAAAAAAGCGATTTCCACTCGATCCTCGATGACATACCGGGAATCGGTGAGAAGAGGAAAAAGGCCTTGCTGGGGACCTTCGGCGATCTCGAGGCCGTCGAATCCGCGTGTGTCGAGGAGATCAGCGCGGTCAAGGGGATCGGACCGAAGCAGGGGCGGATTGTTTACAATTTCCTGCATTCAAAATAAGGGATATGCCCCCTTGCTTCCGGCAGGTTAACGATTGTTGCGGGGAGGGGAGAGGAAAAGCATGAATTTCCTCCCAGCTCCGCTGAGATGAGAGAATCATTATGAATGAAACGGGATCGTCATGGCTTTGATCGCCCTGAAAGATATGGTTTTCGGTTTCGGCGCCCCGCCCCTTTTGGACCGGATCAACCTGCAGATTGAACGGGCCGAACGTATCTGCCTCGTGGGCCGAAACGGGACGGGGAAATCCACCCTCCTGAAAATCTTAAACGGTGACCTGAACCCGGGCAGTGGAACCCTGACCCGGGCCCAGGGCCTCAGGACCGCTTTTCTTCCCCAGGAGGTGCCCGCCGAACTGACGGGCAGCATCTACGATGTCGTCGCCGGCGCCGTGCCCCGGCACGCATCCTGCCTTTCGGACTACCGGCGTCAGGCCTCGTCCCCCGAAACGTCTCGTAACGGGGCTTTGCTCGACGGGACCAATCACACCCAACACGACCTGGAGGCGTCGGGCGCCTGGGGATTCCATCAGGAGATCCGGATGGTCCTCTCCCGGATGGAGCTCGCCCCCGACGCGGACTGTGCCGCCCTGTCCGCGGGCATGCGGCGGCGCGTTCTGTTGGCCCGGGCCCTCGTGACGGACCCGGACATTCTGTTCCTTGACGAACCGACGAACCATCTCGACATCGACACCATCCTCTGGATGGAAGAGTTTCTTCTGCGCTCCGTCCAAACCATGGTCTTCGTCACCCACGACCGGGCCCTCCTGAGGAAGCTCGCCACCCGGATCGTGGAAATAGACCGGGGGGTTCTGACCTCTTTTCCCGGCGACTATGACCGCTACCTCAGCCGGAAAGAGGAACTCCTGAAAATCGAGGAGAAGCGGAACAGCGAATTCGGCAAGGTCCTTAAGCGGGAGGAGGGTTGGCTGCGCCGGGGTATCAAGGCCCGCCGCACCCGTAACGAGGGTCGGGTCCGGGCGCTTCTGGCCATGCGGGCCGAAGTCGCCGGACGCCGGGCCCGGGCCGGAAACATACGCCTGTCGCAGCAGGAGGCGGAAAAATCCGGCCGCCTCGTCATGGAAGTCAAAAACGTGCATTTTGCCTACACGGACCTGCCCGTGATCCGGGACTTCACCCTGACCGTCATGCGGGGGGAGAAGATCGGCGTCATCGGTCCGAACGGGTGCGGCAAGACAACCCTTCTGCGTCTTCTGCTGAAAGAACTCGAACCGCGGGACGGATCGGTCCGCCACGGTCTCCACCTGGAGGTGGCCTATTTCGATCAACTGCGGATGCAGCTCGATGAAACGAAGACCCTCCAGGAAAATGTCGTCGAAGGGGGGGATATGGTGATGGTCAACGGCAAGGCCCGGCACATCATCGCCTATCTTCAGGACTTTCTTTTCACCCCGATCCAGGCGCGGGCGCCCATCACGGCCCTGTCCGGCGGGGAACGGAACCGGCTCCTCCTGGCCAAACTCTTCACCCGCCCCGCCAACGTGCTGGTCCTCGACGAGCCGACCAACGATCTGGATGTGGAAACCCTGGAACTTCTGGAAGCGATGCTGGTCGAATACGAGGGCACGATCCTGCTGGTCAGCCATGACCGGACCTTCCTGGACAATGTGGCGACGTCCACCCTGGTTTTCGAGGGGCAGGGGAGGGTGCAGGAATACGTCGGTGGCTATGAGGACTGGATGAAAGGGCGGATGCCGGAAAAAAAGGCGACGCCGGAAAAGCCGAAGAAGGAGAAACCCAAAAGTACCGCGACCGGTCCCCGGAAACTGACCTACAAGGAGGAGCGGGAATTGGAGTCCCTGCCCGGAGAGATCGAATCGCTGGAGACGGAAAAAGAGGACCTCTTTGCGGCCCTGTCCGACCCGGAGCTGTACAAAACGGCAGGCCACGACGTGGCCCGCCTCCAAAACCGCCTGGATGAACTGGAGGGGGAACTGGAGGTCGCCTACAACCGGTGGGAACGACTGGAGGATATTGATCTGCAGTCAAAAGGATGAATTAGGAATCCTGTACCCGGAATTCCGCGAGACGTCCCAGGTCAGGTGAACCAAGGAAAGTCTCCCTTGAATGCCCGTCCGGATACGTCAGATGAGGGCCAATTGATCGGCTATGGCCATGCCCCGCAGGGTCGGGCGGATGAAACCGTTTTCGATTGTGATCAGCCCCTCCTGCTTCAGGCCGGCCAGGATGAGGGCCTTTTCAGCGAGCAGATCCGTTTCGAAACGCTTGTCAAAGGCCCCGACATCGATCCCCTCCGCCGTGCGAAAACCAAGAAAAAGGACTTCCAGGCGCCGTTGTTCCCGGGTCAGACGTTCTTCTTCCGCCACCGGTTTTTTGCCGTCGTTGAGATCGGCCAGATAGGCATCCAGCGATCCGTGGTTGTGCCGGCGTCTTTTTCCGTCGAAGGAATGGGCCGCCGGTCCAAGCCCCAGGTAGGGAATGTGCCGCCAGTATTTCCGGTTGTGACGAGCCAGGGCCGCGGCGCCTTTGGCGAAATTCGAGACCTCATAATGGATGAATCCGGCGGCGGCCAGGAATTGGGACGTATCCAGGAAGAATTCCAGTTGGAGTCCCTCGTCGGGCAGGTTGAACCCTCCCTTCCGGAAACGTCCGTCTAGGGGAGTCCCCCCCTCGATGGTAAGCTCGTAGCAGGACAGGTGATTCACGGGCTGCTTCGTCGCTTCGCCCAGATCCTCCATCCAGGCAGCCGTCGTCTGTCCCGGAACCCCGTAGAGCAGGTCAAGGCCGAGGTCCCTGAAGCCCGCCCCGTAAGCCGAAGAGAAGGCCTCTTTCGCCTCCCCGGCCCGATGGCGCCTGCCGAGGAAGGCCAGCGTGTCGTCATGAAAGGACTGCACGCCGATGTTCAGGCGGTTGACCCCGCAGGATCGGAGCAGGGAAAACATGGGGGCACTCAAATCGGCCGGATTCACCTCCACCGTGATCTCTGCGTGGGGGGTCAGGGGGAAGCAATCCCTCAGGAGGTGAAACAGGGTTTCAAACTGATTTTCATTCAGGACGGACGGGGTCCCCCCTCCGATATAGAGGGTGTCGAACATGGGAAACAAACCGCGGTACGAAGCCGCCTCCAGGGACAGGGCGTGCAGAAACGGGTCGATTTGCGCCAGGTCCGTCGTCGAGTAAAAACTGCAATAAGGGCACCTGGTCTTGCAGAAGGGGATATGGACGTAAAGTCCCGGATATGGCTTTTCCGTTACTCGATTCATACGTTGCGAAGAGGAGGGGTCTTTCCCGTCCGGGCCGGGTTCACCCGGCTGAGTCGATCGGGCTGGACGCACACAGCCTCAGCGGACCACGGACGTCACCGCCCGGGGAGGGCGGGGCCGTATCCGGTCAGGTGCCCTCTGTTTTTAGGACCGCGAGAAACGCACTCTGGGGAATACTCACCTGGCCGATCATTTTCATGCGTTTCTTCCCCTTTCTCTGTTTTTCCAGGAGCTTTCGTTTCCTCGAGATGTCGCCGCCGTAACACTTGGATGTCACGTCCTTTCGGAAGGCGTTGATTGTTGATCGGGAGACGATTTCCCCACCGATGGCGCCCTGGATGGCGATCTTGAACATCTGCCGGGGGATCTCCTCCTTCAGGCGGTCGCAGGCCAGCACGCCGCGGGCGCGGGCCCTTTCTCGATGAACGATCTGCGAGAGGGCATCGACCTTTTCCCCGTTGACGAGGATATCCAGAAGGACGAGATGGCTTTCCCGGTAATCGATGAGATCGTAATCGAAGGAGCCGTAACCCTGGGTGGCCGATTTGAAACGGTCATAAAAATCGTAAATGACTTCGGACAGGGGCATTTCGTAGACCAGCTCGGCCCGTCCGGGACTGGGGTAGTTCAGGGTGGAATTGGCGCCCCGCTTTTCCATGCAGAGTTTCATCACCGTGCCGACGTAGCGTTCCGGCAGCATCATCGACGCCCGGATGTAGGGTTCCTCGCCCTTCTCGACAGCCATGGGATCGGGGTATTCCGACGGATTGTCCACGTAAAGGACCGTTCCGTCCTTCAGGGTGAAACGGTAACGGACGCTGGGAACGGACAGGATGATGGAGAGATCGTATTCCCGCTCCAGCCGTTCCTGCACGACATCGAGGTGGAGCAGGCCGAGGAAGCCGCAGCGGAAGCCCTGGCCCAGGGCGACGGAGGAGTCTTTCTGGTAAACGAAGGAGGCGTCGTTCAGCTTGTATTTGTCGAGAGCCCCCGCCAGATCTTCGTAGTCGTCGGAAGCGATCGGGTAGATGGACGCGAAAACGACGGGTTTCACCTCCCTGAAGCCGGGAAGGGGTTTGTCGCAGGGACGGTTCTCGTGGGTGATCGTATCGCCCGTGTGGACGTCGGAGACGGTCTTCACCCCGGCGATGATGTAGCCCGTTTCCCCCGCTGAAAGCCGGTCCGCCTTCCGGCGGTTGATCAGAAAATGCCCCACCTCCTCGACCTTGTAGGTGGCCCGGTTGTGCATGAAGAAAATGATGTCGCCGTTCTTCACGGTGCCGTCCATGATACGGCAGTGGATGACCGTACCGCGGAAGGAATCGTATTGGGCGTCGAATATCAGGGCGGCCAGGGGCGCTTCCGGATCGCCTTTGGGCGGGGGGATGCGTTTCACGACCGCTTCGAGGATGCCCTCGATACCGATGCCCTCCTTGGCCGAACAGGTCAGGTGCAAATCCGGGTCGAGGCCCAGTTCGGAATCGATCTGTTCGATAACCCTTTCCACGTCGGCCGCGGGCAAATCGATCTTGTTGATGACCGGGATGATCTCCAGGTTGTTTTCCATGGCGAGGTAGAGGTTGGCCAGGGTCTGGGCCTGAACCCCCTGGGCGGCGTCGATCAGGAGGAGGACTCCTTCGCAGGAGGCGAGGGAACGGGATACCTCGTAGGAAAAATCCACATGGCCCGGCGTGTCGATGAGATTCAGCGTGTAGTCGACTCCGTCCTTTCCTCGATAGGGAAGCGCAATGGCCTGACTTTTAATCGTTATGCCCCGTTCCCGTTCGATATCCATGTTGTCCAGGATCTGGTCCTGGAACGTGCGGGCATCGACAACGCCGGTGTGCTGGATCAGCCGGTCCGCCAGGGTGGACTTGCCGTGATCGATATGGGCGATGATGCTGAAATTACGAATGTGTTTCATAGTTGGTACGGCCGGGGGCCCCCTTACTCCGGGTGCCTGCGGGGAATGATGTCAAGTACACAAAGCCCTCCGAAAAGCCCAGAGGGCTCTGGCAGTAAAAGGTTGAGATTGATTGTACTCAGGCCTCCAGCATCTTCAGAAGTGCGTCGGAGACTTCCTTCACGCCGGGGAGGCCGTCCACTTCCAGAACCTTCACCTTGGCCTTGAAGAAATTGACCGCCGCCAGGGTGCCCGTCGTCGTGTCATAGTAGATGCCGTGACGTTTGTCGATGGCCCCCTCGTCCTGGTCATCGGCGCGGGTGGTCAGTCGCTCGTCCCCGCACACCCGGCAGACCATTTTGCCGTCTTTTTCCGTCGGCTTGATGGCGTCGATATAGATGTTGTTGGGGTGGTTGTTGTCGGTCGCGCAGAGACGGCGCCCCATGATGCGTTTCTTGGAGGTGTCCCGATCCAGAACGATTTCGATCACGTAGTCGAGTTTCATGTTCGCGGCCGCAAGGGCGTCCCACAGGGCCTCCGCCTGCGCCAGATTGCGGGGGAACCCGTCGAGGAGCCAGCCCTTGGCGCAGTCCGCTTCCTTCAGGCGGTTCAGGATCATGGGGACGGTGATGTCGTCGGGCACCAGTTCTCCCTGATCGATAAAGCCTTTGGCCTTCTTACCCAGTTCAGTGCCCTTCGAAATGTTTTCGCGGAAGATCACCCCCGTCTCGACGTGGGGAACTCCGAATTTTTTCTGGACTACCGCGCCCTGTGTACCTTTGCCGCTGCCGTTGGGGCCAAAAATCAAAATATTCATACAAAAAAACTCCTTTCCAAGGGGACGTTGAAATGGTCCTTCTTATAATGGATTGTTCCCGATTTGGCAATGGAAATTAGAGACGACCGCCGGCCGTCCCGTTATCCGTGTCCTCAGGAGGGGGGGCATGACGTGGCGGAGCAGGAACCGCAACCGGCGCCCGAAGCGCTTCCCGTTCTGCCGGCGAAGGCGGACATGAGTTTTGCGATCTTTGGCGATCCGCATTCCGGACAGGTCAGGGTTTCCGCCTCCCCGCCGGAAAGGCAAAGATGTTCAAAATGATGCCGGCACTTCCCGCATTCGAACTCAAAAATAGGCATGGGGGTCACCTCGAATTTGTCTTCATATGGGTCTGGTTGAAATGTAACGACCCTTTGACGTTCGTCAACGTCTCTAGGCGAAAAGATTTCTTCTGTCAAGGGAACGGAGCCTCGATGACGTAACCATACCAGATTTATCCGTTTTGACAAAGGGACGTCAAAATCGGGGAAGGGGGAAGACCATCCTCTAAAAATCAGTTGACTATCCTCGGGGGACATACTAATGGACACCCAAGGAACAAGCATTCAGGAAAATTCGGCTGTTGGCGACTAAGAAACTCTACATCCAGACATTCGGCTGCCAAATGAACGTTCACGATTCGGAACAGATCGCGACCCTTTTGCGGCCCCACGGTTACGAACCAGCGGATCGGCCCGCCGAAGCGGACGTGATCCTCGTCAACACCTGCAGCATCCGGGAGAAAGCCGCCCAGAAGGCCTACAGCCAGCTCGGCCGTTACTCCCTGCTGAAAAAGCGCAAGCCTGAACTCCTTATCGCGGTCGGCGGTTGCCTGGCCCAGCAGTACGGCAGAAAAATTCTGAAAAGGGTTCCCCTTGCCGATCTGATCTTTGGCACACACAACAACCATCTTCTTCCGGACCTTCTGGCCAGAGCCGCGGCGGGACGATCCGCCGTGGTCGAGACGGCATTCAGGGAAAGCGTGCCGTCCATCGGCTTTCCGGCGGAACCGGACAGGGACGCCGTCAGCGCCTTCGTGACGATCATGCAGGGGTGTAACAACTTCTGTTCCTTCTGTGTTGTCCCCCATGTTCGGGGCAGGGAAGAGAGCCGGCGGACCGGGGCGATCCTCGAAGAGATCCGGTGGCTTGTTGACCGGGGCATCCGGGAGATCACCCTCCTGGGACAGAATGTGAATTCTTACGGATCAACCCTGGACGACGGCGCCGGTTTCCCCCGCCTCCTCAGGGAAATCAACCGGATCGACGGGCTCATGAGGATCCGCTTCACCACCTCTCACCCCAAGGATCTGTCCGACGACCTGATCGGGTGTTTTGCTTCCGAGGCCAAACTCTGCCCGCACATACACCTGCCTGTTCAGTCGGGCTCGAACCGGATCCTGAAGAGGATGAACCGGCGTTACACCCGGGAGGATTACATGGGAAAGGTGGAAAAACTGCGGTCGGCCTGTCCGGAGATCAGCATCACGTCCGACATGATTGTGGGTTTCCCGGGGGAGACCGAGGCGGATTACGAACAAACCCTCGACCTGATGCGCCGGGTTCGCTTTGACGCCCTCTTCTCCTTTCAGTATTCCGAACGGGAGGGGACGGCGGCCACGGCTTTGCAGGGGAAGGTGCCCGATCACCGGAAGAGGGAGCGGCTGCGATTTCTCCAGAAACTCCAGGACGAACATACCCTGGAGAAGAACAGGTCCATGCTGGGACGGGATGTTCTCGTCCTGGTGGAGGGGCACAGTAAAAACGCAAGGGAAGACATGTCCGGAAGAACGACAACCAACCGGATCGTGAATTTTCCGGGGGAAGCGTCACTGGTCGGGAAGGTCGTTCCGGTCAGAATAACCGGAGCCTACCTTCACTCGCTTTACGGAGAAAGATTTAAGATTGCAGGAGAGGGATCATGTTGATAGAGATGAAGGTTTCCGGATTGACGCTTGACCCCATTACGGGCATGCCGATTGTTATCCTGAAGGACTTGCAGGAGAAAAAAGCCATTCCGATCTGGATCGGTATCTTCGAGGCCAGCGCGATTGCCACGGAACTGGAGAAGATCAGGTTTTCCCGACCCATGACCCACGATCTGCTGAAGGAAATGCTCCAGGCGATGGAGGTGAAAATTTCGCGGATCGAAATTCAGGATCTGCGAAACAACACGTTTTTTGCCTGTATTTTTATGGAGGGGAAGGACGGCGGGACCTGCACGGTGGACGCGCGTCCGAGCGACGCCATCGCCCTGGCGCTGCGCATGGACTCTCCGATCTTTATCGAGGAGAAAGTGATCGAAAAATCACGGAGTATCGATTTCGAAGTCAACCTGATGGAAAAGGACAAATTGACGGATGAAAAGCTGAAGGAATTTCTCGAAAACCTGCCTCTCGAGGATTTCGGAAAGTATAAAATGTAAATTGCTCCACTATCCTCTCCAAGGGCCGCGAGATCGACACCCTGCTTTCGCGGTTCTTGTTTTTGAAGGGGAGGGCGGTAGTCGGGCCGATGCCATGCTGAACAGGGAACTGGAAGAATTTATTCGATATATCGATCTGGAGAAGGGCTATTCCCCCCGAACGGTGGAAGGTTACCGCTCCGATCTCCTGCAATTTCAGGCTTTTCTGGGAAAAAACGGCTGGGCCGTCGAACTTGACGGCCTGGGAAGGACCCGGGGGATCGATCCGGTCGCTATCAGGAAGTACCTCGCCCAGCTCCATCGGGACAAGCTGAAGAGGACGTCGATCGGGCGAAAACTGGCGGCCCTCAAGTCCTTTTTCAGGTATCTGGCCAAGAGGGGTCTCCTGGAGCGGAACCCCGCTGAATTCATCGGGACCCCCAAAAAGGAAAAGCACGTTCCCGTCTTCTTGACAGTGGACGAGGTCTTCGCCATATTGGACAAACCCTTGCCCGAGGGACGCGCGGCCCTGCGAAACCGGGCCATGATCGAGCTTTTATACACCTCGGGCATTCGTCGCGCCGAGCTGGTCGGACTGAACTGCGCCGATATCGATTTCAAGGGGGCTCTGCTGAAGGTCAGGGGGAAGGGTAAAAAGGAAAGGATCGTTCCCGTCGGGGCCGAGGCCCTGGAGTCCATGGCCGCTTATCGGGACCGGGAGCGCGTGGAACCCCCGCCGGAGGAGTCGCGGGGTCAGGAGGATCCCTTTTTCACAAACCCGAAGGGACGGCGTCTGAGCCCGAGAACGATTTCCCGTATCGTCGATGACGTGGCCGCCCGGGGAGGGGTGAATCGGAAAATCACGCCTCACGTATTCCGCCACACCTTCGCCACACACCTCCTGGACGGGGGGGCCGATCTTCGGGTGATCCAGGAAATGCTGGGCCACGAGAGCCTGTCCACGACACAGAAGTACACATCCGTGAGCGTGGCGAAACTCATGAAAATATACGACGCGGCCCATCCCCGATCGAGGAGGGATGGCAAGAAAAATGAATAGCAGACGCCGTACCGGCGCGGGGAGTTGAAATCATGCACATAAGAGGGACGACCATCCTGGCGGTGCGCCGGGAGGGACGGGTCACCGTGGCGGGTGACGGGCAGGTGACGTTCGATGTAACGGTTTTGAAACACGGGGCGCGAAAAGTGCGCCGCCTTTACAACGACCAGGTCATCGTCGGCTTCGCCGGCGCGACGGCGGACGCCTTCACCCTGTTCGATCGCTTCGATCAGAAACTCGAACAGTACAAGGGGAACCTTCTGAGGGCATCCGTGGAATTGACGAAAGACTGGCGGACCGACCGGGTTCTGCGCCATCTGGAAGCGCTCATGATCGCCGTGGGCCGGGATCATTTTCTCATGATCTCCGGAAACGGCGATGTCATCGAATCGGACGACGAGGTCATGGCCATCGGTTCCGGCGGCCCTTACGCCCTGGCCGCGGCGAGGGCTCTCATTCGCCATTCGGACCTGTCGTCCTCTGAAATCGCTCTGGCGGCCATGAAAATCGCCGCGGAGATCTGCATCTATACGAACGACAACATCACGATTGAGGAACTGGACTTGTCGGAGGAACCGCCTCAGAACGTCAAAAACCTCAGGAACAGGAAGAAAGGATCGCAGGGTTAGGTATGATGTCATCAAACGTATTGACACCGCGAATGATCGTGGAGAAACTGGATCAGCATATCATCGGGCAGGACGAGGCCAAACGGGCCGTCGCCATCGCCCTTCGCAACCGCTGGAGACGGCAGAATGTACGGAAGGATCTGGCGGAGGAAATATCACCGAAAAACATCATCATGATGGGCCCCACCGGGGTCGGCAAGACCGAGATCGCCCGCCGCCTGGCGAAGCTCGACAATTCGCCCTTTCTGAAGGTCGAGGCGTCGAAGTTTACCGAAGTCGGTTATGTGGGGCGCGACGTCGAGTCGATGATCCGCGATCTCGTGGATACGACCATCGGCATGGTCCGGGCGGAGGAACAGGAGAAGGTCCGGGCCAAGGCCGCCGAGAACGCGGAGGAGCGGATTCTTGACATCCTCTTGCCCCTCAGGCAGGCGGAAAAACCGGAGAGCGCCGTCCCGGCCATGCAGGATTCCAGAGACTTCGCCACGGCGGAATCGCTGCCCATGTCGGACACGACCCGGGAGAAACTCCGGAAACTCCTCCACGACGGGCGTCTCGACAACCGGCTGGTGGACATCGAAACGGTCGAGGCCCGTCAGGGGCCGATGATTGAGGTCTTTTCTTCCTCCGGCGTGGAGGACATGGGTTTGAACATCAAGGAGATGTTCGGGAACTTCTTCCCCCAGAAGAAAAAAAAGGTCCGCATGAAGGTTCCTGAGGCCATGGAAGTTCTCAAGGAGGAGGAGGCCCAGCATCTGGTTGACATGGAAAAGGTCACCCGGATCGCCCTGGATCGGGTGGAACAGTCCGGTATCATCTTCCTGGACGAAATCGACAAGATCGTCGGGGCCGACAATCCCCAGGGGCCCGATGTATCCCGTGAGGGGGTCCAGCGGGACCTGCTGCCCATTGTCGAGGGTTCGAATGTCAACACGAAATACGGCATGGTGAAAACGGACCACATCCTGTTCATCGCCGCCGGCGCTTTCAGCGCCTCCAAACCCTCCGACCTGATTCCGGAGCTGCAGGGGCGTTTCCCCATTCGGGTGGAACTCAATTCCCTGGGCAAGGAGGAGTTCATCAGGATCCTGCAGGAGCCGAACAACGCCCTGATCAAGCAGTATATCGAGATGATGGCGACGGAGCATGTCGTCCTGTCGTTTACGGAAGAGGCCATCGCGGAAATCGCTGAATATGCGACCCTCGTCAACGAACGCACGGAAAATATCGGCGCCCGCCGCCTGTACACGATCATGGAGACCCTCCTGGAGGATATTTCCTTCGACGCCCCGACCTGGAGATAAGGGAACTGGTCATCGACGAGCAGTACGTCGCTGAAAAACTGGGGGACGTCATCGAGGACGAGGATCTGAGCCGGTACATCCTGTAGGCGGGGTGGGACGCGGCGAAACATGGGAGGGAGAAGAAACGATGAACAATGTTGAAATATCGATGGAGCGGGCCGACATTCTGCTCGAGGCGCTTCCCTATATCCGGCGTTTTTACAACAAGACCATCGTCGTCAAGTACGGCGGCCATGCCATGGTTGACAATGTCCTGAAGGACAGTTTCGCCCGTGACCTGGTTTTGATGAGGTATATCGGCATCCACCCCGTGGTCGTTCACGGAGGGGGGCCGCAGATCGGGGATTTTTTGAAAAAGGTCGGGAAGGATTCGCGGTTTATCCGGGGGATGCGGGTCACCGACGAGGAGACCATGAGCATTGTGGAAATGGTTCTCGTCGGGTCCGTGAACAAGGAAATTGTCGGGATGATGAACCGTCACGGCGGCAAGGCCGTCGGCCTGAGCGGTAAGGACGGCAACCTGATCGAGGCGGAAAAGTACTACCTCAGCGAGGAAAAGGCGAAGGATACGCCGCCGGAGATCATCGACATCGGGCTGGTCGGAAAGGTAACCTCCATCAACGCCGAACTGATCCGTTCCCTGGTGCGTGACGGTTTCATACCCGTCATCGCCCCCACCGGCGTCGGCGCCGGGGGAGAAACCTACAACATCAACGCCGATCTCGTGGCGGGGGCCGTCGCGGCGGCCCTGAAGGCCGAAAAGCTCGTTCTCCTCACCGACGTCCCCGGCGTCATGGACGAGAAGAACGAACTGATCAACACGATGGACCGGCTCCAGGGGCTGCGTTTGATCGACGAGGGGGTGATCGGGGGCGGCATGTTCCCGAAGGTGAAGTGCTGCCTGAAGGCCCTGAAAGGCGGGGTCGGCAAATCCCATATCATCGACGGCAGGCTGAAGCACGCCGTCCTTTTGGAAATGTTCACCGACCGGGGTATCGGAACGGAAATCGTGGAGGCGTGACCCCGTATCCGGAACCGGCGGTCTCGTGATACGCCGGAAATCAACGTTTTCGTCATGCCGGACCCGATGGGGAATCCAGCGCAGCGACATGCTGTCGGATACGGGCCCTCGCCGGTGCGACGACTGAAGTGATTTTTCACAGGTTCATCAAAACGCGACGAAGGAGAGGACATGGAGACATCGGACAGACCAACAGAGGAATGGATCGCCCTGGGCGAAAAGTATGTGATGGCGACCTACAAACGCTTCCCCCTCGCCCTGACCCACGGGTCGGGAATGCGGCTCTGGGATTGTGACGGGAAAGCGTATCTCGATTTCATCGGCGGTATCGCGGTCTGCGCCCTGGGGCACTGTCACCCGAGGGTCGTCGAAGCGATACAGGCCCAGGCGGCGGCCCTGACCCATGTATCGAACCTGTATCACATCCCCCCCCAGATTGAACTGGCCGGGCTCCTGGTGGAGAACTCCTTCGCCGACAAGGTCTTTTTCTGCAACAGCGGCGCCGAAGCGAACGAGGGGGCCATCAAGCTGGCCCGGAAGTACGGCTGCGACATCCTGGGGGGAAAGTACGAAATCATCGCCATGAAGAATTCCTTCCACGGCCGGACCCTGGCGACGGTCACCGCCACGGGCCAGGAGAAGTTCCAGAGAGGCTTCGCCCCCCTGCCGGACGGTTTCGTCCATGTTCCCTTCGACGACCTCGAGGCTCTGGAAAACGCGGTGAACGAAAAAACCTGCGCCGTCCTCCTCGAACCCATCCAGGCGGAGGGTGGGGTCCGGGTGCCCCGTGAAACCTACCTGCAGGGCGTCAGGCGGATCTGTGACGAAAACAACCTCCTCATGATCCTGGACGAGGTGCAGACCGGGATGGGCAGAACGGGAAAGCTTTTCGGGCACATGCACGAGGGGGTCGCCCCGGACGTCATGACCCTCGCCAAAGCCCTGGGGAACGGCTTCCCCGTCGGGGCGATGCTGGCGACGGACCGGATCGCCTCGGTTTTTTCGCCGGGTGATCACGCCTCCACCTTCGGGGGCAACCCCCTGGCCATGGCCGCGGGGAAAGCGGTTTTCAAAATCCTGACGGAGGAGGGGGTCATCGAGAAGGGCGCCCGTACGGCCCTTTACCTCGAAGAAAAATTGATCACCCTCAAAAACCGGCATGCCTGCATCAGGGAGATACGGGGACGGGGATTGCTCGTCGGCGTCGAACTGGATCGGGAAGCGGCTCCCATCATCGGCCGCTGCATTGACGAAGGGATCCTCATCGGTTCGGCGGGGACGCACGTACTGCGCTTCCTGCCTCCCCTGATCGTTGAACCGCGGGATGTGGACCACCTCATCACCACCCTGGACAGGATTTTGGAGGACGCATGAAAAAGGACCTTCTTTCTGAATATGAACTGGAAAAAGCCGATTTCGACCGGATATTCGACCGGGCCGCCGTCCTGAAGGACCTGCACCGGAACGGGCGTCACCCGGCGACCCTTGCGGGAAAGGTGCTCGGCATGTTCTTCGACAAGGCTTCCACGAGGACCCGCCTGTCATTCGAAGTCGGCATGTACCAGCTTGGCGGCATGGCGCTGTTCCTGAGCGGCCGGGACACCCAGATCGGCAGGGGGGAAACCGTCGCCGACACGGCCCGTGTCATGTCCCGGTACCTGGACGGCATCATGATCCGGACCTTCAGCCAGGAGATGGTGGAGGAGTTTGCCCTGAACGCCCCCATCCCGGTGATAAATGGTTTGACAGATCTCCTGCATCCGTGTCAAATACTCACCGATATTTTTACGATTCTTGAAAAAAAGGGAACTTATGAGGGAATCCGGGTCGCCTACGTCGGGGACGGGAACAATATCGCCAACTCCTGGATCAACGCGGCCGCTAAGTTGCCCCTCAGACTTGCCCTGGCCTGTCCCGAGGGATACGATCCCGATCCGGAGATTTTGGCCAGGGGGCTGGAAGAAGCAAGGCTGGGTATGACCCTTCACCGCGATCCCGTGGAAGCCGTCCGCGACGCGGAGGTGATCTACACGGATGTCTGGGCCAGTATGGGCCGGGAAGACGAGCACGAAGAGCGGGTGAAGCGCTTTCAGGACTATCAAATCAACGAACAACTGGTCGGCCGGACCGCCCGGGATGTCATGGTCATGCATTGCCTGCCCGCCCATCGCGGTGAGGAAATCACGGCCGGGGTCATCGACGGGCCCCATTCCATCGTTTTCGATCAGGCGGAAAACCGGCTGCATGTACAAAAAGCCGTCATGGAAATACTGATGTCAGGAGGAAGTTAAAGTGAAGGATGAAGTAAAGAAAGTGGTTCTCGCCTATTCGGGCGGGTTGGATACCTCGGTCATGGTGCGCTGGCTGCTGGAAACCTACGGATGCGAAGTCATCTGCTTCGCCGCCGATGTGGGACAGAAGGAGGAACTGGACGGTCTCGAAAAGAAGGCGATTGAAACGGGAGCGTCGAAGATCTACATCGACGATCTCCAGGAAGAATTCGCCCGGGATTTCATCTTCCCGGCCTTGCGGGCCAATGCCATTTACGAGGGCACCTACCTGCTGGGGACATCCCTGGCCCGGCCCCTCATCGCGAAGCGGCAGGTGGAGATCGCGGCCCTGGAAGGGGCGGACGCGGTTTGTCACGGCGCCACCGGCAAGGGGAACGACCAGGTGCGGTTCGAACTGACCTACATGGCCCTCAACCCGCACATCCGGATCATTTCCGTCTGGAAGGACCCGAAGTGGACCCTCCATTCCCGGGACGCCATGTTCGACTACGCGGAGAAGCACGGCATTCCGCTGCCCCTGACCAGGGACAAGCCCTACAGCAGCGACCGCAATTCGCTTCATATTTCCCACGAGGGGGCCATTCTCGAAGATCCCTGGGCGGAAGCACCGGAGGATATTTTCGTTCTGACGACCTCACCGGAAAATGCCCCGGACAAACCGACCTATGTCGAAATCGATTTTGAACAGGGCAATCCCGTGGCCATCGACGGAGAGCGTCTCAGCCCGGCGAACCTGATGGACCGGATCAACAAGATCGCCGGAGAAAACGGGGTCGGCCGGATCGATCTCGTGGAGAACCGCTTCGTCGGCATGAAATCGCGCGGGGTTTATGAAACCCCCGGCGGCACCGTCCTGTGGACGGCCCATCGGGGCATCGAATCCCTCACGATGGACCGCGAAGTGATGCTGATGCGCGATTCCCTGATCCCCAAATACGCGCAGCTCGTGTACAATGGTTTCTGGTACGCTCCGGAGATGAAGGCGCTTCAGACCTTCATCGACCAGACCCAGGAAAACGTGACGGGCACGGCCAGGATGAAACTCTACAAGGGCAACGCCATCTTGGTCGGCAGGAAGTCGCCTCATTCCCTGTACCGTGAGGATTTTGCGACGTTCGAGGAGGACGAGGTTTACAACCAGATGGACGCGACGGGTTTCATCCGCCTCAACGCCCTGCGCCTGCGCATCGAGGCCATGAAGGGGAAATGACGGAAGAGGTTGTCATTGCGACCACGCCAGACATTGCGAGGAACGCCCCATGTCATTGCAAGGAACGCCCCAGGTCGTTGCAAGGAACGCTTCCAGGTCATTGCGAGGAGCGCCCCAGGTCATTGCAAGGAACGTCCCAGGTCATTGTGAGGAGCCACACCCCCGTGTCATTTCGACCCGGCGGATGCCGGGGAGAAATCTTAACCCCTGAGGTTTAGGAGGCGGCGTTACGTTCAAGACTTCTCACGTTCGTTCGAAGTGACATGGAAAATGTTGGAAGTGACATGAAGGGGTGTTCGAAGTGATATGGGAAATATTCGCAGTGACATGAGGGACCGGTCAAGGGGACGTGAAGGGTCGCTCTCGCAGTGACAAGGGGTTGGGCCGTTCGCAGCGGCATGGAGGGCCTTTCGAAGTGACATGAAAAAATATGTCATTTTGAGGAGCGAAGCGACGAAAAATCTTGTCCTTCACGCCATCTCAAGGCGTTTTGTTCGGGGTTCCTCACGTTCGCTCGGAATGGCATGAAGGGCCGTTCAGAAAAACATGGAGGCACGTTCAAGGGACACAAGAAGGGATGACACCGGATAAAGGACCCGGAAAACGATCAGGCGGCGGATAATGAGTAAAAAAACGAAACCATGGGGCGGCCGATTCAGGGAGGCCACGAACGAGCAGGTTGAAAGGTTCACGGCGTCCCTCCATTACGACCGGCGCCTGTTCCGTTACGACATCGACGGCAGCATCGCCCACGCGAAAATGCTTGCCCACCAGGACATCATCACGCAGGAGGAAAGCGGGGCCATCGTCAAGGGCTTGAAGGGGATCCTGAAGGACATCGAGGAGGGACGGTTCACCTTTTCCGACGAGGACGAAGACATCCACATGGCCGTCGAAAAGGCCCTGATCGAAAAAATCGGCGAGGTGGGCGGGAAACTCCACACGGGCCGGAGCCGCAACGACCAGGTGGCCCTGTCCGTCCGGATGTACGCCCGCGAAGAGATCCGCCAGATCGGCGTCGCCCTGGAAAGGCTCAAAAACACGCTGGCCGGACTCGCCAGGGCGGAGAAGAGCACCATCGTTCCCGGTTACACGCATCTTCAGAAGGCTCAACCCGTTCTCCTGGGCCATTACTTTCTGGCCTACTGGGAAATGTTTCACCGGGACGCGGACCGCCTCAACGACTGCCTGCACCGGGTCAACCGGATGCCCCTGGGGGCGGCGGCCCTGGCCGGCACGTCCCTGCCCATCGACCGCTCCTTTGTCGCCAGGCTCCTGCGTTTTCCCCAGGTTACGGCCAACAGCATGGACACGGTTTCCGACCGGGATTACGTGGCGGAAATCATATTCGTCCTGGCCCTGATCATGATGCACATGAGCCGTCTGTGCGAGGACATGATTCTCTGGTCCACCGACGAGTTCCGCTACCTTGAAATCTCGGACGCCTTCACGACGGGAAGCAGCATCATGCCCCAGAAAAAGAATCCCGACGTGGCGGAGTTGATCCGGGGGAAGACGGGCCGCGTCTACGGGGCCCTGACAACGATCCTGACGATTCTCAAGGGACTCCCCATGACCTACAACCGTGACCTCCAGGAGGACAAGGAACCGCTTTTCGATGCCATCGACACGGTCAAGGCCTCCCTGGACATCCTGGCCGGCATGCTCGAGGGGGTGACCTTCAACCGAGACCGGATGAAAGCGGAAGCGGGCCTCGGCTACTCCACGGCCACCGATGCCGCCGAATACCTGGTCCGGCGCGGCGTGCCTTTCCGCGAAGCCCACGGCATCATCGGCCGTTTGGTCGCGTACTGTATCGGCGCGAAACGGACCCTCTCCGAAATCACCCTGGAGGAGTACCGGCGTTTCCATCCGGCCTTTGACGAGGACATTTTCCTGGTGATTTCCGTGGAGAGCTCCGTCAACGCCCGGGAAAGCGCGGGGGGGACGGCGGAGAAGAACATACTGAAAAAACTTTCCGAGATCGAGGAGATATGAGAAGACGAATCCCCGCGGGAGCCCTCTTGACGACACTTTTTATCCTGATGGTCCTCCTGGTTTCTTGCGGCAAGATAGGCGATCCCAGGCCGGGGAAGGCGGCGAGGATGGAAAAAGAGCCCCCGCCGTCTCTGTCGGAGACCACGCCGGCACCGGTGAAGGCCCCGCCGGTTCCAACTGAGGTTCCGAGGGCCACGATGGATGAGGCACCACCCCCGGCAAAGGTAGCACCACCCCCGCCGAAGGCGCCGCCGCCTCCGGTGAAGCTGACACGGCCTCCGAAAAAAGCGCCGCGGGCTTCCTCCAAGATCACGGTGCCCCTGTCCCTGGACCAGTCCGAATGCGGTGTGATACTGATGTGGGACTTGAACGCTTACAAAACACTTCCCGACCTGGTCAGAATCTATCGATCCGATGTGTCGGGAGACGGCTGCGAGGACTGCCCCGGTGAGGGGCGGGTCGTCGCGGAACTGGACCGGGCGAAGCTGGCGTACCTCCGGGAATACGACGGGAGTTTCGTTTACATCGACCGGACCGTGCGGCAGGACTTCGTGTACAGGTATGCCATCGTCGTCTGCACGGACAGGGGAGGGTGCAGTGAAACTTCCGGCGAGGCGGAAATCGAATTTACCTACACAATGGATGGCTGCCCATGAAGGATTTTCGGTACGAGAACAATGAGCTTTTCTGTGAAGACGTCCCCGTCCGGCGGATCGCCGAGGCCGTGGGAACCCCCTTTTATCTTTACAGTCACAAGACGCTCACGCGCCATTTCCGGGTTTTCGACGGGGCCTTCGGGGATTTGCCCCACCTGACCTGCTTCGCCGTGAAATCGAATTCCAACCTGGCGATTCTCCGCCTCTTTGTGGAGGAAGGCGGGGGCGTCGATATCGTCTCGGGGGGGGAACTTTACCGGGCCCTGAGGGCGGGTGTGGAACCCGGGAAAGTCGTCTATTCCGGAGTGGGCAAAACGGCCGATGAGATCGCCTTCGCCCTGGACGCGGGGATCCTCATGTTCAACGTCGAATCGTCCCAGGAACTGGAAGCGATCAGCGCCTGCGCCGTCCGCATGGGGAAGAGGGCGGGCGTCGCCCTGCGGATCAACCCCGACGTGGACGCCGGGACCCACCCCCACATCTCAACGGGGCTGAAGGAAAACAAGTTCGGCATCAGCATCGGGGACGCCCCGGCCGAGTACCGGCGGGCCCTCTCCCTCCCGAACATCGAGGTGATCGGGGTCAGTTGTCACATCGGCTCACAGATAACGGAGACCTCGCCCTTCACGGATGCCCTGGGGCGGCTGAAGGGGCTGCTTTCGCAACTGCGGGACGAGGGGTTCGAGATCCGCTACCTGGACCTGGGCGGGGGACTCGGCATTACCTACCTGGACGAAACGCCCCCCCATCCCACGGAGTACGCGCGGGCCCTTCTGGAAATGGCACGGGACATGTCCTGCACATTCATTTTTGAACCGGGCCGGGTCCTGACCGGCAACGCGGGGGCCCTGATCACCCGCGTGCTCTACCGGAAAAAATCGGATGAAAAGGACTTCGTCATTGTGGACGCCGCCATGAACGATCTCATCCGTCCCAGCCTGTACGATTCCTATCACGGGATTCAACCCGTCCGACAGGGGGGGAAAAACGAAATCACGGCCGACGTCGTCGGGCCCATCTGCGAGTCCGGCGATTACTTCGCCCGGGACCGGACCATGCCGGATGTGGAACCGGGGGAACTGATCGCCGTCATGAGCGCCGGTGCGTACGGTTTCGTCATGTCATCGAATTACAACTCCCGCCCACGGGCGGCGGAAGTGCTTGCTCGGGGCGACCGGTTTCATGTCGTCCGGAAACGGGAAACCTACGAGGACCTGGTCCGCGGTGAGGTGATACCCGAATACGAAGGTTAAGGAGGCTTTATGTTCAAGGGAGCGATCGTCGCCATCGTCACGCCGTTCAAAAACGGCGGGATCGACGAGGAGGCGCTGAGAAAACTGATTGAGTTCCAGATCGCCAACGGGACGTCGGGTATTGTCCCCTGCGGGACGACGGGCGAATCCGCCACGCTGAGCCACGAGGAACACGACCGGGTGATCGAAATCACCATCGACGCGGTGAAAAAACGTGTTCCCGTCATCGCCGGAACGGGCTCCAACAGTACGGAGGAGGCCCTGCGCCTGACGAGGCACGCCCACGAGGCCGGCGCCGACGGGGCCCTGGTTGTCTGCCCCTACTACAACAAGCCGACCCAGGAAGGGCTTTACCTGCACTACAAGGCCATCGCGGAAGCGGCGCCGATCCCGATCATCGTCTATAACATCCCCGGCAGAACGGGAATAAACATGACGCCCGAGACCCTGGCCCGTCTCGCCGAAATCCCCAACATTGTGGGCGTCAAGGAAGCGGCCGGTTCCATCAAGCAGATGAGCGACATCATCGGCCTGTGCGACCCGGAGTTCGACGTTCTCTCGGGAGACGACGCCTTCACGCTGCCCCTTCTGGCCCTGGGCGGAAAGGGCGTTATATCCGTCCTGTCCAATGTCGCCCCGGCGGATATGGCGGACATGGTCGCGGCCTTTGAAGCGGGGGATCTCGCCGGGGCCCGGCGGCTCCACCACAAGATGATTCCCCTCATCGATACCCTGTTCATCGAAACGAACCCCGGGCCGGTCAAGGCGGCCCTCTCCATGATGGGCCTCATCGAGTACGAACTGCGCCTTCCCCTGTGCAGGATGGCCCAGGGAAATTATGATAAACTAAAGGAGGTCATGGCCGCCTACGGCCTGATCGGCTAGAACAAAAGGAGCGCGAAATGGTCAAGGTGATTGTGACGGGTGTCGGGGGGAGGATGGGAAAGCGGATCTTCTCTCTCGCCGCGGAGACGGAGGGTGTCGAGATCGTCGGCGCCGTGGAACAGCGGGACCATCCCCTGGTCGGAACCGATGTCGGGGCGGGTCTGCCGTCGGGCAAGATCCGTCTCATCGTCGAGGGGGACTTGGAGGCATGCATCGACAAGGGCGACGTGGTGATCGACTTCACCAATCGCGAAGCCTCGGTGAGGCATCTGGAAATCGTCGCCACCCGGGGCAAGGGGATCGTGATCGGCAGCACGGGTCTTTCCACCGTGGAAACGGACCGGATCAAGGAGCTGTCGAAAAGCACCAAATGCGTCCTGTCGCCGAATATGAGCGTCGGCGTGAACGTCATGTTCAAGGTCCTCGGCTGGGTCGCCGAAATTCTGGGGGATGAATACGACGTGGAAATCGTCGAGGCCCATCACCGCCTGAAGAAGGACGCCCCCAGCGGCACGGCCATGAAAATGGCCCGGATTATCGCCGAGTCCCTGGGGCGGGACCTGGAGGAGCACGGCGTTTACCTGCGCAAGGGTCTCATCGGCGAAAGGACACGGAAGGAAATCGGCATCCAGACGGTTCGGGCCGGTGACATCGCGGGAGACCACATGGTCATGTTCGGCGCTTTCGGGGAACGTCTCGAATTCATCCATCGCGCCCACAACCGGGACAACTTCGCCCGGGGCGCGATCCGGGCGGCCAGGTGGCTCGTGGACCAGGAAAACGGCCTGTACGATATGGAGGATGTCCTGGGGCTCAAGACGTGGGGCTTCAGCCAGGGATAAACGGGGGATGAACGGGCCGGGTGTCCGGCCCATTGAAGGCGAATCGGTTATGGGTGGACGGGGCATCATCGCGCATCTCGGTCTGGGGTCCAATGTGGAGTCCCCTCACGGGAACTGCCTGGAAGCCATCGGTCGCCTCTCCCGTCATGAGTCGATCCGGCCGGTCCAATGCTCGCCCTTCTACCGGACGGAACCGGTCGGCTTCAGGGAGCAGGACTGGTTCGTCAACGCCGTCGTGGAAGTCAGGACGACCCTGTCCCCCCACGATCTCCTGGACGCCCTCCAGGCCGTCGAAACGGACATGGGACGGGTGAGGACGGTGAAGGACGGTCCCCGGGTCATCGATCTCGACATCCTGTTTTACAACCAGGACGTCATGGGCGACGAAAAGCGGCTCGTCATTCCCCACCCGGAACTCCACCGGCGCCGGTTCGTCCTCGTTCCGCTGAACGATATCGCCTCCTGGGTGATCCACCCGGCTTTCGGGGTGTCCGTCCGGGGTCTCCTGGAGCGCTGTACCGATACGGCGGCCGTCCAATGGTTCGGGGAGCCTGTCCCCTTCGAATGAAGGTATGGGGCGGGTGTTGCGTGATCTTTTAATCAGAGGTATGTCATGGCTTTACTCAGGCTGCTGGCTATCGCGTTGTGTTTTTATATCGTTTACCGCATTTACCGTTTTATGGCGGCCCCGTCGGCCAAGCCGGATCTGAAGGTGTTGCGGAAAAAGGAGGTGAAGGGGGTGGACCTGGTCGAGGACCCGGTCTGTCGCACCTATATCCCCCTGGATAACGTGTACAAGAAGATCCTGCTGAAGGACGGGACACCCGTTCACTTTTGCAGCAGGAAATGTTACGAGATGTACAGGGAAAAAATGAAATCGGAGGGAACATGAAATTTTTCATCGATACGGCGGACATTAAGGAAATCAAAGAGGGAATCAGCCTGGGGATGGTGGACGGCGTGACCACCAATCCTTCCCTGATCGCCAGGGAAAACAGGAAGTTCGACGACGTGGTCAAGGACATACTGAAGGTCGTCCCCGGCCCGGTCAGTCTCGAAGTGGTCAGCCTCGAGGCAAAGGGGATGGTGACGGAGGCGAAAAAACTGGCGAAACTGGGCGAACAGGTCGTGATCAAGATCCCCATGACGACGGAAGGCCTGAAGGCGACGAGGGCCCTCGCGGAGGAGGGGATTCCCGTGAACCAGACCCTCATCTTTTCCCCCCTCCAGGCCCTCATGGCGGCCAAGGCCGGCGCGGCCTACGTGAGCCCCTTTGTGGGCAGGCTCGATGACATCGCCCACGACGGCATGGAGATCTGCGACCAGACCATCCAGATTTTCGACAACTACGAAATCGACACGGAGGTGATCGTCGCCAGCATTCGTCACCCCCGCCATGTCCTGGATGCCGCCATGATGGGCGCCGACATCGCGACCATCCCCTTCAAGGTGATCAACCAGTTGGCGCAACACCCCCTGACGGACAAGGGGGTCACCCTTTTCCTGGAAGACTGGAAGAAGGTTCCGAAAAAATGATGTCCCGGTGTTGGCGATGATCGATTATCTGAAGAGAACCTTTGACCGCATGCCCCTGGAATCGGAGGCCCGGGATATCATCAACCTGCCGAACGCCATCACCCTGCTGCGTATCGGCGTCATTCCCGTGCTTTTTTTCCTCCTGACCTCGCCGGGAGAAACCTGGAGCCTGGTCATCGCCGTGATCTTCGTCTGCGCCGCCTTCACCGATCTGCTGGACGGCTACGTGGCCCGGAAGTACAAGATCGTGACGACCATGGGCAAGTTCCTCGATCCCGTGGCGGACAAGATCATCGTCAACACGGCCATGATCCTCATGATTCCGGTCAAGCGGATTCCCGCCTGGGTCGTCGCCATCATCATCATCCGGGATTTTATAGTGGACGGCATGCGGAGCATCGCCTCGTCGGAAGGGGTCATCATCGACGCCAGCAACCTGGGAAAGCAGAAGACCCTGTGCCAGATTTGCGCCGTCACGGCCCTGATGATCCATTACCCCCTCTTCGGCATCAATGCCCATCTTGTGGGCCTTGTCGTTCTCTACATGGCGCTGACACTCACCCTCTATTCCGGCGTTGACTACTCCATCAAGTTTTTCCACGGCGCCATCCGGAAAAAGCGCTGATACCCGCAAGGGCGAGATCCTTCGGCTAACGCCTCAGGATGACAACCCCTCCCAGCGGTCATTCTGAGGAGCGAAGCGACGAAGAATCTCGGTGATGGGAAGGAAAAAAGAGATCCTTCGTTTCACTCAGGATGACATACAGCAGGCATTCCAAGGATGACATGGGGGAAGGGTGCCTCAGGAAGCCACCCCCCTGTGGTCATTCTGAGGAGCGCAGCGACGAAGAATCTCAGTGAATGGTGGTTCTCATGAGTTACTATGTTTACATCATCACGAATACTTCCAAGACGCTTTACATAGGA
>Ga0172382_10002132_pt1 | contig 33735 bp, 25 predicted proteins | sample Leawel138RmetaG_FD_122245 | JGI IMG/M metagenome (GOLD analysis project Ga0172382, IMG submission 122245) | Leachate microbial communities from a municipal landfill in Southern Ontario, Canada - Leachate well 138R metaG | ecosystem: Engineered > Solid waste > Landfill > Unclassified | place...
AGGTGTAGCGGATTGCTGCACGGGCGGGGGGCTTTTGCGCAAACGGGGCATTCTTGGGCCCGCTGCGGGTAGTCCGCCGGGCCGCCCCGTGGCGGGGGGGGGCGGCACAACTTCGCCCCGGCCTTGAGCCCCCGGCCCCGCGGCCCCACTCCGCCCCGCCTTGGCCCCCCATCTGGCCCCGGCCCCCGGCCTTGAGCCCGGCCCACCCGCCCCGGCCCCGGGCCATATCCCACCCCGACCCCGGCCCCTGGCCCGTGCGCGGTTTCCTGTTGCCTTTGCCGGGCGGAGTGGGTATGAACCCTCACATGAGAATGAATATCATTATTAAGGAGGGCGCAGGCCTTCCGCCCCGGGCCGGGGAGCCCGCCTCGCGGCCCCGGCTGGAGCTGGCGCAGTGCGAGTCGCTGTCCAGCGCGCTGAGCATGTCCGGGGGGCCCCCCCTGGCCGAGAAGCCGGAGCTGCTGCATTTCGGCGGCGAGATGCTCACCGGCGACGGGCTGGTCTTCAATCCTCTGCCCGGGTTTCATTTCGGCCTGTGCGGGGACATCCGGGTCCACACGCCGCTGACCCGGCAGGTGCGTTGCGACATGCCCGTGGTCATGGCCTACCTGATCCTCGACGGCTCCTTCAGCTACCGGCTGCGCGGCGTGGACACCGCGCCGCGCGAGGTCCGCGGGAACATGTTCCTGCTCGGGCGCTGCCACGGGGTGGACATGGAGCTGTTCTTCCCCGTGCAGCGCAACTACGGGCACATCGGCTTCATCGTGCGGGAGGAATCCCTCAACGAGGTGGTGGGCGCGGCCGCCGGGGATACGCTGCGCGCCCTGCTCGACGCCGCCCCGGGCCGTGGGCGCACGGGCGCCGGGCTGCTGTCGGGCATCGCCAGCCCCGACGCCGTCTGCGCCGCGCGCCAGCTGCGGGACATGCAGGCCGCCGGGCCGCTGGACCTTTTGTGCTACCGCTGCCAGGCCATGCATTTCTTCGCCAAGCTGTTCAGCCAGGTGGCCGCGGCCCAGGCGCCCCCGCCTGTGCTGCTCCAGGAGCAGGACAGGCGGCGCCTGGCCGGGATCAAGGCGACCATCGAGCGCGATTTCCTGCGCATCGGCTCGGCGGCCGAGGTCTGCGAGGGCATCGGCATGAGCCTGTCCAAGGCCAACCGGGGCTTCCGGGCCCTGTATTCCATGACCATCACCCAGTACATCCAGCAGTGCAGGATGGCCCACGCCTATGCCTGCCTCGCGGCGCGCAGGCTCAATGTCAGCGAGTGCGCCTTCGAGGTCGGCTATTCCAACGTCAGTCACTTCATCTCGGCCTTCAAGAAGCAGTTCAAGCTGACGCCCAAGGCCGTGGCGCGGCTTGAGGCCGGGGCCGCCCCGCAGCCGTAGCCCGCCCCCGGTGCCCCCGGCCGCCCCGTGCGGCCCGCCTCGCGGCCCGCCCTCCGGCGGGCCGCGTCGTTTTGCGCCTGTCCGGCCCGGGCCCGCCCGCCTCCCTCCGCCCGCCCGGGGCCTGCGTGCGCGGGGCTGGTGCTGTTCCGCCAGCCCATCGCCTTGCCCCCGTCCTCCCGGCCCGCGCTCGCCCCCTTCCGGCTGGAAAATCCGGGCAGTTTTTGCCGCAAACGCGAGAGAACCCCCGGCGGCCTTCTGCTACGGTCCCGGGACCGATGTTTCCAACCGCCGCATCCAAGGAGAGGTGATGACCGTCCTCAAGGCCCTGCGCAGTGAAGCGCCCAAGCTGCTGCCCCTGTTCCTGCCCATCGTGGTTTCGCAATACGCGGCCATCGCCAGCGGGGTTCTCGATTCGGCCATGGCGGGCAGCCTGGGCTCCCTGGCCCTGGCGAGCATCGCCGTGGGGGTGGCCCTGTGGGTGCCGGTGAAGATGTTCATCCTCGGCCTGCTCTACGGGCTGATCGTCTTCGTCTCCCAGGCCTTCGGGGCCGGGGACCGCGAGGGCGTCGAGTCCGCGACCTGGCAGTCGCTGTACCTGGCGCTGATCGTGGGCCCCCTGGCCGGGCTCGCCCTGCATGTCGCCGCCGGGCAGGTCGGCATGTTCGGGATGGACAGCGAAATGGCCGGCCTCGCCGGGCGCTACGTCCGGGCCGAGGCCTGGGGGCTGCCGGTGCTCTGCCTCATGCTGCCCCTGCGCTTCTACTGCGAGGGCCAGAAGATCGTGGTGCCCGTCACGGTCATGTCGGTGCTCATCATCGGGGTCAAGGCCCTGTTCAACTACGGGTTCATGTTCGGCGGACTGGGCCTGCCCGAGCTGGGCGTGGTGGGCTGCGGCGTGGCCACCGTCTGCACCAACGTCTGTTTCCTGGCGCTGCTGGCGGGCTATGTCTGCCTGGCCCCGCGTTTCGCCGGGCGGCGCCTGTTCGCCGCCTGGCGCCGCCCCGACCCGGCGGCCCTGGCGCGCATCGCCAGGACCGGGGCGCCCATCGGGCTGTGCTTCATGTCCGAGTTCCTCGTGTTCTCCGTCATGACCATGTTCATCAGCCGCCAGGGCGCGGTGGCCGCCGCCGCGCACCAGGTGGCCTTCAACTGCATGATCCTGTTCTTCAGCGCGGCGGTGGCCTTCGCCGGGGCCGCGTGCATCCGCGTGGGCAACCTCTACGGCGGCGGCGACAAGGCCGCCCTGCGGACCTCGGTCACCGGCATCGCCGTGATGAGCGCCCTCATCGGCTGCGTCCTCATGGCCGGGATGATCCTCAACGACGAGGCCCTGGCCGCCGCCTTCATCGGCGACGCCGCCGTGATTCCCCTGACAGTGGCAATCCTGCACGTGGTGGCCCTTTTCCAGGTCATCGATGCCATGCAGGTGGGGCTGAACGGCATGCTGCGCGGCATCGGCGACGTGGGCGCGCCATTCGTCATGACCACCGCGGCCTACTGGCTGGTGGGCATCCCCCTGGGCTACCTGCTGTCCGGGGCGCCGCTGCCCCTGGGGCTGGCGCCGCTGGCCGGGTTCGGCGTGGTCGGCTGGTGGATGGGCATCACCGTCGCCCTGCTCCTGGTCACGCTGCTGCTCGGGCTGCGCGTGCGGGCCATGTTCTGGGGCGCCGCGGGGCCGGTCGAGGCCCTGCGGGTTCCGGCCTAGGGCCTCGCGGCCTGCGCCGAGCCTGCGCGGCCGCGTCTTTTCTTGATGATTTTGAGTTTCAAATTCAATATGTCCCCGGGGCAAGCCACGGGCAGGAGGAGAACACTGTGAGGAAGACGGCAAACTTGTTTACCGCAGCGGCGGTCATGGTTCTTGCGGGGCTGTTGGGAGGGGTGCCGGCCTTCGCGGCCGGGGAGGGTGCGCCCCCGGTTCCGGGCGCGGCGGCGCGCGAGGCCGCGGCGCCCCAGGGCGACCCCTACGCCCTGCCGCCCGTGGTCGTCACGGCGGACAAGCGCGAAACCGACGTGCAGAAGACGCCCATGTCCATCACCGTCCTGACCAGCCAGGACATCGAGGACGGCAACATCCACAGCATCGACGACGTGCTCCGGCGCATCCCCGGGTTGCAGGTCGGCCGCCTCCTGGGCGGGGCCTCGGTGATGACCTTCCGGGGCATGCCCTCGGCCACGGGGACCAACGTCAACCCCCTGATCATCTACATCGACGGGGTTCCGGCGGATACGATGATCAACCTCGACGCCAACCTCATGGACATCGAACGCGTGGAGGTCCTGCGCGGCGCCCAGAGCGTCATCTACGGCAAGAACACCCTTGGCGGCATCATCAACATCATCACCCGCAAGCCGGACAACACCTTCACCGGCAAGGCCTTCACCCGGGCCGAATCCTCCGGTTCCTACGTCGCCGGGGCCTCGGTGGGCGGCCCCATCAGGGACGACGAGCTCTATTTCTCCCTCTCGGCCATGCACGACTACAGCCGGGGCTTCATGGACAACCGCCACTCCGACGACAAGGACGACGGCCGCAAGGAGCGCGTCAAGGGCCAGCTGCGGGCGACGCCCGCCCCGGGCACGGATTTCGCCCTGCACTTCGACTACACCCAGTCGCGCAAGGACATGTCGCCCTACAGCCTGGGCGCGCCCTACAGCAAGACCTCCGAGGCCGGGCCCTCCGATTTCGAGGACTCCGACACCTTCAACACGGCCCTGACCGGCAAGGTCGAGTTCGCCCCGCTGACCTTCGAGACCGTGACCACGGTCCGTTTCGAGCGCCAGGACTATGCCTTCGACATGAACAACGTCATGCCCGGGTTCTTCATGTCCGACGGCGGCAGGAAGGTCGACCGTTCGGAGGTGACCCAGGAGTTCCGCCTGCGCTCGCCCGACGACAAGGAAGGCGTGGCCTGGCTCGCCGGGCTCTACGGCGGCTACACCGACCTGAACATGAAGAACATCGATCTGAAATACCAGCAGATCGGACCCCTGCGGCCCTACCTGAACCAGCCCTACCGCGAGTTCGCCCAGGACCTGGCCCCCTTCGGGCAGCTGGAGATCCCCCTGGGCGACGAGTTCACCCTGACCACCGGACTGCGCTGGCACTACACGCAAAAGCGCGCCTCCATCAGCTACGAGCCCAACGCCGACTTGCAGGCCATGACCGGCGCCACGCCCATGCACACCCGCGAGAGCGACGCGTGGGACGAGCTCCTGCCCCGGGTGAACCTGCGCTGGCAGCCCACGGACGAGCACATGCTCTACGGCGGCGTCAGCCGCAGCTTCATCCCCGGCGGATACAACTACGCAGCCACCAAGAACGTCAAGCTGACCTACGCCGAGGAAACCGCGTGGAACTACGAGCTCGGCGCCAAGACCTCCTGGTTCGGCAACCGTCTGGTGGTCAACCCCGTCCTGTACTACATCGAGCTTGAGGACCTCCAGGTCATGTCGTGGGATCCCGCCGCGGGCGTGTACCTGGCGGACAACGCGGGCAAGGCCACGTCCTACGGGGCGGAGCTGGACATCACCTGGCGCATCCTGCCGAACCTGGACGCCGAGTTCAGCGCCGGATACACCCACGCCAAGTACGACGAGTATTCCAAGGTCGACGCCACCGGCACGGCGGTCTACGACGACAAGTGGATCCCCAACACCCCGCGCCTCTCGGGCATGGCCGCGCTGCAATACCGGCACGAGTCCGGTTTCTTCGCCCGGGGCGAGCTGCACTACTCCGACAGGCTCTACTGGGATGACGCCAACACGTATTCCAGGAACGACGTGCTGACCGTCGACATGCGCATCGGCTACGAGATGGACGCCTTCGACGTGTATCTCTACGGACGCAACCTCTTCAACGAGCGCTACCAGCAGCTCTTCTCGTCGCCCATGAAGCTCGGCTTCAACGGCCAGCCCCAGACCTTCGGCCTGGAGGTCGTCTACCGGTTCTGATGCACCCGCGCCCCGCGCCGGGCCCGGACTCCGGGCCCGGCGCGCGGTTCGCCCCCGCCGCAAATCGCCTTTTGACGCCCCGCCCGCCCCTGGGGTAGCCTCGGGGCCATGAGCACGACCCAGACCATTTCCGCCTGCCTGCTGGACTGCCCCGACGGGTGCTCCTTCGTCGTGGAGACCGACGGGGAGAACGGGCTGCGCATCCGGGGCAACCCGGACCACCCCTTCACCCGGGGCTTCATCTGCGCCAAGACCGCCCGCTTCCCCGAGCGGCTGGCCCATCCGGAGCGCATCACCTCGCCGCTCCTGCGCCAGGGCGAGGGCTTCGTGCCCGTTTCCTGGGGCCGGGCCCTGGAGCTGGCGGCCGGGCGCATCGACGCCCTGCGCGCCACGCCCGAGCGCATGGCCCACGTCCGGGGCGGGGCCCTGCGCGGGGTGCTGGCCCAGGCCTCGCGCCACCTGTTCGGCGTCCTGGGCGCCACGGACACCAGCGGCTCGCCCTGCGACGAGGCCGGCATCGCCGCCTCGGTCCTGGATTTCGGCGCCCTGGACCAGAACGCCCCCGAAGACCTCTTGCACGCCGCGCGCATCGTCAACTGGGGCCGCGACGTGACCCGCTGCTCGGTCCACCAGCTGGCCCTGCTTCGCCAGGCGCGCGCCCGGGGCGCCCGGGTGCTGTCCATCGCGCCCGACGGCGGGGGCTGCGCCGAGTTTTCCGACCGCGTGCTGGCCGTGCGCCCGGGGTGCGACCGTTTCCTGGCCGCCGCGGCGTGCAAGGCGCTGCTCGAACGCGGGCCGGCCCCCGAGGTCCGCGCCGCCGCCGCCGGGCTGGACGCCTTCCAGGCGCTGCTGGCCGGGCACGACACGGCGGCCCTGCTGGACGCCTGCGACGTGAGCCCCACGGATTTTGCCGAGCTGCTGGCCTGCTACATCGCCCAGGGGCCCACGGCGACCCTTGTGGGCTGGGGCCTGCAACGCTACGTCCACGGCGGCGAGAACGTGCGTTTCATCAACGCCCTGGCCGCGCTTTCGGGCAACGTGGGCCGCGCGGGGGGCGGGGTGTATTACGGCGTGTCGTCGGGCCGCAATTTCGTGCAGTGGGCCGCGCGCGGGGCCGGGCCCGCGCCGCGTAGCCTGCCGGTCCACGACCTGGGCCGCGCGCTGCTGGAGGCCGACCCGCCCGTGGAGTTCCTGTGGATCGACGGCATGAACCCCGTGGCCCAGCTCCCCGGGAGCCGGACCCTGGCCCGGGCCATGCGCCGCTGCGGCTTCGTGGTCGTGGTCGAGGCGTTCATGACCGACACCGCCGAGCAGGCGGACCTGATCCTGCCCTGCGCGCTGATGACCGAGCGCGAGGACCTGGCCGGTTCGTGCGTGCACGGCATGGTCAACTACGCGGCCAAGGTCCGCGAGCCCGTGGGCGAGGCCCGGGCGGATTTCGATTTCGTGGCCGAGCTGGGCCGGAGGCTGCGCGACCCCGTGCGGCTGCCCGACGCCGAGGAGTGCCTGCGCATGGCCCTGTCCGGCCCGAGCACGCCCTTTGGCATGGCCGAGCTGCGCGCCCGGGGCTTCATGCGCGCGCGCTGGCCCGAGGTGGCCTTCGAGGGCATGCGCTTCGCCCACCCCGACGGCCGGTTCCGCCTGCCCGGGGCCCTGCATCCCGAGCCCGGGGCGCCGCCCGAGTGGCCCTGCGCGCTGCTGACCCTGGCCCACCGCGACCGGCTCAACTCCCAGACCGCCCCGGACGAGGCCCCGGGGCCGCCGTCGGTGGCGGTGTCGCCGGACAACCCCTGCCTGCGCGGGCTGGACACGGGGCGGGAGGTCTTCCTGGCCACCCCGGCCGGGCGCATGGCCGTGACCCTGCGCCTGGACCCCGGGGTCCATCCCCAGGCCATCGTCGCCCGCCGGGGCGGCTGGGTGCGCCACGGGCGCAGCTTCAACCCGCTCATCGCCCCGCGCCAGTGCGACCTGGGCGGGTGTACGGCGTTCTACAGCCAGCGCGCGCGCCTGGAGAACTGATCCCCCGGGCGCGGCGCGGGCCCCGCCCCCGCAGGGGCCCTCCCCGGGGTTTTGCCCCGGGGCGTTTGCTGCTACAGTGCCCCGGCGCCCCCGCCCCGGCGGCGCGACCCCACAAGCCTTCAACAGGGCCCGTCAGCCATGTCCGACTTCGTCCATCTGCACTGCCACACGGAATTCAGCCTGCTGGACGGCGCCATCCGCCTGAAGGACCTGTGCGCCAAGACCGTGGAGTTCGGCCTGCCCGCCGCCGCCATCACCGACCACGGCAGCATGTACGGCGCGGCCAAGTTCTTCACCACCGCCAAGGACCACGGGGTCAAGCCCATCATCGGTTCGGAGATCTACGTCTCCGACGGCGACCACCGCGTGAAGGAAGGCCCCGGGGCCATGCGCCGCTACCATCTGGTGCTGCTGGCCCAGAACCTCGCGGGCTACCACAACCTGACCAAGATCGTCACCGAAGGCTACATGGAGGGCTTCTACTACAAGCCCCGCGTGAGCCGCGAGTTCCTGGCGCGCCACAGCGAGGGCATCGTCGCCCTGTCGGCCTGCCTGCAGGGCGAGGTGGTCCGCGCGCTGCTCGACCGGGGCATGGACGAGGGCCTGCGCGTGGCCCGGCTCTACGAGGCCATCTTCCCCGGGCGCTTCTACATCGAGATCCAGGCCAACGGCATCGCCGAGCAGGACCGGGCCAACATGCTGCTGCGCGAGCTGGCCGGGCACGCCGGGCTGCCCCTGGTCGGCACCAACGACTGCCACTACCTCACCGCCGCCGACGCCGAGGCCCACGACATCCTGCTGTGCGTGCAGACCAACGCCTGCGTGGACGACGAGAAGCGCTTCCGCGTGGATTCGAACAAGCTTTACTACCGCCCGCCCCAGGAGATGCGCCGCGCCTTCGCCGACTGCCCCGAGGCCGTGGACAACACGGTGCGCATCGCCGAGCAGTGCAACGTGGAAATCCCCATGGGCCGGTATTTTTTCCCGGTCTACAAGGTGGACGAGGGCAAGAGCCTGGCCGACGAGATGTGCGACCTGGCGCGCCAGGGCCTGCGCGAGCGCCTGGAGGCCATGTCCTACGCGGTGGACGAGAAACTCTACTGGGATCGCCTGGAGATGGAGCTGGGCGTCATCCGCGAGATGGACTTCCCCGGCTATTTCCTCATCGTCCAGGATTTCATCAACTGGGCCAAGCGCAACAAGATTCCCGTGGGCCCCGGGCGCGGCTCGGCGGCGGGCTCCCTGGTGGCCTACGCCCTGCGCATCACCAACCTCGACCCCATCCCGTACAACCTGCTGTTCGAGCGCTTCCTGAACATCGAGCGCATCTCCATGCCGGATATCGACGTGGACTTCTGCGAACGCCGCCGGGGCGAGGTCATCCGCTACACGGCCCGGAAGTACGGCGAAGAGTCCGTCGCCCAGATCACCACCTTCGGGACCATGAAGGCCAAGGCCGTGGTGCGCGACGTGGGCCGCGCCCTGGGCCTGACCTTCGCCGAGACGGACAAGATCGCCAAGCTGATCCCCGAGGACCTGAAGATGACCATCGGCAAGGCCCTGGAGATGGAGCCGGAGCTGGTGCGCATGCAGGGCGAGGACCCGCGCGTGGCCCGGCTGCTGGACATCTCCCGGCGCCTGGAGGGCATGCACCGCCACGCCTCGACCCACGCGGCGGGCGTGGTCATCTCGCCGGGGCCGATGAACGATTTCCTGCCGCTGTACCGGGGCAAGAAGGGTGAGGTCGTCACCCAGTACGACATGAAATATGTGGAGAAGATCGGGCTGGTGAAGTTCGACTTCCTGGGGCTGCGGACCATGACGGTGATCCAGGACACCCTGGACATCATCGCCGAACAGGGCCGCCCCGTGCCCGACCTGGACACCCTGGCCCTGGACGACCAGGCGACCTACGACCTGTATTCGCGCGGCGACACCGACGGCATCTTCCAGGTGGAGTCCGACGGGATGCGCAAATACCTGCGCATGCTGCGGCCCTCGTGTTTCGACGACATCATCGCCATGCTCGCCCTGTACCGCCCGGGCCCCCTGGGCTCGGGCATGGTCGACGAGTTCATCCGCCGCAAGCACGGCGAGGTGCCGGTGGTCTACCCCCTGCCCGAGCTGGAGCCCGTGCTGCGCGACACCTACGGCGTCATCGTCTACCAGGAACAGGTGATGAAGATCGCCCAGGTGGTGGCGGGCTACACCCTGGGCGGCGCGGACCTGCTGCGCCGGGCCATGGGCAAGAAGATCGCCGAGGCCATGGCCGAGCAGCGCGCCGTGTTCTACGAGGGCGCCATAAAGAAGGGCGTGAGCCAGGAAAAGGCCAAGGAGATCTTCGACCTCATGGAGATGTTCGCGGCCTACGGCTTCAACAAGTCGCACTCGGCCGCCTACGCGCTCATCTCCTACTATACGGCCTACCTGAAGGCCCACTATCCCACCGAGTTCATGGCCGCCATGATCACCTCGGAAGTGGGCAACACCGACAAGCTGCTCAAGTACCTGAACGCCTGCCGCGACATGGACATCACCGTGCTCTCGCCGGACGTGAACCGCTCCCAGAGCCACTTCACCGTGCCCGCCCAGGGCCAGATCATCTTCGGGCTGGCCGGGGTCAAGAACGTGGGCGAGGAGGCCATCCGCGAGATCGTGGACGCCCGGACCGAGGGCGGACCCTACAGGAGCCTGCTCGACCTGGCCGAGCGCGTCAACCTGCGCAAGGTCACCAAGCGCGTGCTGGAGAACCTGATCAAGAGCGGCAGCATGGACTGCTTCGGCGTGCCGCGCGCCGGGCTGGCGGACGCCCTGGACCGCGCGGTGGCCACGGCCCAGAAGCGCGCCAAGGACCGCGACAGCGGCCAGATGTCCCTCATGGGCATGGCGGGCATGGACATGCCCAGCCTGCCCGGCACCGGCCTGCCCCAGGACGGCCCGCCCGTGCCGGAGTGGGCCGACGACGAGCTGCTGCGCCAGGAAAAGGAGGCCCTGGGCTTCTTCCTTTCCAGCCACCCGCTGCTGACCTTCCGCCACGAGATCCTGCGCATGAAACTCGTGGACCTGCAGGACGCGGCGGACTATCCCGGTGGCGCCCAGCTGCGCACGGCGGTCATCGTTACCGGCGTGAAGGAAATCATCACCAAGAAGGGCGGCAAGATGGCCTTCCTGGAGATCGAAGACCTGGTGGGCGGGGGCGAGTGCGCCGTGTTTCCCGACTCCTGGGCCGAGATGCGCGAGGTCTTCACCTCGGACCAGCCGCTGCTGCTGGAGGCCCGGGTCAGCGACCGCGAGGGCCCCGGCGAGGAGGGCGGGCCCAAGCGCGCCCGGCTGGTGGCCGAAAAGGTCCAGCCCCTGGCCGACGCCCTTTCGGCCAACACCCTGCCGGTGATCCTGGCCCTGGACGAGGGCCAGCTCGCCGGGCCCGGCATGGACCGGCTCAAGGACGCCCTGGCGCGCTTCCCCGGCAAGACCGAGGTCCAGATGTGGGTCCGCACCGGGGAGTTCGAATGTCGGCTGGCCCTTGGCCCGCGCTACCGGGTCACGCCCTGCCGGGAGTTCTGGAAGGAGATCGAGGCCCTGTAGGCAAAGCCCGGGGCCCTTGAACCATCAACCGGGCCAAGGCCCGAAGGACGACCATGAACCGCGAACCTCGGGGCAGGTGGCGCCTGTCCGTCAGCGAGGATTTTTCCGCCTCGCACCAGTTGCGGCATTACGAGGGCAAGTGCGAGCGCATGCACGGCCACAATTTCGGCGTGGTGGCCGAGGTGGAGGGCGACACCCTGAGCCCGGACACCGAGCTGCTCCTGGATTTCAAGATCCTGCGCGGGCACCTGCGGGACGCCCTGGCGGCCCTGGACCACCGCCACCTGAACGAGGTGGCCTGTTTCGCCGAGCGCAACCCGTCTTCGGAGAACATCGCGCGCTTCGTGTACCGCGAGCTGGCGGCCCGGCTGGAGGGCAGCGGGGTGGCCGTGGCGCGGGTGACCGTGTCGGAAAAGCCGGGCCAGTCGGCCACATATTTCGAGGTGCGGCCATGAGGATGCTCGTCCAGCGCGTGCGCGAGGCGCGGGTGACCGTGGGCGGGCGCGCCACCGGGGCCATCGGCGTGGGGCTTGTGGCCCTGGTGGGCTTTTCGCGCCAGGACGGGCCGGACCTGCCCCGGACCCCGGCCTGGGAGCGGACCCTGGAGCGCCTGATCGAGATGCGCATCTTCCCCGATCCCGAGGACCGCATGCGGCTGTCCCTGCGGGAGTGGGGCGGCGAGCTGCTGCTCGTTCCGCAGTTCACCCTGTACGCCGACCTGGGCAAGGGCCGCAGGCCGTCTTTCCACCTGGCCGCCGAGCCCGCCGTGGCCGCGCCGCTGTTCGAGCAGCTGGTGGACGAAATGGGCAGGCGCCTGCCGGGCAAGGTCGCCCAGGGCGAATTCGGCGCGTCCATGCACGTCTCCCTGGTGAACTGGGGGCCGGTGACCATCATGCTGGACAGCGCGGGCGAGGGCTGAGGCCAGGGCCCGGCGGGGAAACTCCCTGTGCTGCGGGGGCCAAAAGTCCCTTGAACTTGGGCGCCGGGCAACGTATTGCCATATATTGTTCCGGGAACGCGCGCTTGGCCTGCCCGGCCTTGCGGCGTCGCGGCGGGGGATGCTGATGCCCTATTATCTTAAGCACTTTTTCGACCCGGGCTTCGACTATACCGACCTGCGCCCCCGCGAGCTGGCCGACGGCAGCGTCGACCACTACAACCGGGGCTATGTGCAGAACGTCGAGCGCGGGCAGGTGCTGGCCAGGTGGCTGGACGAGCCGCCGCCGCCGGACGAGGGGGCCGCTCCCGACCCCTGGAGCACCAGGGCCTACGAGGAGAAGGTCTTCCCCGCCGGGAACAACACCATGGTCGACCTCGCGCGGCCCGACGAGCTGCTGGCCGCCGAGGCGGGCTATGTGTTCTACCTCGACGGGCGCATCACGGTGAAAAAGACCCTCAACGTGCGCCGCGACGTGGACTTCCACACCGGCAACATCTCGTTTCTGGGCAACGTTGTGGTCCACGGCAGCGTGCGCGCGGGGTTCCAGGTCCAGGGGCTGAACGTGCTGGTGCGCCAGACGGTGGAGGGCGCGTTGATCCGCGCGCGCGAATCCTTCCAGGCCGAGGGTGGGGTCAAGGGCGGGGGCAAGGCGGCCATCAAGGCCGGGGCCAACTTTCGCGTGCCCTTTGCCGAGAACGCCATGCTCCTGGCCGGGGGGCGGATGCTCGTGGACGGGCCGTGCATGCACTGCGACGTGTACGCCGGGGAGCAGCTGGCCGTGAAGGGCCGCCTTGTGGGCGGCAAGGCCGTGTGCACCCGGGTCATCTATGTGGGCGGGCAGCTGGGCGGCGGCATGGGCGCCGAGACGGTGCTCATCCTGGGCTACGACGCCATTTTGCTCAACCGTTCGCACCTGGTGGAGGCCAAGGTCGCCGAGACCCTGGCCCGCCTGGAGGAGGCCCGGGCCCTGGCCGCCAAGCACCCCCAGCTGCGCGGGGAGCTCGCGCCCAAGGTCGCCCTGCTGGAGGAGCGCCTGCACAAGTTCCGCGAGCGGCACCGCGAGCTGTGGCAGGGCATCCGCGCCGTGGAGAACCTGGAGGCCTGCCGCGTGGTCGTGCCGGGCAAGGTCCACCCGGGGGTGGAGGTCTGCATCGGCGAGGCCTGCCTCGAGGTGGACGATTTCATGGAAAACGTGTTCTTCACCTACGCCGACCACGAGGTCGTTGTCGGCAAACCCGCCTTGAAGAAGTAGCCCGGATATGGATATCGGAACTCTTATCGGCATGATCGCCGGGCTGGGCCTGATCTTCGGGTCCATCGCCTTTGGCGGCTCCATGGGCGGCTTTTTCGACGTGCCGTCCATTCTCATGGTCGGCGGCGGCACCATGGCCATCACCTTCATCATGTTCCCTATGGGCGTGGTGCTGGGGTCGTTCAAGGTCGGCATGAAGGCCTTCTTTTCCAAGGGGCGCGACGCCAAGTCGCTGATCAACCTCATGGTCTCCCTGGCCGAGAAGGCCCGCAAGGAGTCCCTGGTGGCCCTGGAGAAGGTCCAGGTGGACGACGAGTTCATCAAGAAGGGCGTGCAGCTTGTGGCCGACGGCACCGAGGAGGGCTTGGTGCGCGCCGTGCTGGACACCGAGATATCTTTCATGCGCCGTCGCCATTTCCAGGGCCAGGGGGTGTTCAAGGGCATGGGCACCATGGCCCCGGCCATGGGCATGATCGGCACCCTGGTCGGGCTGGTGCAGATGCTCCAGAACCTGGACGACCCGAGCTCCATCGGCCCGGCTATGGCCGTGGCCCTGCTGACCACCTTCTACGGCGCGGTGCTGGCCAACGTGATCTTCCTGCCCCTGGCCAAGAAGCTGGAGGAGCGCAGCGCCGAGGAGGCGCTGTACATGGAGATCGCCATGGAGGGCGTGGTGTCCATCATGCATGGCGAACACCCGAGCATCGTGCGCGAGAAGCTGCTGGCCTTCCTGGCGCCGGCCCTGCGCGAGGCCAAGGGCTAGGCCGTGGCCGACGCACCCTACGTCAAGAAGCCCGCGGCGGAGCCGCCGCCGGACGAGGGCCTGCCGCCCTGGATGGCCACCTTCGCGGACATGGTCACCCTGCTCCTGTGCTTCTTCGTCCTGCTGTTGTCCTTCGCCAACATGGACATCATGAACTTCCGCACGCTCATGGGCTCCATCCGCGACGCCTTCGGCGTGCAGACCGAGCGCCCCGAGGCGACCTTCGCGGCCTATTCGCCCACGCGCCTGGAGCGCCAGGGCGTGAAGCTGGACAGCGACCAGAAGGCCGTCCTGGACCTGACCATGCAGCTGCGCGCCCTCATGGAGCAGCAGGAGGAGCTCAAGCGCTCGGTGGGCGTTTCCGCCGAGCGCGAAGGCGCCCTGGTGCGCGTGGACTCGGCGACCCTGTTCAAGCCCGGGCAGGCCGCCCTGACCGCCGAGGCGCCGCAGTTGCTGGACAACGTGCTCAAGGTGCTGCGGGAGTACAATTTCAACTGCGTGATCCGCGGGCACACCGACGACCAGGAGGGCGCGGGAGGCACCGGGCCCTATGCCTCGGCCTGGGAGCTGTCCGCCGCGCGCGCGGCCGCGGCCCTGCACTACCTGGTGGCCAAGGGCGGCATCGACCCCCGGCGCATGAAGGCCGTGGGTTACGCCGACACACGGCCCCTGGTGCCCAACGACCGCCCCGAGGACCGCGCGCGCAACCGCCGCGTGGAGTTCATGTTCCACCGGCCCGACACGGAGACATGGTGAGGTGAGCACGCGCCCCGGCGACCCGACCCCGCGCCAGTACGCCGCCCGGCCCGTGACCGGGGACGGCGGGGCCCTGGCGGACGTGCAGCTTGATTTCGCGGACCGTTCCTGGCCGCTCCTGGGCGGCGCCGGGGCCGACATGGAGCTGCGCGTGGCCCGGGGCTTCGACCCCGGGGCCGGGCGGCTGCCCGTGCTGCTGGGCTCGGGCCTGGGCGCGGCCCTGGCCCGGGTGCTCGAGGTGTGGGACGGGCCCGTGGCCGTGGTGGACCGCGAGGCGCCCATCCTGGAGCTGACCGGCGTACGCCGGGGCCCGGGCGCCGACCCCCGCGTGCTGTGGCTGGACGACCCCGACCCCGGGCAGGCCCTGCGGGCCCTGTCGCGCTGGCAGATGGAACACGGCGGCAGGCCCTTCGCGCCCCTGGCCCTGCCCGTGTACCGGCGCATCGACCGCGACTACTACGGCGCCCTGGAGCGCGCGCTGGCCGCCAGCCGCAAGGCCGACTTCTGGGCCCGCGCCCATTACCCCAAATTCACCTCCTGGCCGCCGCGCGTGCTCTACCTGACCAGCGACTATTTTCTGCTGGGCGAGCTTGTGCGCGCCAGCGAGCGCCTGGGCGCGCCGCACCGGTTCGTGAACATCGGCGCCCGCGAGACGGGCTGCGCCGAGTTCGTGGAGCGCCTGCTGCACGAGGTGGTCGCCTTCCGGCCCGATTTCGTGTTCACCATCAACCACCTGGGCGTGGACCGCGAAGGCGTGCTGGTGGACCTGCTGGAACGCCTGCGCATCCCCCTGGCCTCGTGGTTCGTGGACAACCCGCACCTGATCCTCTACCTCTACAACAAGCTGCAAAGCCCCTGGACGGCCATCTTCACCTGGGACACGGACAACATCGCCAGCCTGGCGGCCCGGGGTTTCCCCCATGTGCGCTACCTGCCCCTGGCCACGGACGCCACGCGCTTCGTGCCCGTGGCCGCGCCGCCCGCGCGCCACCCCTGGCGCGCGCGGGTGTCCTTCGTGGGCAACTCCATGGTCACCAAGGTCGGCAAGCGCATGAAGGCCGGGCGCTTCCCGCGCGAGCTGCTGCGGACCTACAAGGCCGTGGCCGCCGGGTTCAGCGCCGGGCGGGAGCGCTCGGTGAGCGAGTTCCTGCGCCGGGCCCGCCCGGACCTGGCCCGCGTCTTCGACGCCTTCGAGACCGACGAGCGCCGCCTGTGCTACGAGACCATGATCACCTGGGAGGCCACGCGCCAGTACCGCCGGAGCTGCATCGAGGGCATCCTGGGCTTCGGGCCGCTCATCGCCGGGGACCGGGGCTGGCTGCGGACCTTCCCCGGCCAGGGCCGGACCTGGCGCTGGCACCAGGAGCTGAACTACTACGAGGAGCTGCCCCTGTTCTACGCCCTGGCGGAGGTCAATTTCAACTGCACCAGCCAGCAGATGAAGGGCGCGGTGAACCAGCGCGTGTTCGACGTTCCCGCCGCCGGGGCCTTCGTGCTCACCGACCACCGCAGCCAGATGGAGGATCTGTTCGAACCCGGGCGCGAGGTGGCCTTCTTCCGCGATCCCGCCGAGGTTCCGGACCTGGTGCGCCATTACCTGGACCATCCCGCCGAGCGCCGGCGCATCGTGGCCGCCGCCCGGCGGCGCATCCTGGCCGAACATACCTACGAGCACCGCCTGGACGCCCTGTTCCGGGCCATGCGCGAGCTGTACGGATGAGGCGGGCATGAGCGCCGCCGCAACCGGCCGGGGCGACCCCGGCAAGGCGCCCATCCTGGTGCTCCAGATGCAGCGCATGGGCGACCTGGTGCTGTCCTTCCCGCTCATGCTCTGGCTCTCGCGGCGCTTCCCCGGCCACCCGATCTGGACCATGGCCGAGCGGCTGTTCTCCGAGCACCTGCTGCCCGTGAGCCCCGAGGTGACCTATTTCCCCTGGGAGCCTTCCAGCCTGGCCCACCTGCGGGCCCACGCCTACCACCTGGTCATCAACCTGAGCCACGACCCGCGCGCGGCGGAGCTGGCCGGCAGCGTACGCGCCGAGGAGGTCTACGGCCCGGTGCGCGGCGCGGGCGGCGCGGCCTATGTGCGCGGCGACTGGCAGCTCTACCGGACCTCCCTGGTGCGGGCCAACCGCCACAACCGCTTCCACTGGGCGGACCTGAACGCCCTGGACGTGATCCCCCTGGCGGATATCGCGGCCACGGGCTTTCCGCCGCCGCGCACCATCACCCCCGTGGCCCGGCGCAAGATCGGCCTGTTCCTGGGTGCCAGCCAGCCCGAGAAGCGCCCCGAGCCCGCCTTCTGGGCCGCCCTGGCCCGCGAGCTGCTGGCCCGAGGGCTGCGGCCCGTGCTGCTGGGAGGCCCCGGCGAGGCGGGCATGGGCCGGGCCGTGGCCGAGGGCGTCCCGGCCCAGGTGCTCAACCTGTGCGGCGCCACCAGCCTTTCGGAGCTGGTGGTCATCGGCCAGACCCTGGGGCTGATGGTCACTCCGGACACCGGCCCCATGCACCTGGCGGCCTGGACGGGCCTGCCGGTGCTCAACCTGTCCGTGGGCAACGTCAACTGTTGGGACACCGGGCCCTACCAGCCGTGGCACCACGTTTTGCGCGCACGCGTGAGCTGCCGGGGCTGCTGGGAGTGCTCGCGCCCGGGCGTGCCCTGCCGCGAGCGGTTCCTGCCCCGGCAGGTGGCCTTCCTGGCCCATCAGGCCATCGACGGCCGCCTGGACCGCTACGCCGAACGGCCCCTGGCCGACCTGGAGCTGCTGCGCTCGGGGCGCTCGGAGCAGGGCCTGTACGCCCTGCACCCCCTGGCCCCCGCCGGGCGCCCGCCGGCCCGCGAGCTGCTCGGCCGGTTCTGGCAGGGTTTTTTCGGGCAGCACTTCGGGCTGTGGGGCCCGGGGGCGGCCCGGGGGGCCTATGCGGCCCTGGCGACGGCCTATCCGGCGTTGCACGAGGGCATGCGCCGCTTCCTGGCGCGCCTGGGCCGCGACCTGGGCCGGGGCCTGGCCCGCTCGCGGCGGACCCTGCCCCCGGACTTCTGGCTGCGCACGCCCCCGGCCATGCAGCCCGCGCGCAGCCTGTGCCAGCTCGTGTTGGAGAACGGCGACTTCGGGCGCCCGGCCTGGGCCCGGGCTCTGGCCCTGGCCGAGGGACTGCTGGCCGTGACCGACCCGCGCGGCCCCGGGGCCTGGCCGTAGCCTTCGCGGCCCGTGCCGGGTCCGTCCTGGCGCGCCCTGCGGCCGTGCTCCCGTCCCGCCCCCGGCCCTGGCCCGCGGCCCCCTCCCGGGGCAACTTCTGCCCGCACGGCGCCGCGGGTTTTTTGTATCCATCCGGATTTGTTGCGCGAGTTCTTTGGTACGCCTCTTGAAATGAAGGCGGCCAGGAGTGCGCAACATGCAGTTTTTTCCCTTCCTGAACGCCGACGCCACCTCTTCGGGCCTGGAATCCCTGTTCCAGGGCGGCGGCGCGTCGCCGCGCGACGACGGGCGGCACGAGCGGTTCGCGGCCCTGCTGGACGGCGAACTCGCCGCCGTGCGCGACGCCGTGCCCGGGCGCCAGCAGGCCGTGCGCAGCATGTGGGACAAGGCCCGCTCCGGCGCCCAGGCCCTGGCCTCGGGGCGGCTGCTGCCCGGCGGGCCGGACTTCGGCTCCGGGGCCACCGGGGCCCGGGGCCAGCGGAGCCGGGCGGTGGAAAGCCTGGCGGCCCTGGTTTCCGGCGCTGGCCCGGTGTCGGGCGTGCGCGAGCTGAGCGGGCTGCGCATGACCCGTGAGGATTTCCTGGGCCTGCGCGACGGACTGAAGGCCTACGGCCTTTCCTCCGACGACCTGCGAACCCTGGACGAGCGCATCTCCAGCCAGGCGGGGCTGACCTGGGGCCAGTTCCTGGGCGCCCTGTCCCAGAAGATGGTCGAGCTGGGCCGCGAGTTTCCGGGCCTGGCCCTGTCGGACGCGCAGTCGCGCGACATGCTGACCCTGTTCCAGAAGCTGGGCTTCACCTCCGCCCGGGCGGGCGAGCTGCTCTCCACCCTGGAGAACGGCGGCACGGCCACGGTGTGGGAGGCCATCGGCGCCAAGCTGGCCGCCATGCCCGAGGGCGCCACGGTGGAGCTGACCGGCTCCGAGCTGGCCACCCTGGGCAAGGTCATGCGCCTGTCCGACGGCGGGCAGGGCAGGCTGGCGGCGCTGCTTGGCGGCGCCGATTCCGCCCGGCTGAACTCCGGGCAGCTGTCCACGGTGATGACCATGCTGCGCGCCGAGGTGGCCGCCGACAAGCAGGTGGACGCCGACGCCAACCAGGCCCTGCGCAACCTCGTGAACCAGGGGCTGACCGCCGCCGCCGACCGCGCCGGGCTGGCCGCCCAGGCCGGCAACCGCGCGGACAACGACGCGCGCAACCGGCGCGTCCTGGCCCAGGAGAGCCGCCGCCGCCGGGCCGAGCAGGCCGACGGCTCCGCCGCCGACGCCTCCGGCGACGAGGGCGTGGCCGCGCGCATCCTGGCCGCCGATCCCAACGCGGGCCGGGCCCGCGCCGCCCAGGGCGAGACCCAGGGCGATGCGGCCCGCGAGGGCCGCGCGGGGCAGGACGGCCGCGAAGGCCGCTACCTGGCCGACGGGGCCCTGCGCCGGGGCGCCTCCGCCCAGGGCGAGGGCTCCGGGGGCAAGGGCGACGCCAAGGCCGGGGGCGACGCCGCCGAGGCGGCCTGGGGCCGGATGTGGGACAAGGTGCGCACCGACGACGCGCCCCGGACCTTCGCCCAGGACACCGCCCTGGCCGCCGCCCGGCTGGCCGACGCCCACGCGGCGATCCAGACCGGCGGGCGCGAGGCCCTGGCGGGCATGGACCGCGAGCTGGCCGCCCGGGCCCTGCGCCAGGTGGAGTCCGGCCTGCTGCGCACCCTGAACCAGAATCAGAAGCAGCTCGTCCTGCGCCTGGACCCGCCCGAGCTGGGCAAGCTCAGCATGGTGCTCACGGCCAAGGACGGCGAGGTCAGCGCCACGTTCCGCGCCGAAACCCGCGAGGCGCGGGCCCTGCTTTCCGAGCAGATGGCCCAGCTGCGCTCGCAGCTCGAGCAGCAGGGCATCCGCGTGGGGCGCATGGAGGTGCAGACCCAGCTTTCCGGGGAGCAGAACTCCGGGCAGTGGCTTTTCGCCGGGGACCACAACCAGGCCCGCGAGCGCGAGGAGAGCGCCCGCCGCCAGGGGCTGCTGCGCCAGCTGCGCGGGCAGGACGGGGACATGGCCCAGGAAATGCACAATGAGCCGCACACGGCAAGAATTGCCCGCCAGGGGCTGGATATCATCGCCTAGCGACCCATTGCGAGGAGCGCCATGCAACTCTACGAGCCGAGCAACATCATCGGGAGGGCCGAAAAGGACCTCTACAATACCGAGAAGTTCACCGGGAAGTCCCAGCTGGACAAGGAGGACTTCCTGACCCTGCTCGTGGTCCAGATGCAGCACCAGGATCCCCTGAACCCCATGGACGACAAGCAGTTCACGGCCGAGCTGGCGCAGTTCTCCAGCCTGGAGCAGCTGACCCAGATCAACCAGGGCGTGTCCGCCCTGGGCGAGACCACGGCCCACCAGGAGATGGTCAACGCCGCCTCCTACATCGGCAAGACCATCCGCGCCGTGGGCGACAACCTGAGCATCCACGAGGACGGCTCGGTGAGCACCATGTACTACAAGCTCGCCGACAAGGCCGAGAAGGTCTACATGAACATTTTCGACCAGAACGGCAACATCGTGCGCACCGTGCAGCTGGGCGCCCAGGCCGCCGGGGACCACGAATTCAAGTGGGACGGCAAGGACTGGAAGGGCAAGACCCTGCCCGAGGGCGTCTACTTCCTGGCCATGGCGGCCGAAGGCGAGGACGGCTCGGCCATCCTGACCCAGACCGAGGTGGCGGGCGAGGTGTCGGCGGTGCAGTACTCCGGCGGCGTGACCTACCTGCGCCTGTCCGACGGGCGCACCGTGGCCTTCCAGTATGTGAAGGAAGTGGTCGGCGATTCCAGCGCCTCCACGGGCGAAACCGGGGATGAATCCGGCGGCGAGGGCGAGGGCGAGGGCGACGGAGAGGGCGAGGGCGGCGGCAGCGCCGGTTAGGCGGAAAATTCTTCTGCCGCGCCCCGGGCGAAGGGGCGCGGACGAACGAAACACCGGACGGCGCCCGGGCGAAGGCGCGCCGACCCGGCAACGGCAGAAGTCAGGATACAGGAGGTTCGGTTATGGGTCTTTCAGCTTCCATGTGGACCGGCGTGTCCGGTTTGCAGACGCATGGCGAGAAGATGAGTGTGGTTGGCAACAACATCGCCAACATCAACACCGTCGGCTTCAAGGGCGCGACCATGCACTTCGAGGATTTCATCAGCCAGGACGTGAACACCGCGGCCGGAGTGGGGCAGATCGGACGGGGCGTGGCCCTGGGCGCCATCTACGCCGACTTCAGCCAGGGCGCCTTCGAGACCACCAACGAGGCCACCGACCTGGCCATCGGCGGGCGCGGGTTCTTCCGGGTCAAGGTCAAGAACGAGGAGACCACCTACTACACCCGGGCGGGCAACTTCCGTTTCGACAAGGACGGCTACCTGGTCGACCCCCACGGCTATGTGCTCCAGGGCTGGGCCATCGACAACTCGACCTCCACGGCCCTGGCCTCTTCCGGCGCGACCTCCTCGGCCACCAGCGGCGCCTCGGCCATCAAGGGCGCGGGCCTGCCCACGGACATCCGCATCGAGGGCTTCACCGCGCGGCCCAAGTCCACCGAGAGCGTGTCCATGATCACCAACCTGGACTCGCGCGACGGCAACGACAACGTGGTGGACGCCGCCAACCCGTTCTTCAGCATGTTCAACGTCTGGAACGGGCAGAACGAAACGCCCCTTGGCGAAACCCAGTTCGCCTACCAGAGCACCATCAAGGTCTACGACGAGGGCGGCTCGGCCCATGACCTGACGGTCTACTTCGACCAGGTGGCCTCGGTTTCCAGCACCGGCGAGCGCCACTGGGAGTACATGGTCACCGTGCCGCCCAGCGAGGACGGCCGCGTCATCGACGGGCAGACCCTGGCCAACTCCGGCGTGGCCGGTGTGGTCATGATCGGCACCATGACCTTCGACTCCTCGGGCCAGCTCAAGACCATGTCGTCCTTCACCCTGTCCTCGGGCGCAACCGGCAACCTGAGCAACCTGGACAACTGGACCCAGGCCCAGTTCAACACCAACGGCCAGCCCGTGTTCACGGCGAACTTCACCGGCCAGCCCTCGGCCAGCGGCACCGCCGAGTCCAACGCCCGCAACATCGGCATCAACTTCGGCCTGACCAACGCCAACACCTCGGCGGGCTGGGCCGCGGGCGGCGCGGCCAACGCGGGGGCCATCGGCACCAACCCGGCCCTGCTGCCCGAGTTCGCCTCCATCCGCGTCAACGCCGACGCCACGACGAGCTATTCGGGCTCCAGCTCCACCCAGCTTCAGTCGCAGGACGGCTACACCTTCGGCTTCCTGCAGAACGTCTCGGTGGACCGCGACGGCATTCTCACCGGGCGCTACTCCAACGGCGTGGTCCTCGAACTGTTTCAGGTCACCCTCTACGATTTCACCAACAAGTGGGGCCTCAAGCGCAACGGCTCCAACCTGTTCTCCGAGACCCGCGAATCCGGCGAGGCCAACGCGGGCCCGGCCAACGCCAACGGCTACGGCTCCATCTCCTCCAACTCCCTGGAGCAGTCCAACGTGGACATGGCTGCGGAGTTCGTCCAGATGATCACCACCGAGCGCGGCTTCCAGGCCAACTCGAAGATGGTCACCTCCGTGGACGGCCTGCTCCAGACCGTGATCCAGATGAAGCGCTAGCCCCAACACAGCACACGACCGACCTCCTTCACCATAACCGTGCCCGGCGGACGCCTCCGCCGGGCACGCCGTTTTTCGGACGCACAAAGGCCCGGCGCACATGGCGCGCCGGGCCTTTGCGCGCGCCGGTCCCCCCTGGTCCATGCGCGCGCCGGTTCGTCCTTGGCCGCCCCGCCCCGGGGCCCGGCCCCGCTACAGGGCCCTGTCCATGAAGCGGTCGCTCATCTCGCGGATGGACGCCGCCAGGCGCAGCATCTCGTCGGCGGGCACCTTGCGCAGGACCTTCTGGCCCGAGGCATCGCGCACCTCGGCCTGGACCTGGCCGGTCTGCTCGTGAACGAGGAACTTGATCTCCACCCCGACCTTGGACATGAACCGTTCCACCGGCTCGGCCAGCCGCATGAGGGCGGCCGCGGTTTCGGATTCCGGGGTGGACGCCTCGGCGTCGGTTTCCGCCTCCCGCCGGGGCGCGGCCTCCTGCGGGCGCTGCTGGTTCTTGCCGTAGACCCGGGCCACGGTACGCGCGGCCTCGGCGGAGCCCAGGGCTCCCGTTACGCTTGTGACTTCCATGTCCGCCTCCCGAAGGCCCCCGCCGTGTCCGTGGTGGGGCCTCCTGACGTTCTTATCGGCAGTCCGGTCCCGTTTCTTTAGGCCCGCAGTCCGGGCCTGCCCCCGCCGCGTCAAGACTTGTCAAGAAGCCGCCGCGCGCCCCGGGGCGCGCCAGGCCCGCGCGGGGGCGGAAAAAATATCCATGCCCCCGGAAAGAATGGTCTTTTTAGACTTTCTCTAGATCACAACATGTTGAAATTGATTAAGAAAGTTCAATTGGCACCGACGTTGCTTAATCTGGGCAAGTCAAAACAAGGAGGTTTTGCAATGTCTTTGGTCATCAACCACAACCTCATGGCGATGAACGCCGCCCGCAACCTGACCCAGACTTACGGGCGCCTGTCCACCTCGACCAGGAGGCTCTCTTCGGGACTGCGCGTGGACACGGCGGCCGACGACGCCGCCGGCCTGGCCATCCGCGAGCTCATGCGCTCGGACGTGGCCACCCTGCACCAGGGCATCCGCAACGCCAACGACGCCATCTCCATGGTCCAGACCGCCGACGGCGCGCTGCAGATCATCGACGAGAAGCTCATCCGCATGAAGGAGCTGGCCGAGCAGGCGGCAACGGGTACCTACAACTCCGACCAGCGCCTGATCATCGACTCCGAGTATCAGGCAATGGCTTCGGAAATCACCCGTATCGCCATGGCCACGGACTTCAACCAGGTCCACCTGCTGGACGGCACGCTGTCGGGCAGCATCCCCACCGCCCACGACGGCTCCGGCCTGCAACCCCAGGGGCCGATGAAGATCCACTTCGGCACGGGTAACGACAGCAGCGAAGACTACTATTTCATCTCCATCGGTGGTGCCACGGCCTCGCACTTCGGCCTGGGCATGGGTGCCGACTCCGCCACGTCCATCGGCGGCATGAGCATTTCCACCCAGTCGCTGGCCCAGGCCGCCCTCGCGGCCCTGGACGCGGCCATCATCTCCAAGGACAACATCCGCGCGAACCTGGGCGCCCTGCAGAACCGCCTGGAGAACACCATCTCCAACCTGCAGATCCAGGCCGAGAACCTCCAGGCCGCCGAGTCGCGCATCTCCGACGTGGACGTGGCCTGGGAGATGACCGAGTTCGTGCGCAACCAGATCCTGACCCAGTCGGCCACGGCCATGCTGGCCCAGGCCAACTCCATCCCCCGGCTGGCCATGCAGCTCATCGGCGGCGGCGGCTGATGCCGCTTGATGGTGCTGTGGTTCCTGCTGCGGCGTGAGACCAAAGACGTGCCCGGACCGGGGAGGCTCAGTCCTCCCCGGCCGGGGAAGCGCCGGTCCCCCGGAGCAGCGCCAGGGCCCTGGCCGCCGCGTCCTGCTCGGCCTTCTTCACCGTGGGGCCGGTGGCGCGCAGGCGCGTCCCGTCGGGCAGGGTCAGCTCCACCTCGAAGACCTTGGCATGGTCCGGCCCGCTGCCGCCCAGAAGCGCGTAGGCCGGGCGCTCGCGAAAATCCTTCTGCGTCAGTTCCTGCAGGCGGCTCTTGGCGTCCTTGACGCGCCGCGTCTCGCCCGGCCCGGGCAGGCGCCGGGCATAGATGCCGCGCACCACCCCGCGCGCCGCCGCGAACCCCCCGTCCAGAAACACCGCCCCCAGCACCGCCTCGAAGGCGTCGGCCAGCAGCGCGTCGCGCGTGCGCCCGCCCTGGAGCTCCTCGCCCCGGCCCAGGCGTAGCAGCCCGTCCAGCCCCAGCTCGCGCGCCAGGGCCGCCAGGGCCGGTTCGCTGACCAGCCGCGCGCGCATGCGCGTCAGCTCGCCCTCCGGGGCCTCGGGGTTCCGCTCGTAGAGCATCTCCGAAACTCCAAGCTCCAGCACCGCGTCGCCCAGAAATTCCAGGCGCTCGTTGTCCCGGTCGGCTTCCTCGTGCTCGTTGGCGAAGGAGCTGTGGGTCAGCGCTGTCTCCAAAAGCTTGACTTGGGAAAACCGATGGGAAATAACTTCCTGCAACGTATCAAGATCCTGCGTCATTCCGTTCCCCGCGCCGTGGGCCGGCCGTCGTGTCCGGGTTGGCCCCGGGGCGCGCGCGCCGCCCGCTGCGGGCGGAGCGCCCGGCGCCGCCGGGAGTCCTGGTTGGGGCCGGATACCAGGGGAAGCTTTGCGCGGTCAACCGGCCCGGCCCACGGCGGCCTCGCGCCGGGATTTGCAACGCCGTGAAAATGAAGTAGACAGGACGGACCACAGCGAGGAGGGCGCAAGATCATGGCGGGAATCTACATCGGCTCCACGGCGGGCTTCTCGGGCAAGAACATGGTCGTCATGGGCCTGGGGCTCAAGCTCCAGAAGGACGGCCACAAGGTCGGCTATATGAAGCCCGTGGGCGCCATGCCCACCGAGGTCGACGGCACGGCCTGGGACGAGGACGCCTACTTCGTGCAGAATATCCTGGGCCTTTCCGGGGCCGCGCAGGACGTGACCCCCGTGCTCGTGACCCAGGACTTCAAGGTCAAGGCCTTCGCGGGGCAGTGCGGCGACCTGATGCAGGACATCCGCGCGGCCTACGAAAAGATTTCCCGGGACAACGACGTGACCATCGTGGCCGGTTCGGGCAGCATGTACTCGGGCAAGTACTGCAACCTGGACGCCATCGCCGTGGTCCGCGAGCTGGGGCTCAAGGCCGTGGTCATCGACCGCTTCCACGACGAGCTGAAGTACGACTACCTGATGGTCATGAAGGAGGCTCTGGGCGACGCGCTGCTGGGCGTGGTGCTCAACGACATCCCGCCGTCGTCCATGGACGAGGTGGAGACCCTGCTGCGGCCCTGCCTGGAGCGCCTGGGCGTGCGCGTGCTGGGGGTCATCCCCAAGGATCCGCTCATGGGCGCCATCAAGGTTTCGGACCTGGCTGCGCGCCTGGGCGGCAAGGTCATCTCCTCGCACAACAAGGCGGACAAGGTGGTGGAGAATTTCCTCATCGGCACCATGCAGGTGGAGAACTTCATGACCCACTTCCGCAAGAACAAGAACTCGGCGGTCATCGTCGGCGGCGACCGCTCGGACGTGCAGCTCGTGGCCCTGGAGGGCAGCTGCCCCTGCCTGGTGCTCACCGGCAACCTCTATCCCAACGACATCATCCTGACCCGCTCGGAGGTCCTCGAGGTGCCCATCGTCATCGTGCGCGAGGACACCTTCTCCGTGGCCAAGAAGATGGAGACCATCCTCTCGCGCCACAAGCTGCGCGACGTGATCAAGATCCGCCAGGGCGCGCAGCTCGTCAGCTCCAACATCGACTACGAGTACGTCAAGAAGAGCCTGGGCCTGTAGGGCCGGGCGTCCGCGCGAAAAGGGCGCGCCCCCCTCGGGGGGCGCGCCCTTTTCGCGCGGGCGGGCGGCCGGGGCGCTACTTCTTGAGCTGGTAGAGCACCTGGAGGATCTGATCCTGGGTGGTGACGACCTTGGAGTTGGCCTGGAAGCCGCGCTCGGTGATGATCATCTTGGTGAACTCCTCGGCCATGTCCACGTTGGAGCCCTCCAGGGTGTTCTGGGCGATGCGCCCGTAGTTCAGGGTGCCCGCCACGCCTTCCACGCCCTCGCCCGAGGCGCTGGTGGCCGAGAAGTGGTTCCCCCCCTCGCGGCGCAGGCCCCATTCGTTGACGAAGGTGTACAGCGACACCTGGGCCAGCTCTTCGTGCACGCCGTTGCTGAAGTAGCCGATCATGGTGCCCGCGTCGTCCACCTGCAGGTTCATGAGCCAGCCCACGGGCGTGCCGTCCTGGGTCTGGTAGACGGTGGTGGACGTGGCGCCGCGCGCCGTGGTGGCGAAGCTGCCCGCGCGGGCGTCGGCCAGGCCCGGCAGCAGGGTCTTGTCGTGGCCCACGTCGGCGGCGCTGGCCGGGGCCGCGGTCCAGCCCGTGCCTGTCAGCCCGAAGGACAGGCTGATATCCGCCGTGCCCGGCGTGTCGCCCGCGAAGGTCATGGCGAAGCCCGGCACGCCCGACTCCCCGATGGCCGCCGGAGTCCAGTTGGCCAGGTCGCGCGGGTCGCCCGAACCGCCGTAGGTGAAGGCTGTCATGTCCTCCAGTTCGCCTGCGGCGTTGAAGGTCAGCGTGCCGGTCATGAGCAGTCCGGCGCCGGAGGTTCCGGCCACCCCGGGGCGCCCGTCGGCCTGCGGGTCCGTGCCGACCACGAATTCGTAGTATGACTTGCCCGAGGCGTTGGAGACCGTGACCCTGTCCAGGCTGACCGTCAGGTCGTGCCCGTTGCCCTCGGAATCGTAAACGCGGATGGTGTTGTCGTAGCCGTAGGCGCCCTTGGCCAGGGGCGAGTCCGCGTCCGTGCCGTTCCAGGCCTCGAACAGCCCGAAGAACGGGTTGGCCGTGCTGGTGCTGGCGTCGGTCATGGTGCCCAGGTTCATGCCCATGACCACCGAGCTTGTGGCCCTGGACGGCACGGTGATCTCGCCGTTCGCGTCCAGGGGCAGGAGGATGTCGCCCGTGGCCTGGGCCGCGCCGTTGACGATGGCCTTGCCCTGGACGCGGTAGCCGTTCGGGTCCACCAGGAAGCCGTTTCTGTCGAAGCGGAAATTGCCCGCGCGCGTATAGCGGACCTCGCCCGCCTGCTCGACCCGGAAAAAGCCCTTGCCCGAGATGGCCAGGTCCGTCGTGGCGCTGCCGTCCATGAACCCGCCGTTGCGGTAGTCCGTAAGCACGGCCCCGACCCCGACGCCCTGGCCGCGCTGCGAGAACCCCACGGTCAGCGGATTGCTGGCCGTGGTCAGCGTCTGGCTCAGCAACGTGGAAAAATGGATGTCCGTGTTCTTGTAGCCCACGGTGTTCACGTTGGCCAGGTTGTTGCCGATGTTCTGCATGCCCGAGCCGTGGGTCTTCATCCCCGTGGCCCCAATATACAAGGCGCTCAAGCCCATGACCGCTCTCCTTGAACCGAAAAACCGCACACGACCGGGGAAACAATTTCCCTCGCCAGGGCTCATCGCAAGGACCGTGCCGTCTGGGCCGGATGTCAGGAAACGTCAAGAATTATAAAGCCTTGGTGGTAAGCTGTTTTTCGGGGCGGCAAGAACTGCACCCCGCCTGCGGCGCGCGGGCAGGGCGGGGACGCGGGCGGGACGCGGGCAGGGCGGGGACGCGGGCGGGGCAGGTCTTGGATTCCGCATGCCCGTGCGGGCAGGGCGGACAGGGCGGGCAGGGCAGGCGCAACCGCGGTCGGCAGGCCCGAGCCACCCCGCGCCCGGCGGCGCGAGGAAGCGGGCAGGCCGGGGAGGGCAGCGACTTCCGCCCGGCCCCCGCGCCCGGCGGCGCTGGCGGACGGGGCGGGGACGCGGCGCGGGAGCCGGGCGCGGGCCGCTGCGTGCGCCAGGGCCCGGAAGGGGCGGGCGCCCGGGCGCGGGAGCCATCGGGGGGCGGGGGCTGCCCCGTGCGGCCCGGGGGGCGGCTCAGGACCGGGCAGGCGTGGCGCCGGAAAATCTCCCGGATGCCCCGCCATGCCCGGGGGGCCGGCGCGTGGTCCGGGCCGCCCGGGCATGGCGCGGGGAGACGGGCCCCGGCGGGGCTCAGGGCTCGAAGCCGGGGTCTTCGGGCAGGTCGCGGCGGCCGGCCTCGCGCCGGGCGAGGAGGTCGCAGCGTTCGTTCTCGGGGTTGCCGCTGTGGCCCTTGACCCAGCGGTAGTCGATCTGGTGGGCGGCCAGCAGGGGGTCCAGGCGCTGCCAGAGGTCGCGGTTCTTCACGGGCTTTTTGGCGGCGGTGAGCCAGCCGTTGCGCTTCCAGTTCCTGAGCCAGCCCTTGGTCAGGGCGTGCAGGAAGTACTGCGAGTCGGAGTGCAGGACGATCTTGCAGGGCCGGTTGAGGGCCTGGAGGGCCTCGATGACGGCCATGAGCTCCATGCGGTTGTTGGTGGTCAGGCGGTAGCCGCCGCAAAGCTCCTTGCGGGCGTCGCCGCCCGTGAGCACGGCGGCCCAGCCGCCGGGGCCGGGGTTGCCCAGGCAGGAGCCGTCGGTGTGGATGGTCACCGGGGTCGGGGATGCGGTCATTGTGCGGGTGTCTCGCGTGTTTCCTGGGCCATGAGCTGGTCCCAGATGCGTTTGAGGGCCATGAGCAGGCCGGTGGGCCAGCTGTCGGAGGCGAAGTAGGGGGCCATGTGCGCCGTTTCGAGGTCGGCGGTGAACCCGGGGCCCAGGGCCCGGCGCATCCAGGTCGGGTATTCGACCATGAGGGTCCGGTTGTCCAGGTCCAGCCCCAGGAAGAGGGTCTTGGACTTCAGGCGCGGGATTTCCACCGGGCCCTGGCTGATGCGCAGGACGAGCTCCACGCCGAACTCGTCGCGGAACAGGGCGGCGAAGTCGCGCAGCTGGCGCATCTGCCCGGAGTCGAGCAGGCCGCTGGCGTCGTGGATGGCCGCGCGGCTCTGGATGTCGGCCAGGGTGCGGTCGAAATGCCTGGTATACAGCCAGGCCACGCCCGCGAAGACGCAGATGAGCAGCAGCATGCGCACGGCGCCGGCGCCCCGGGATTCGCCGGTGTGGCGGGGCAGCGGGGAGAAGCCTCGGGGCATGGGGGGCCTCGCGGGGAGGGTTGTGCGCGGGTGGCCCGCGCGTGGCTGGAACGATGGGGCGCAGGGTAGCCGCCGGGACGCGGCGGCGTCAAGCGGGCCGGAGCCGGGCGGGTCAGCCGCCCTCGCCGCGCAGGGCGGCCACGGGGTCCAGCAGCGCGGCGCGCCGGGCCGGGCGCAGGCCGAAGAGCAGCCCGATGGCCAGGGCCGAACCCAGGGCCAGCAGGAACACCTTGCCCGAGAAGAGAATCTCCAGCACCCCCAGGCGCGAGAGAAGCTGGCCCATGCCCATGCCCAGGGCCATGCCGGCCAGGGCCCCGGCCGTGGTCAGCAGGGCGGCCTCGAAGAGGAACTGGGCGGTGATCTGCCAGCTTGTGGCTCCCAGGGCCTTGCGCAGGCCGATTTCCTCGGTGCGCTCGCTGACGCTGATGTAGAACAGGTTGGCCAGCACGAAGCCGCCGACGATCATGGCCGCCGTGGCGGTGACGCCCAGGAAGGCCACGAGGCTGCCCTTGAGCATGCCGATGAAGCGCAGGATCTGGTCGGCGGTGAGCAGGGTGAAGTCGTCGGGGGCGTCGCCGGTCAGCCCGTGGCGGTGGCGCAGCAGGGAGCGCAGGTTCTCCACATGGGCGGCCATGCGCTCGGGGTTGTGGAATTTGACGCGCAGGGCGCGGAAGTACTTGCGGTCCATGTTGAAGCGCTGGGTCAGGGTGGTCAGGGGAATGACCATGCGGTCGTCGATGGTGCCGTGGCCGCCGCCCACGCCGCGGTAGCTCAGGCGGCCGATGATGCGCACGGGCAGGCTGTCCACATGGACCACGCGGCCCAGGGGCGAGGCGTCGCCGAACAGCTCGCGCGAGATGCTGTCGCCGATGAGGCCGACCTTGGCGCCCCGGCGCACGTCGTCCTCGGAGATGTCGCGCCCTTCGGACAGCGGCCAGTTCCAGGCCCGGGCGTAGCCCTGGGTGGAGCCCACCAGGGCGGGCAGGTCGGTGTTGCGGCTGCCCGAGCGCGCGCGCAGGCCCATGCGCGCGCGCATGGGCACCACGAGATAGGCCCCGGGCAGGGAGCGCTCCATGGCCCGGGCGTCGTCCCAGGTCAGGGTCATGGTCCGCCGCCCGGGGGCGCGGGACATGATGTCCCCGCCGAGGATGAACACCGCGTCGGGGCCGAAGGTGTCCACGATTTCCAGGGCGCGGCGCTGGGCGCCGTCCACGCTGGTGACGATGATGGTCAGCGCGGCGATGCCCAGGGCGATGGCCGAGGCCACGAACACGCTGCGCAGCTTGTAGGCCCACACGGCCTCCACGGCGAAGGCCAGGGCCCGGCCCAGGTGGCGCAGGGTTTCAGGCATCGCCCTTGATGCGCCCGTCCAGCAGGTGGATGGCCGAGGAGGCGAAGGCGGCTGTCTGCGGGTCGTGGGTGACCATGACCACGGTGGTGCCCTGGGCGTTGATCCGGGCCAGCAGTTCCATGATCTCGCGGCTGGTGGTCGAGTCGAGCTGGCCGGTGGGTTCGTCGGCGAAGATGCAGGAGGGCTCGTTGAGCAGGGCCCGGGCCAGGGCCACGCGCTGCTGCTGGCCGCCGGAGAGCTGCCCGGGGCGGAACTGGGCGCGGTCGGCCAGGCCGACCCGCTCCAGGATGTCGCGGGCGCGGGCCGTGAGCTCGCGGCGCGATTGCGGCCCGTAGAGCCCGGGCAGGAGCACGTTTTCCAGGGCCGTGACGTAGGGGATGAGGTGGAAGCTCTGGAACACGAAGCCGAAGGTGCGGTTGCGCAGCCCGGAGAGGGTGTCGTCGTCCAGGGTGGACACGTCGCGCCCGTCCAGCTCGTAGCGGCCCGAGGTCGGCCGGTCCAGCAGGCCCAGGATGTGCAGCAGGGTGGACTTGCCCGAGCCCGATGGCCCTTGCAGGGCCGTGAAGTCGCCGTGGGCGATGTCCAGGTCGATGCCGCGCAGTACCTCCGTCGGCGCGCCCGCCGTTTCGTAGCGCTTGTGTACGTCGCTCAGGCGGATGAGCGGGGCGGCGCTCACTGGCGGCCCCCGGGGGGCGGCCCGGACGGGCGCGAGCCCTGGGAAATCTGCGAACCGGGCAGCACGAGCTGCACGGCCACCTCGTCGCCCTCGCGCAGGCCGTCCAGTATCTCGGTGGTGTCCACGCCGGACAGGCCGAGGGTGGGCATGGTCCGCTGGGGCTTGCCGTCGCGCATGACATAGACGGCCTGCTCGCCCCCGACCCATTTGAGGGCCGCGTTGGGCAGGGCCAGCACGTTCTCGCGGACCTCCACGATGATCCGGCACTGGGTGGTCATCTCGGGGCGCAGGTTCCGGGCCTGCTCCGGGCTCACGCGCACCAGCGCCTGGTAGTAGACGATGTTGTCGCGCACCTCGGGCTCGGGGTAGATCTGGTCGATGGCGCCGTGAAAGACCGTGTCGGGCAGGGCGTCCACCTGGAACTCCACGGGCAGGCCCGGGCGCACCTGGCCCACGTCGGTTTCGTCGACGTAGATCCACATCTCCAGGCGCGCGGGGTCCAGCACGGTGATCAGGTTGGCCACCTCCAGCCCGGTGACCACGGTTTCGCCCTCCTGGGCGGCGACCTGGCTGACCACGCCGCTGATGGGGCTGACGATGCGCGTGTGGCTCAGGCGGGTCTCGATGGAATCCAGGGCCGCCTGGGCCTCGCGCACGGCCTTGCGGGCCTTTTGCAGCTCGCGCTGGGTTTCGGCCTGGGTGCGCTCCAGGGTCGCGCGGCGGGCGCGCAGGGCGCCGTCCCTGGCCTGGGCCTTCTGGGCGGCGTCGTCGCGGGTGTCGCGGGCCACGAGGCCCTGGGCGAACAGGGCCTGCTGGCGCGCGGCGAACTCGGCGGCGTAGGCGGCCTCGGCCGCGGCGGCCTCCAGGTTGGCCCCGGCCTCGGCCACGGACAGCGGCCCCACCTCGCGGACGCGGGCCAGCTCGGTGCGCTCGCGCTCCAGGCGGGCCCTGGCCTCGGCCTGGTCCGCGCGCAGCTCGCGGTCGTCGACTTCGGCGATGACATCGCCCTCGCGCACGGCGTCGCCGATCTTCACATGCATGGAGGTGATGCGGCCCGTGGCCTGGGAGCCGATCTTGACGATGGCCCCGACCTGGGCCTTGACGATGCCCGTGGCCTCCAGCTGGCTGCGCACGGTGTCGCGCACGACCCTGGCCGTGCGCAGGACCTGGATTTCGCCGTCGCCCCGGCCCGTGGTCCAGAACAGGGCGGCCACCGCGGCGACGGCCACCACGGAGGCGATGATGAGTTTCTTGCGCACGGGGTTCCCCTTTGCCTCGGGTTGTGCTGCGGCATGGGCCGGGGCGGTCGGCCGCCCCGGTCCGGGTCAGGACATTTCGGCGATCCAGCGGGCCAGGGGCTCCTCGACCATGCGCCGGATTTCCGCCAGCCGTTCGGGCGACTGGGCCTCGAAGCGCAGGACCAGCACCGGCTGCGTGTTGGACGCGCGCAGCAGCCCCCAGCCGTCGGGCAGCACGATGCGCACGCCGTCCACGTCGATGACCTCGAAGCGCTGGCGGAAGTACTCCTGGGCGCGGGCCACCACGCGGAACTTCAGGGCGTCGGGGCAGTCCACGCGCAGTTCGGGGGTGTTGCAGGTCGCGGGCCAGTCGGCCAGGGCGGCGGACAGTGGCCTGCCCGGCGCGCGCGCCGCGATGTCCACGATGCGCAAGGCGGCGTAGAGGGCGTCGTCGAAGCCGTGGTACTCGTCGGCGAAAAACATGTGCCCGCTCATCTCCCCCGCCAGCAGGGCGCCTGTTTCGCGCATGCGGGCCTTGATCAGCGAGTGCCCGGTGGCGCTCATGATGGCCTGGCCGCCGTGGGCCTCGATGTCCTTGTAGAGCAGGTGGGTGCACTTGACCTCGCCGATGACCTTGGCCCCGGGGCGCCGGGCGAGGATGTCGCGGGCATAGATGGCCAGCAGCTTGTCGCCGTAGATCATGGCCCCGGTCTCGTCCACCACGCCGATGCGGTCGGCGTCGCCGTCCAGGCCGATGCCCAGCTCCGCGCCCTCGGCGGGCACGCGGGCCATGAGGTCGGTCATGTACTTGGGCACGGTGGGGTCGGGGTGGTGGTTGGGGAAGTCGCCGTC
>Ga0172382_10002133_pt1 | contig 33728 bp, 35 predicted proteins | sample Leawel138RmetaG_FD_122245 | JGI IMG/M metagenome (GOLD analysis project Ga0172382, IMG submission 122245) | Leachate microbial communities from a municipal landfill in Southern Ontario, Canada - Leachate well 138R metaG | ecosystem: Engineered > Solid waste > Landfill > Unclassified | place...
CTCGAAAAGCTCCCCACCTGGCCCAACAAGCGGCTCCACGAACTCTTGCCGTGGAACTGGAAAAAAACCGCATTACCCTGATTGGCGCCAATCCGTGAGGGTGGGTTGCTTAGACGCTTACGAAAGTGTTGATGCCCAGAAGAATGGTATCCACTCGCCCGCTTTGGCTTTGTTGCCGATTCTCCGTGGTGAAAAATTGTGGGCTGTATTGGTGGTGAAAAGTCGAACAGCCGATCACTTGAGTGCGGATGTGCTGGGTTTGCTGCAGCGTATTGTCTCCTTGTTGGGACGTGGGCTGGATGAACTGGATCTTAAAGAACAGCTTTTTGTAGAACAGTCTCGCCAAGCTTGGCTCGCCACTCATGATCCTCTGACCGGGTTAAATAACCGGCGCGGACTCGATGTTTATTTTGGCCAAGCCATACTCCGCGCACAACGTAATCAGACGCTATTGGTGGCAGTGATTTTAGATCTGGATGATTTCAAGCCGATTAATGATACTTATGGTCATGAGGCCGGAGATCTGCTTCTGAAAGCCATCGCTAAAACCTTGCAACAATGTATACGCAATACGGATTTTTTGGTGCGTTTGGGGGGCGATGAATTTGTTGTGCTTCTGGAAGGATTACACGGCATGGAAGATCTCCCGCCGGTGCTGACGAATATTCGCAACGCGGTGGAAATGCCAGTCAACATCGGCGATGCGCTTCAGGTTGCTGTCGGCTGCAGCGCCGGTATTACGGTATTTCCCGATGATTCATCAGGCCCCGATGCTTTGTTGCGCCACGCCGATGAGGCTCTATACGCAGCCAAGCGCAGCAAGGCGAGCAGATCCCAATTTTGGGTGAGTTACGCGCAATTATCCGAGAAAAACTCGGATTAAAGCGCTGATAACCGAGGCGCAAACAGAACGAAGCCCATGGATTGAAGCATCCATGGATGTCTGCGAGGGTGCGGTTGCTTAGGAAGCAGCATCTTTACGTTGCTGAATGAGTTCCTGATCAAAGGCATTGTCGAGTTCTTGGGAGAGTTTGAGCACTTTGCGAAAAATGATGGGGTCGGCGTCGTCGGCTTGGGCGCGGAGTCGCAAACGTGCCAGACCATCAAAGCTATGGGCGCGATCGACGTTGTCCGTGAGCGCCTGACATTGATTGCCCTGATAAAGCGAAAGCAAAACTTCTGTATTGAGTGGATCACCAAGGGCGTCGTCCTGGGCCGCTTTGAGCGCGGCTTCAGGGTCGTGCTCACCCAGGAATGGGTAGCCGAGATGCTGATTCAAAAAGGTTACGAGTTCTTGATAAGTCATGGGTTAACTCCAGAAGATCAGAGAGAGCGGGTCATGCCGTCGTTGAGCGAAATGTGGCAAGCTTCGGCGACACGTTGAAAATAATATTGCAGATCAAGGGGGATGGTCACGCCATCGAGCAGTCGTAACAAATGCAGGTCGGCGGTGAGGACGATGTCAATCAGCGAGAGCTGGCCCGTATAGAAACGTTGTCGAGCCAGGAGTTTACCGAGTTCACGCAGGCGACCACGACTTTCCAGTTGTTGATAGCCACCGTAGCGATCATTTGCTAATGCTTCGATAGATTGCTGAAAACGGCGCTCGCATTCGTTCCGATAAAAGACCATATCCTCATCATCGTGACCGATTTCGTCATAAGCCGGTAAAACCGGAGCGACTAATCGCTCAACCAGCGCGGTGAGTTGCTTGCGCCATGCGCAAAAGGCGTTCCATTCGTTTTCTGCGATGCCGCTCTGTAGGGCTGGCGTCTCTGGATAATGCGGATCTAGCGCCGCGAGTTCGGCAAGAGACCCTTGTTGTTTGTGACCATTCGCATGGACTAAAACGGGGAGGTCTGCGTAACCCAAATCAAAAGCGGTCTCCTGATCGCGGAGCGCACAAGGTTGATCATTCCAGTGCAAGCCTTTGGCACTGAGGACCATACGGAGCATTTGCCCGCTCGATGAAGACCAGCGGTGATACAGTCGAATTTCTGGTATGGACTCGTCGGTCATGCGTGACTTTTGTCCGCAATAGCCAGCACATGCTGCCATTGTGGTGGGCTGATAGGCACTATGGACAAGCGATTCCCCTTGCGGACCAGAGGGCTGTCGCTGAATTCCGGCATATGGCGCAGGCTTTCCAAAGAGAGGCTTTCGGAAAAAGTACTTCGATAAGCCACATCGACCAAGTCCCAGCGCGGCTTTTCGGGAGTCGAAGCGGGGTCATAATAATGGCTTTGCGGGTCAAACTGCGTCGGATCAGGATGCGCGTTGCTGACCACTTCTGCGGTACCGACGATACCGGGAACGGCGACTCGAGAGTGATAAATGAGTATGCCGTCGCCCAGCTGCATACTGCGCAAAAAATTACGGGCCTGATAGTTCCGGATGCCGTCCCAAGGTTCCTGACCCCGCGCGCGCAAATCTTCTAACGAAAAAGCCTCGGGTTCGGTTTTCATCAGCCAGTATGCCATGGTTTCAGTCCAGAACTACCGGGTGATCCAGGCGCAGGCTGAGCAGGCGACCCACGGCCTTGGGCAGGGTTTCACCGCTCTGGCTGTCTCGCCATTCGTCGGCTTCTGCCGAAAAGCGGGCCGGTCCATCACTACAGGCGAGCCAGATTTGCTGCACGGCCTCCTGGCGGTTGATAATAATTTGACTGCCGTCTGGGAGGAGCAGGGTGAGTACGCTATCTACTAGGTCACATTCCACATCCGGCACGACTTCCTCAATGCGGGTCATCAGCTCGGTAAGGGTGTTTTCTACGGCGACGGCGAAACTTTTTTCGTTCATCAGCAATTTCCTCGAAATTACGCCTATGATGAGACTTGGCTGGCTGCAGGGCAAGCCGCGAAATTTATAGACCCGTTTCGAGGCACTCAGGTTTGTGGTACATGGTCTTGTAATATTTTCAAAAAAGAGGCTCCATAGGCAGCGAGTTTGCGCTCACCGATACCGGGGAGGGTTCCGAGACTACGCAGATCCCGAGGCCGATGCTTGAGCATTTCCATCAAGGTCGCGTCATGAAAAATCACATAGGGTGGTACACCTTGCGATTGGGCCAGTTCCCGGCGATGCGCGCGGAGCGCCTCCCAGAGTGGACCATCCGCTGGCAGCACCTCCCGGCGGGTATTTGGGGGTTGCCGGAGCGCGTGGTCGTGCTGGCGCAGGGTCAGTTTTTCTTCGCCGCGTAATAACGGGCGGCTACGCGCACTCAGGCGCAGGCCACCATGTCCTTCGCTGTCCACCTCAACCAAACCGCGCAGGAGCAAATGACGGAAGAGCGCGCGCCAAGCATTGGCCGAAAGTTCTTTGCCAATTCCATAAACACTGAGCTGATGGTGTCCCCATTGGCGAATGCGAGGTTCATCTCGGGCGAGGAGAATGTCTACTAGGTACTGCACGCCAAAGCGCTGGCCGGTGCGATGCACGGTCGAAAGCGCTTTTTGTGCCGCGACGGTGGCATCCCAGGTAACCGGTGGACTCAAACAGTTATCGCAATTACCGCAGGGTTCAGGGAGCGTTTCCCCAAAATAGGCCAGCAAGGTTTGGCGGCGGCAATCGGTGGTTTCGCAGAGGCCAAGCATGGCATCCAGCTTGTGACCTTCCATGTGTTTACGTGGTGGGTCCGCTTCGGATTGCTGGATCATCTGCCGTAACTGGACGACATCCTGCAGGCTGTAGTGCATCCAGGCATCAGCGGGGAGTCCATCGCGACCAGCGCGACCGGTTTCTTGGTAATAAGCCTCCATACTTTTGGGTAGATTGAGGTGCGCGACAAAACGCACGTTGGGTTTGTCGATACCCATCCCGAAGGCGATGGTCGCGACAATAATCACGCCCTCGTCGCGCTGAAAACGTTGTTGATGACGGCGTCTTTCATCGGCACTGAGGCCCGCATGATAGGGCAGGGCATCTAGGCCTTCGCCCTGCAGCCACTCGGCAATTTCTTCGACACGCTTGCGCGACAGACAATAAATGATGCCAGATTCGCCGTCATGCTCGTCGCGGATAAAGCGCAGTAGGGCACTGCGGGTGTTCTGGTTGTTGCTGTGGAGATGGTAACGAATGTTGGGTCGATCAAAGGAGCGGGTGAATACGCGCGCATTTTGTAGCACCAGCCTTTCGCTGATTTCGATCCGGGTTTTAGGATCAGCCGTAGCGGTCAGCGCAATGCGCGGCACCTTCGGAAAGCGTTCATGCAGAATCCGTAATTGCAGATATTCCGGACGAAAATCATGGCCCCACTGAGAAACGCAGTGGGCTTCGTCTATGGCAAAAAGATTGACGGTAGCTTTTTGGAGCAGACGTAGGGTGCGCTCCTGCAAAAGCCGTTCCGGAGCAATGTACAACAGATCCAGCCGGTCGTTGAGCAGCGCATCTTCGGTATCGCGCACTTCGGTCAGACTGACGCTGGAGTTGAGTGCGGCAGCCGCTACCCCCGCCTGCCGTAAAGCGTTGACCTGATCTTCCATGAGCGCAATCAGCGGCGAGACTACCACCCCAGTGCCGGGTTGGGCCATGGCAGGAATCTGATAGCAGAGTGATTTTCCGCCCCCAGTAGGCATGAGGACGAGGGCATCTTGTTGCTGGAGTAGTGTTTCAATGACTTCTTGCTGGGGTGCTCGAAAAGCTTCGTAGCCGAAGGTTTGACGCAGTATTTCGAGGGCTAAAGCCATTCAGTTCTTGGTACTCGGCTGCGCATATTGCGGGCAGTTGACCTGATAAATAATGGGTTCGCTTTGATCAATGCGCGCGGCTGTGAGTTTGCGTCCCCAGACGCAACCGCTATCCAGGGCCAGCAGGCGCGGTTTCACCAGTAGACCCTGAGTGGCCCAATGACCGCAGATGATCGCGCCACGGGGCTGCTTCATAAAAAACCATTGATGCCAAGGTGCATAAGAGGATTCGGCTTCTTTAGGCGGTGTATTGGTCCAACTGAAATAGCCTTCTGCGGTAGCGTAACGCGCACGAGTAAAAACGGCCACCCGAAAGCGCTGGGCTTCTTCTTCGTTATGACAATCTTCCCAGCGATTGGGCGCGGGTGCAGCCCACAGGGATTTTAAAAAGCGTTTCCAGCTACGGCTTCTGAGCGCTATTTCTATTTGTGCGGCATGATCCGCAGCGCTGGCTAGGTCCCAATCTGGATGGATGGCCGCGTGAACCATGGCCCAGCCGAGGCGGTCGTCCTGATGCATCACGGGCCTCTGGCGTAGCCAGTCCAGCCAGTCGCCAGCGTGTTTATCGCTGAGTAGCTCGCTGAGCGTGTCACTTTTTTTGGCAGTAACGATACCCGCCCAGCGCGCAATCGCATAAAAATCATGGTTACCTAATACGATGTTCAGATGGTCTTGATGAGCAAAGAGATCACTAAGTAGATTTTTGCTATCCGGCCCACGATTCAGAATATCCCCAGCCAACCAGAGTTGATCGCTGCGGGCGTCAAAATGGATTTGCGCCAGCAGGGTATTGAAGGGCACACGGCATCCCTGAAGGTCGCCAAACGCATAGACGGCGGTCATGGTTTAGAGGGTAATGACCTGATCAGAGTTTTTCATTTGGCGCACCAGCGTTTTCATGCTGGCGACCTCTACGCAGGGATTTAGCAATCGTTGCTCGGATTGGTGTAACCATTCCATACCGACAACATGGATACGGGCACCCATTTCATGAATTTCGTGGAGTAAATCATGATGCGCATGCTGCTTCTCGGTGGGTGAATCTTCCTGAAATGCCAGAGCCATCGCCTGCTCAGAAAGAAAAATACTGATTTCCACGCCATCCGCAAGTGCAGCAGCGGCTAAACGTAGCCCTTGCAGTACAGGATTGCCCTGTGCTTCGGGGTGAGATTTCAGGAGAATAGTCCAGTGCATTGCGCTTTCGCTCATCAAATTTATCGTATGAATTTTAATTAACTGCCGATTTCATGCTCTACAGACCCAAACGTTCCATTGCTTTAACAAGTGTTCCACTTCCTTAACTAGCATAGCATAAATTTACGATACTACGGGAGATGGTGTTATTTTTTTGCTTGACCCACAGCAGTGGCCTAGATATAAGTCTTTGGATATATTTTATGGAGAATAACGCATCGTCCAAATAAACGCTTGCGTTAGCCGATTGAGAGACCCCGTGAAATCTCTATTTGCCCCTATCCGTTCGTTGAATCCCACAACTTGGACCGGAAATGCGTTGGCGCTGGCCGTAATGATTTTTCTGTTGGCCCCTTTTGCGGCGCTGATTGCCGCGACCGACTGGCAGCATTTTCATTTTGCGGATGGAGATATGACGGCGATCCGCACCTCACTCATCTACAGTGGTGTTGCTCTGGTATTGTCGGTGCTGGCCGGAGCGCCCTTGGCCTGGTGGCTCGCGCATGCGCAATTTCGCGGTAAATGGTTGGTGGATGCGCTGTTGATGTTACCTTTGCTCACTCCGCCACTGGCTCTGGGTATTTTATTAAGCTCTTTTTATGGCCCTTATTCACCGGTAGGCAGCCTTTTCAGTCAGGCGGGAATTTACCTCACCAATACCGCACCGGCTTTTGTGCTGGCCCAGATTTATGGGGCCATGCCTTACTTTGTACTCGCAGCGCGGGCGGCATTTGAAGGCGTACCTCCAGAGTTGGAGCAAATCAGTAGAACGCTGGGCCGTAACCGTTTGCAGACTTTTTGGCTGGTTACCCTGCCATTAGCGCGGCTGGGCCTGTCGGCGGGAGTGGCGTTGGCCTGGGTGCGCGCTATGGGTGAGTTTGGTATTGTGCTTATTGTGGCTTACTTCCCCCAAGGTATTCCCGTCAAATTGTGGGTGAATCTGGAGGATATTGGCTTAAGCGCCGTCTATCCGCTGCTCTGGGTCTTTTTTCTGGTGGCGGTACCATTGCCTGTATGGCTGGGTTTGCGTGCTCGCAAGCACGGTTTATTTTGAGGTTGGTTCGCTAGGCGTATGAAAATCCACTGCCAACTCAGTCAGCCGATCTTGTTGGACCTCCAGATGCAGGTTCGGGATTTTACGGTGTTGCTCGGCTTGTCGGGGGAAGGGAAAACATCCCTGCTCAAAGCGATTTCCGGGCTTTTGCCCGCACAGGTCAGTCCCTTTGGGGAGCTTGCCGTGGAGCGTCGTCCCATCGGTTATTTGCCGCAAGGCTATGCACTTTTCCCCCATTTGCGGGCTTGGGAAAATGTCGCATTTCCGCTGTCCCGAGGGCCGAAGCGCCGTGATGAAGCGCTGCGTTTATTAGGTCGTGTGGGTTTGCAGGACTTGGCAGAACGTTTCCCGTCGGAGTTGTCGGGGGGGCAGCGGCAGCGGGTGGCTCTGGCTCGTGCTTTGGCGAGAAAGCCGGAATTGCTGCTGCTCGACGAGCCCACCTCGGCTCTGGACATGGCTACCCGCGATGAAGTTCTGGATGAGCTGGTGAGAGAAGTTCACGAATTTGGTATTCCGGTGCTGGCGGTTAGCCATGATCCGCACCTCGCCCTATTGGCGGATCATATGGCGATACTTCGGCACGGACGTATTGCCCAAGAAGGTCCTCCAGCCCAGGTTTTCGCCTCTCCCCTGACGATGGATGTCGCCAGATTGTTGGGCTATCGCAATTTTCTGACGGGCCAGATCACGACGATGGATGCGCAACACGCTTTGGTGTGCGGCCTGGGCTGGCAATTGCAGGCGATACTGCAACCGGGCCTGTCTCTGGGGATGCGAGTGCATCTGGTTTTACGTGCGGAGGATTTATCTCTGGGTCTAGATCCGGATAGGGATCATGGTAATGCCCTGCGCGGGCGGGTCCGGCAAATCCGTCGAGAAGGACTCAACCTGCGAGTATATGTGGATGGCGTGGCGTCCCTCGAAGTGCTGATTCCCAGAGGGCAGGCTGAAACACTGCGGCTCGCGGTCGGGGCCGAAGTGTTCATGCATGTTTTTCCTCGGCATGTGCATATGATCACGACCTAATCCATTGACAGTACTTCGGGAAGAGGCCAGAATGCGCAACTTAAATTTCATGCAGCATGCAGCAGATACGGAGAGTAAAACTTGGCGAACACGGCTCAGGCGCGTAAGCGCGTATTACAGAATGAAAACCATCGCTTGCGCAATGCCAGCTTGCGTTCACGCTTGCGCACTTACGTGAAGGGCGTCCTCAAAGCCGTTCACGCCGGAGATCAGGAACAGGCTCGCACGGCATTGCGTTCCGCTGAGTCTGTGATCGACAAGACCGTGGGCAAGGGTGTGGTTCATCGTAATGTGGCATCACGCACCAAGAGTCGCTTATCTGCACGCGTTAAAGCCATGGGTAACCCCGCGCACTGATTGCGGCGGTCGTTGTTACAAAGTAAAAAGGCCACCCTTGCAAGGGTGGCCTTTTTGTTAATGGATTTTCATCTCAGGTTTTGCCGAGCATCTCCCGAAGTCGGGCAAAAGCGGTGGCAGGGTCCATTTCGGCTTCTGTGTGACTGTCACCTTGCCATTCCAAGTGTTCTTTCGGAATTTCCTGGAGAAAGCGCGAAGGTTCTGGATTCACTTCCTGCCCGTAGCGGCGTCGTTTGCGACACAGGCTCAGGGTCAATCGGAAGCGTGCCCGCGTCATGCCCACATAAAACAGACGACGCTCTTCGGCAAGTTGTTCTGGGGTTTCGCTGTTGCGGTGGGGGAGCAGTTCTTCTTCGGCGCCCACCAAAAATACCTGGGGAAACTCCAGTCCTTTTGCCGCGTGCAGCGTTGAGAGACGGAGCAGGTCGCGGTCGTCATCTTCTTCTCTTTCCAACACATTGAAGAGCATCAGACGATTCAAAATTTCTCCCAGCGTTTGCGGGCCATCTTCTTGTTCTTGCAAGCGCTGCATCCAGTTGAGGAGTTCCTGGATATTTTCCCAGCGCCGTCCGGCATCTTTTTCGTCACCCTCATTTTGAAGATATTGGCGATAGCCGATGTCATCGGGCAGACTTTGCAGCGCCGGAATCAGCTCAGCTTTGCGGATTTCATCGGCTTTGAGATTGACCCAGCCAGCAAAACTGCGTAACGCGCTGCGTCCCTTATCGGGAATATCCAGCGCATCTTCCCACAGCGCGGCAAAAAGAGAGCATCGCTGCGCTTTGGCAAACGCGCCAAGACCTTCCAGCGTGCTGCTGCCGATACCACGACGCGGCGTGTTGACGGCGCGTAAAAAAGCCGGGTCGTCATCCGGATTGTTGAGCAGACGGAGGTAAGCGAGAAAATCCTTGATTTCGCTGCGCTCAAAAAAAGACAGTCCGCCGGAGATTTGATAGGGAATCCGGGCATTACGCAACGCTGCTTCAAAGGGGCGCGCCTGGTGATTGCTGCGGTAGAGGATGGCATAGTCGCGGTATTCACCCTGGCGCTGAAAACGATCTCTGAGAATAGCGTTCACCACTTGTTCCGCCTCATCGGTTTCGTCGTTGCAGCGCAGGGCGCGGAGCGCGTGCCCATCTCCTAAGGTGCTCCACAGTTTTTTTTCAAAGACGTGCGGGTTTTGCGCAATGACCGCATTGGCTGCGTGTAAAATGCGACCCGTAGAACGATAATTCTGTTCAAGTTTAATGAGTTTCAGGTTCGGAAAATCTTGAGCCAGACGCTGGAGGTTGTCGACTGAGGCCCCCCGCCAGGAATAGATGCTCTGATCATCATCACCCACAGCCGTCAGATTCTGGCGCTGACCCAGCAAATTTTGGATCAGCCGATATTGGGCACCATTGCTATCTTGATACTCGTCTACCAACAGGTAACGAATGCGGTCCTGCCAGCTCAGGCGGGCCTCGGTATCCTCCTGCAGGAGACGGGTAGGAAGTAGGATAAGGTCATCGAGATCGACCGCATTACAAGCGTGCAGTGCGCGCTGATAGGGCGCATAAATCGTCGCTGCCTCCTGACTCAGACGATCCTCTGCGTGGGCTTCCTGGGGTAAGAATCCGTCATTTTTGAAGCGGGAAATGCGGGCTTGTATGACCTCCGCCAGATCACTCGGGCCTTGGGCATCCCGCAGCAAATTGCGCACCATGCTGAGACTGTCGCCGGGGTCAATGACGCTGAAATTTTCGCGATAGCCCAGACGTTCAATGTCTTTGCGGAGAATCTCCAGACCCAAACGATGAAAGGTGGAGACGATCAGACCGCGACTATTGTGTCCCTGGAGGGCCTCATTGACCCGGCTTTTCATTTCGCGCGCCGCCTTATTGGTAAAGGTGACGGCGCAGATATGCTTGGGCGCTATCTGCTGCTCCCGAATCAGGTGCACCATTTTTTGAGTGATAACTCGGGTTTTTCCCGATCCGGCTCCGGCGAGCACCAGCAGCGGACCGTGAACATGGCGTACCGCTTCTTGCTGTGGTGCATTGAGTTCAGCCATGGGTCGTCAACCCCACTCCGCAAGAAGGCTGATTAGTGCTCGCTTACCGCAGAATGCGGTGGAGATTCGGCGAAGCCACCCCGGTAAGCCCACCAGATCACCACCGGACCGAGGATGATCATCGGTACGGAGAGCACTTGTCCCATGGTGTAGGGTCCGAAAACAAAGCCAAGCTGAATGTCGGGTTGACGTGCAAATTCCGCGATAAAACGAAAAATACCGTAGAAAAGCACAAACATGCCGCCAACGGCACCTGCTGGTCGGGCCTTGCGGCTATAAATAGCTAAAATCAGGAACAGCAACACCCCCTCGAGCAGAAACTCATAAATCTGCGAGGGCTGGCGCGGTTGTGGGCCTCCTGCTGGAAAGACCATGGCCCAAGGCAGATGACTGACCCGCCCAAAGAGCTGATCATTCACAAAATTGGCGAGGCGCCCAAGACCCAGACCAATGGGCACGGCCGGAGCGATAAAATCCAGTGTGGGAAGAAAACTGTGATCGGCATGCATCTTGGCAAACAGCCAGCACGCCAGCACCACGCCCAGCAGACCGCCATGAAAAGACATGCCACCGTCCCAAATGTAGAGCATTTTGATGGGGTCGCTGAGATAGTAGGGGAGATTGTACCAAATCACATAACCGACGCGCCCGCCCACAATGGCCCCTACCGCCACATAAAACTCTAGGTCAACCACTTGTTCCTTGTTCCAGTGCCAGTGTGCCAGTCGTCCGCGTCGGATCAGCCAAACCGTGGCAATGACAAAACTGATGATTTCAAGGAGCCCGTACCAATGGATGGTGATGGGACCCAGGGGAAAACCCACGGTATTGATATCGGGAAAATGCAGCATGGATGTCCTCACAAATTTTCGCCACCATGGCCGACCATCCGCATTCTGTCAAGATGCTCCGTCGCCGTAGGTTACTTTTTAGTACCTACTTTTCTGAAATAACTGAAAGCGTATCTGCCCGAAGGACTTTCAGATACTATCCATATCCGTGTAGAAATCGAAGGACAGAAAATCGGCTAATACGTCTAGGGGGGTGCCGCAAGGCATTTCCCCGGTGAATCCAAGCATTTTTTAATATTGATTAGATAGGAAGAAACGCTCCTATGAGTATTGCACCTGCCGGAGCGGAGTCTCCGGGCCTGAACCGCCCGCTCATCACCCTCGCCATTATGTTGGCGACAATTATGCAAACCTTGGACAGCACCATCGCCAACGTGGCGCTGCCGCACATGCAGGGTAGCCTGTCCGTTTCGCTCAATCAGATTGGTTGGGTGCTGACTTCTTATATTGTGGCCACCGCCATTGCCACACCCTTGACCGGCTGGCTGGTGGACCGCTTCGGACAGCGCAATATTTTCTTGGCCTCGGTAGCGGGTTTTACGCTGGCCTCTATGTGGTGCGGCATTTCGACCTCTCTTGCCGAGATCGTTCTTGCCCGAGTATTTCAGGGCGTGTTTGGCGCAGCCTTGGTGCCCTTGTCACAAACCACGCTGCTGGATATCAACCCTCGTGAAAAGCAAGGTTCGGCCATGGCACTCTGGGGCATGGGGGTGATGGTCGGTCCTATCGTCGGTCCCACTCTGGGCGGCTGGCTGACCGACAGTATGGGCTGGCGCTGGGTGTTTTTTATTAATGTGCCGGTGGGGATGGTAGCCCTTTGGGGAATTTGGAAATCCTTCCCCGCCGACACGCCAGGACGGCGCATGCGCTTTGATATGGCGGGGTTTATCAGCTTGAGTCTGGCCATTGGCGCGCTTCAGTTGATGCTGGATCGGGGGCAGCAGCTCAACTGGTTTAGTGCGATAGAGATATGGGTTGAGGCTTATCTCGCTGGCTTTGCGGCGCTGTATTTTATTTGGCATACCTGGCGGACACCGCCGGAGCACTCTTTTTTCGACTACCGACTTATTCTCAACCGGAACTATGTCACGGGGTTGCTATTCATTTTTATTGTTGGTCTGGTCCTATTCGCTTCCCGTGCCCTGATTCCGACCATGCTCCAGGATTTGATGGGCTATACCGCCGAAGCAGCCGGTTGGGTCACTGCTCCAAGCGGCCTCGGTACGATGCTGGCAATGCTCATTGTGGGCAGGCTGGTCGGCAAAGTGGATTTGCGTTTGTTGCTGGCTATGGGTTTTGGCATTACCGCCTTTTCACTATGGGAAATGCAGAGTTATAGTCTGGTCATTAGTGAAAGCGACGTGATTTGGCCCGGTGTTTGGCAGGGCTTGGGCATTGGATTGGTGTTTGTGCCGCTCAGTACGGCTACCTTTGCAACGCTTGCCCCAGAAATGCGCGCGAATGGCACCGCTATTTATAGCTTGGTGCGTAATGTTGGGAGCAGCCTCGGAATTTCTCTCGTAGAAACACTGCTGACGCGCAATACGCAAGTGGCGCATCTGGCTCTGGCCGCACACATTGATGATCGAAATCCTGCTTATCAGAATCCGGCGGTCGTCAGTACCTATAACCCGCACTCTGCTCTGGGACAATTGTTGCTGAATACAGAAATTACGCGTCAAGCCAGTATGATTGCCTATATTAATGATTTTTGGTTGATGCTGATGATGACTCTGGCTGTTTTCCCGCTGCTGTTATTGATTCGGTCACCCAAGCGGAAGTCGCTCAATCCAACGCCAGAACTGACCATGGATTAGAGGAGAAAAACCTATGTTTCAGAAAATTATGGTGGCTTTTGACGGGAGTACATCCAGCAATGTGGCATTACGACAAGCCATAGAGCTTACCCGTCTGATGCGTTCAGAGCTGCATCTGTTCGGCGTGATCGTCAACTCTGGGGGAATGGCCATTGGCCAGGCCGCTGGTGCGGAAGATGTGCTGGGACGGGAAGGCGAAATGATCCGCGCGCAACTGGCGGCTGTCTCTGAGCCGCTTCGGGCGGAGGGGCTGAGCGTCATGGTCGACGCTGTAGAAGGCCAACCTGCTGCAGCGATCGCCTATTACGCGCGACAGATTAAAACGGACTTGCTGGTGATCGGACATATTCCCCAATTTTCATTGGGGCACTGGCTGCAGGGATCAGTCGCCAAAGCGCTGTTACGAGAGTTGCCCTGTAGTATTCTCGTGGCGAAATAACGAGGATAATCTATAGAGGTCATTATAAAATGAGCGATATTTCACGGTATTTATAAATAAAAAAATTAAAACTTAAAAAACAGATGTATGAATAAGTTAATGTGTGATTAGTGAACATGTAACTATATATTTAAAAAGGCGTTATTATATGCGGAGCTGATCGGTTGCGGCTCTGAATCCAGGCCTTGCACACTCGATCCCTAGACGAATTTACTGTCGTTTAAAGAAGGACTGAGCAAGATCTATGAGAAATCGAGTGCATACCATTCATCAGTATGATCCGCCTGAAGTAATTGCTGCAAAAGAGCAGGGAGCCAGTGCGCTGGAGTTTGTCATTGCTGCTCCGGCCGTTTTATTGGCGCTGCTCGGAATTTTTCAGGCAGCACTCCTTTATCAGGCACGTATGCAGTTTGAAGTTGCCACTCAGGAAGCTGTGCGGGCAGGCACGCTTCATGGCGCGCGTATCGAATTCATACGCGACGCCCTCGCCCGTGGACTTACACCGCTTTATACCCATGATCAAAATCTGGCAGCGCTGGTACGCGGTTACGCCGCAGCCAAAGTGGCCGCAGGGCAAGCGACCATTCGCATTCTGAGTCCCACGCGTGAAGCCTTTGATGATTTTGCCGAAATGACTCGCGACAGTACGGGTGCTTGGGCTCGGGCTATTCCAGTGGATCATCTGGGTTATCGTCAGACGCGTGTTGGTGGTGCCAGTAAGCTGTCGGTACAAGACGCCACTTTGCTGAAAATACAAATCACCGCCGTGCAACCGCTGGTGGTGCCCTTTATCGATCAGCTCGGTCGTGGGCTTTATTGGCTCGATCAAAGCCTTGGGAATCTGGGCATTCCCCGTTTTTTCGGGGTACATCTGAGTCCGGTCATCGGTATGGATGGTCAGACCCGTTGGGGCATTCCCCTGCAAGCCGAGGCGGTAATGCGTATGCAAAGTCCAGTGCTGGCTGAAGGATTGCCGATGCAGGTCAGCGTGGAGCAGGGCGCGACCTCCTCTCCGGAGTCTCCCAAGCTAGAACCATTGCCCACACCACCCAGCGATCTCGCCACGCTTCCAAGTGATGACATAGCCACGTCATCGCCGAATCATATATGCAATGCGGGTAATTGATATGCATACAGAAAGAGCATCAGTACAAAATGGACGTGCATACGGGCGCACCTGGAGTGATACCCGAAACTATTTATCGGGCTGCTTGTTGATGGGGCTTGTGGTTCCCCTGAGCGCCAGCGCCATCCAGTATTCGACCTCTTTTAACTGTACGACAGCCAGTACCGAAGCCGCTCGCGTGGTCTGCGGGAACGCAATACTGGCCGATATGGATAAAAAAATATCCCATGATTACAACCAACTGACTGCCACTTTGGCAAAAGCGGGAAATTATACCAAAGCGCTCGCTTATGTGAATGATTCACAGAAAAGATGGTATGCAAATAGAGACAAATGCGGTACAGATGTATTTTGTCTCACTGATGTTTATGCCAGTCGAGTCGACGCACTGAACGGCTGTTTTCGGTCGGATAAGGCGATGGCGGTAGCAGAAGCGCCAGAATGTTCACCTATGGATCGTGTGGATTATGATTTTATCAAGAAAAACGAAGGTTCCATGCTCGAATTTTATATTCCCGGTGCTTTCCGTGCCAATGTAAAAACGGGAAAAAACGAAGGACCAATATATAAGAAAAATAAAAGTACGGGACAGTTAGAACAAAAAGCTATGGGCGCAAGTGGGGTGACTTTGGGTGAGGGCGTTGATCTCGGGCAGCAAACGATGGCTAGCCTGAGACACTATATGGAGATTGAGCAGAATAAGTATGGGAAACCTGAAGGTGTAGATATTGAGAATATATTAGCTATAGCTCATCCATTTGTTGGCAAAAAAAGTGATGCGGCTATAAATGAACTTAATAATTATTACAATTTAAAAAAATCTTATCCAAAGCTTGAACCAAAAGAAGCAGATTTTATTTCTTCTGCCGTTCGGCACGGATACGCCGAAGATGTTGCGCAAAAATTTAATAAAAATAATAAAGAAAAAATGAATTTCTGGGCTTTGCCGAGTGCGGTGCAAACCACTCTGACCGATATGAGTTATCACTCGTATGTTCTAAGTGTTGCTAAATATTACTATGCGGCTGATTGGCAGGGAGCTGCCTCCGAGTTTGAACGGTTGTCTACGGGACGTTACGTTCAATATAAATCCCGTTTCCAGCAACGCGCGCAGATGTTGCGCGATGCTATTGTTTATCATTCGTTACCCGCAAGCGGAGATCCTTGTGCCCCCGCTAAAATACCGGTGGCCTTCCAGCGTTCGTTCGGGTGGGTAAATCAGCGTCGGTTTTGGTGGGCATGATGACATATATATTAATTATTCAGGAGTTTTAAGATGCAAAGAAAATTTATTTTCAGTTTGGTAGCCTGCTTGCTTTTTGGGTTTGGTCATGAAGTTTATGCGGCTGAACCTTCTTTTAACTGTCCGGCTATTGCTGCAATTACGCCCTATAAATATGCCAAAAGCTGTAATTCATCACTTACGCCATTACAGTCTGCTATCTGCCATTATAAACCAAGGGTATGGACAGACAATCTTTTATTGTTGGATTCTACTTATGGCGTTGATTACGTCCTCGCTCTACGCTCTGCTGGCGTAGATACCCCCCAGTGCAAAGGATTATTGAAAGATCATCAGGAATACGAGAAAAAACTTCAACATTGTGGAAGTAATGGTGATTGTGTGCTCAAGGAAATGGATCATTGGGGGAAGGTCATGTCCCATTATCGAGACCAATTGCATCCCCCTTTAGCCGAAGGCGCACTAAAGCGCTTCATCGGCGGCGCTCATGTTAAAGAGGAGAAGCGGTCTGTTGCACTGTTGCAGCGGCTGGAACAGGGCATGGATATGTACCCGCTGCCGCAGGTAGGGCTCACGGGTGGCAATGTGCTGATTTGGGGTTTTCAACCCCATAATGCGCAGGTGCAATCGCTGGTTATTGTCAATCGTCAAGGGGTAGTGCAATTAGTGGGTCTGGCCGATATGGTCTATTTGTCGATGCCGAAAAACGCCAAGGAGTTTTCTTTAATCCCGGATTCCAAAGTGGCGGTATTCGTCAGAGACCCTGCGGTGTTAGCACCAAATTTACCAGCAATTCGGTCCTGGACCGCCGCCAGTATTCTCGGTTTCAACCAACTGTGTCCGGGTAAAGACCAAGATCGTTGTCACACCGCGTTAACCTACCCGCTACCCATTCAGGCGTACAAGCTTCCCTGCAAAGCAGGAAGAGGCAACGCTATGAATCCGCAGTGCGCTATTCCTCTGCCGGCTGTGAAAAACACCATTTCACCGGGGCTGTTTTGGCAATGAAGTATGTGCGTCCGGCGTCCGTCAATGTTTCGGTGGCCTTCCATCGTTTCTTATGGCAGGAAAATCAGCGCCTGCTCTAGGTGGGTATGATGATGTGCGCTTTTATCGTACAGGCATTTTAACATGCAAAGAAAATTTATTTTCAGTTTGGTAGCCTGCTTGCTTTTTGGGTTTGGTCATGAAGTTTATGCGGCTGAACCTTCTTTTAACTGTCCGGCCATAGCTGCGAGCACATCAGACAATTATGCAAAGGGATGTAATTCACCTCTTTCGCCATTACAGTCCGCCATTTGTAATTATAAGCCTAGGGTGTGGACAGACAATCTTTGGTTATTAGACTCCACTGTAGGTGTTGGTTATGTTCGCGCTCTGCGCTCTGCTGGTGTGGACACCCCCCAATGCAAAGGATTATTGAAAGATCACCAGGAATACGAGAAAAAACTTCAACATTGTGAGAGTAATGGCGATTGTGTGCTCAAGGTGATGCGAGATTGGGCGGGCACATTGTTCCATTATCGAAACCAATTGCATCCCCCTTTAGCCGAAGGCGCACTAAAGCGCTTCATCGGCAGCGCTCATATTAAAGAGGAGAAGCGGTCTGTTGCACTGTTGCAGCGGCTGGAACAGGGCATGGATATGTACCCGCTGCCGCAGGTAGGGCTCCCGGGTGGTAATGTGCTGATTTGGGGTTTTCAACCCCATAATGCGCAGGTGCAATCGCTGGTTATTGTCAATCGTCAAGGGGTAGTGCAATTAGTGGGTCTGGCCGATATGGTCTATTTGTCGATGCCAAAAAACGCCAAGGAGTTTTCTTTAATCCCGGATTCCAAAATGGCGGTATTTGTCCGAGATCCTGCGGTTTTAGCACCAAATTTACCAGCAATTCAGTCTTGGACCGCCGCCAGTATTCTCGGTTTCAACCAACTGTGTCCGGGCAAAGACCAAGATCGCTGTCATACCGCGTTAACCTATCCGCTACCCATTCAAGCTTATAAGCTCCCTTGCAAAGCGGGAAAAGGCAACGCCATGAATCCTCACTGCGCTATTTCCCTCCCGGCTGTGAAAAACACCATTTCACCGGGATTGTTTTGGCAATAAGCCCATTATGCGGGGACCTGCATGGTCACACAGTGCAGGCTGCCATGCTGACGTGCCAGTTCTAGGCAGGGGATGGGAATGATCTGTCGATTCGGAAACGCTTCTTGTAAGCGCTCTAGGGCGATGGTGTCGGCGGGATCATCATATACGGGTACCAGAACAGCCGCATTGAGAATCAGAAAATTCGCATAAGTCAGTGGTAAACGTTGGTCCTCCTCGTCCCATTGCGCTTGGGGCCAGGGCAGGGGGATCAGATGATAAGGATCGCCACGATAATCACGAAAGGCGCTGAGCTCAGCGGCCATCTGCTGTAGAGCCGCGAAGTGGCTGTCGTTGGGGTCATCACAGCTTTGGTAGGCGATGCTGTGGGGGCTACAGAAGCGCGCCAAAGTATCAATGTGAGCATCCGTATCGTCGCCCTCCAGATGACCGCTATGCAGCCAAAGAACGCGCTCCATGCCTAATTGCTCCAAAAGTGCTGTTTCAATTTCAGAAATTGTCCACTGCGGATTACGATTAGGAGAAAGCAGGCAGGCGCTGGTGGTCAAAATAGTGCCATGACCGTCGCTTTCAATGCTGCCACCCTCCAAAACCATACCCGATATTTCCAAAGGAATATTACCGTAGGCTTGCTGTGCGTGGAGGTGACGCGTGATTTGATTGTCGAGATCCGCCTGAAACTTCAGACCCCAAGCATTAAAAGCAAAGTCCATCAGTTTGCGTTTGCCAGAACGGTTTTGCAGGGTGATGGGTCCGTGATCTCGTGCCCAAGAGTCATTGCTGGGCACGACATAGAGATGACAACGTTCTAGTTCTGCTGGTCCGTCCCGTAACTGCTTTTCGCAGTGACGCATACTGTCCACATCGTGACAAGCAATGACTACATGCTCGTGTCGGCTGATTTCCACGGCGATGCGCGTAAACACGGGCAAGACTTTATCGAGTCGCAGTGCCCAGTCACTTTCCGGGTGCGGCCAGGTGAGTTGTACGCCCCATTGCGGGGCCCATTCGGCGGGCAAGAGAAATTCGCTGCGCATCGGCTGCTCCATGCTGAAAGTCATCTGGTCATCATAGGCAATTCAGGGCTTCTCGTCAGCCCTGCACATGGATAAACTGTTCGCATGCCTAATAATCACGAACGTATCGACCATTTGCTCTCCCGCCTCGGTTATTGCAGCCGTTCTGAAGTGCGTGACTTACTCCGAGAGGGGCGTGTGGATATGGGTGGTGAGCCGCTGCGGAAATCCTCGGTCAAGGTTGATCCGGCGCTGATCCGGGTTGATGAAGAAGCCATTGATCACCCGCATTCGCTGTATGTGCTCTACCATAAGCCTCTGGGAAAAGTGTGTGCCCATGATGATCCTCGGGCGATTTATCAGGATTTTCCACCGCGTTGGCGCTACCGTCGACCGATATTGAGCAGTGTGGGGCGGTTGGATCGCGAGACCAGTGGGGTTTTGTTGCTCACCGATGATGGGGACTGGTTGCATCGCTGGACCAGCCCGCGATATGAAATTCCGCGTCGTTATCGCGTGACATTGCAGTCCCCCCTACGGGATGATGCTGCCGAAATCCTGGCTTCCGGGCAGTTGCTGCTCGAAGGTGAGGAACGTCCCTGCCGTCCCGCAGAACTCATCCCCGTCAGCGAGACAGAATGCCTGCTAACGCTGTGGGAGGGGCGGTATCACGAAGTGCGGCGTATGTTCGCGGCGCTGGATAATCTGGTGTTGACTTTGCATCGAGAAGCCTATGGTCCCTTTGATCTGGGTGATCTGGCTCCGGGTCAATGGCGGGAGTTGGTCGAGTCGGAATATTTGCAGGAGAAGCCCTGATGGTCTGGAAACCCCATGTTACGGTCGCGTCGGTCGTCGAGCAGGCGGGCCGCTTTTTGCTGGTAGAAGAAGTCGTCGAAGGGCGGCGTTGTTATAACCAACCGGCAGGACACTGGGAACCCGGCGAAACCTTGCTGGATGCAGTAGTGCGGGAAACCTTGGAGGAAACGGGTTATGACTTTCGGCCCGATTACCTCATCGGCGTGTACCACTGGGAGCATCCCGGCAAAGAACTCACTTATTTGCGTTTTAGTTTTGGTGGTAGTGTTGGCGCACAACGTCCAAACTATCCACTAGATGAGGGCATTATCGGGCCGGTATGGATGACTGCAGAGGAGGTCGTTGCGCAAACTCCGCAGCATCGCAATGTGATGGTACAGCGCTGTATCAACGACTATCAGGCAAAAAAGCGCTATCCCCTCGACATTTTACATAGCCTGACAGACTGACGTTGGCGCCGCCGCGTGCTATATTGGTGCAAAAGGCATCGGTAGAGACGATGAAGATGATAGACGCAGACGGCTATCGCCCGAATGTGGGCATGATTATATGTAACGAACAGAATCAGGTGTTGTGGGCAAAACGCCGGGGAGAGAATGCCTGGCAGTTTCCGCAAGGGGGTATTGACCGGGCTGAAACGCCAGAGCAGGCCATGTTTCGGGAGCTTGAAGAAGAGGTGGGTACCGCCAAGGTTTGCATTATTGGGCGTACGCAGGGCTGGTTGCGTTACGAGGTGCCGTGTTCACGGCATCGTGCCGCGCGGCGACGTTATCGAGGACAAAAACAGATCTGGTTTTTACTGCGTTTTGAGGGTGATGAAGCGGAGATTAACACCCTAACCACCCAGCATCCCGAATTTGAGACTTGGCGCTGGGTGGATTATTGGATGCCCGTCAACGAAATTATCGCCTTCAAACGTCGTGTGTATTGGCAGGCATTGCGGGAGCTGGCGCCCTTGATCAATATGGGCCCACCCCCCATGGAAGATCCTGTACCTAGCCGAAAAGTTTCCCCTTCAGCAGGTTAATGCCTTGGCTCAACAAGTCGTCATCAGCAGGCACTTGCGACTCAGGATCAAACATTAAATAGAAAATTCAGTACATCTCCATCGTGTACGATATATTCTTTGCCTTCAGCGCGCATTTTCCCGGCTTCTTTGGCGCCATGTTCGCCTTTGAAGCAGATAAAATCGTCATAAGCGATGGTTTGGGCGCGGATGAATCCCCGCTCGAAATCGCTGTGAATCACCCCCGCCGCCTGCGGCGCCGTGGCCCCCACCGGAATGGTCCAGGCGCGGACTTCTTTCACGCCAGAGGTGAAGTAGGTTTGTAGCCCAAGTAAACGATAAGCGGCCCGGATGATGCGGTTAAGACCCGGTTCTTCCAGCCCGAGATCCTGAAGGAACGCATTTTGTTCCTCCGGTTCCAGCTCGGCCAGTTCGGACTCGATGGCCGCGCAGACCGGAACGACGCTCGCTTGTCGCTCCTTCGCCCAAGCTTCCAGCGGTGCGCGCCAGGAACCATCCTGCAACGCGTTTTCGGCGACATTGGCGATGACCATCATCGGCTTCATGGTCAGCAGAAACAGTCCGCGCAGATGGATTTTTTCATCTTCACTGAGATTCAGGCTGGCGGCTGGCTTGCCCGCATTGAGGTGGGGCAGTAGGCGGGTCATGGCGGCAACCTCTGCGACCGCATCCTTGTTGCCACCCTTGGCTTGACGTGCAACCCGGGCCTGCGCTTTTTCGACGGTACTGATATCGGCCAGAATTAGTTCAGTAAGTACGGTTTCAAGATCCGCTAGCGGATCGACTTGACCGCTGACATGTATCACGTTGGGATCTTCAAAACACCGGGTCACGAGCGCAATGGCATCTGTTTCCCGGATGTGGGCGAGAAACTGGTTGCCCAACCCTTCGCCTTGGGCGGCCCCGGCAACGAGTCCCGCGATGTCTACAAACTCCATGGTGGCAGGCACTACATTCTGGGGATGGACGATATCGGTCAGTGCCTGCAAACGCGGATCAGGCACGCTCACCAGGCCGACATTCGGTTCAATGGTGCAAAAGGGATAATTTTCCGCCGCAATTCCCGCCTTGGTGATGGCATTGAAGAGCGTGGATTTACCTACATTGGGGAGACCAACGATACCGCAGGCCAAGGCCATAAAATTCTCCTAATCACTGTGCAGGGTTTTCTGGGCGGCATCACTGCGCCCGTTCAAAAAGTCAGGCAGAACGCTGAGGCTACGGTTGATAGAAGCCTCTATCAAATCCTGATCCGCCGCCGTGGGTGCGCCCAACACATAGTGGACTACGGCATCTTTATGGCCGGGGTGGCCGATACCAATACGCAGACGCCAGTAATCTCGTGTTCCTAAGGCGCGGTCCAGGTCGCGCAGACCGTTATGACCACCATGTCCGCCGCCAAATTTCATTCGGGCGGTGCCGGGTGGCAAATCGAGTTCATCATGAATGACCAGGATTCGCGCGGCAGGAATCTTGTAAAAAGCAGCCATGGACTGTACCGGAGCACCACTGCGATTCATGAAGTCTTGGGGCATGCAAAGCCCCAATTCCTGTCCAGCATCACGCGTCGTCGATGCCAGACAATGCCAGCGCTTTTCCATACGCAAAGACGCTCCAGACCTGTCTGCAAAAGTCTGGAGCGTCCAGAAACCGGCATTATGGCGAGTACGAGCGTATTCTGCTCCGGGATTACCCAGTCCCGCCAACAACCAGTCCATAAGTCCTCAGGCAGTAGCTTCCGGCGCTTCTTCCGCTTCAGCTCCGGTACGAGGATTGTGGATGGAAACGATTTCCTTGTCGTCGTCGTGATGCAAGGGAATCAGGGTGACACCTGCGGGCACCTTGATTTGTGAGAGATGCAGGCTTTCTCCCTTACCCAGATTGGCAATATCGACTTCAATGGCTTCGGGAAGGCGATCCACGGGCGCTTCTACTTCAACGTCGGTAAGCGCGCGATGTAAAACGCCGCCGCTTTTGATGCCCACACAGGTGGTTTCATGCAGCAAATGAATAGGTACATGCAGACGCACTTTTTCGCCGGCGTGAACCCGCATAAAATCCATATGCAGGACTTCTTCTTTGTAAGGATGCATCTGAATATCGCGAATCAGGGCGGTTTCTTTGCTTTTGGGGAATTCGAGGGTGATGACGTGGGTATAAGCGCGTTCATCAGCCAGCAACTTGCGCAGCAGACGTGCCTCAATGCTCAAACCGATAGAGGCTTTGTTATCCCCATACAGTATGGCGGGTACCATGCCGGTACGACGCAAGCGACGGCTGGCGCGGCGGCCGTTTTCTTCACGCGGCTCGGCCGCAATTGCAAAATCTGTCATTTTTTGGACTCCTTATTGGGTCATGAGTTGAGCGGGGCGAGGGTTGACAGAACCTTTCTCCCCATTGGTCAGGGGCGCATCATAATGGGCTGCGGTGGTTTCGGCAAGTTTTGGAGTCGTCTTATTAGGTGCTGTAGCCTCTGGCTGCAAATAGGCTTTGATGACGGCGCGCGCCACCGGCAAGGCTTGCCAGGCATTGTAACCCCCATTCTCCACCACAACCGCCACGGCGATTTTAGGATGATCTAGGGGTGCCCAACCGATAAACAGAGAATCATTGTTGTAAATGGTCCGACCATTTTTATAACCCATCGGGACTTGTGCCGTGCCGGTTTTCCCGGCCATGGTGATCCCGGGAATGCTGGCCGTGTGACAAGTGCCGGTATTGACGCAGGCTTCCATACCCAGATGCACGGCGTGCATGGCCTCGGCGGAAATATGCAGATTTACGGGTGCCGCTGTGGGAATAGGCGTGGTTTTGCCGGTCTGCGGATTCACCAGGGCTTTGGCCACTTGCGGTTGTACCAGATAGCCCCCATTGGCCAATGCCGCGACCGCGCGCACCATCTGTAAGGGGGTTTCGAGCAGGTAGCCTTGGCCGATTCCAAGAATCACCGAATCGCCGGTATACCAAGATTCATGCAGATGGGCTTGTTTCCAGGCGGGTGTCGGCACTAGACCGCTAGCGCCACCCGGTAGATCAATAGGCGGTTTGCTGCCGAATCCAAATCGCCACAAGGTTTTATCCTGAAGCTGAATACCCATTTTTACCGCCAGTTTGTAATAGAACACATCCACTGACCAGGCGAGCGCTTTGGTGATGCCAGTATTACCGAAACCCGCTCGGTTCCAGTCCCAGTAGGTATGCCCACCCAATTGATAATTCCCCGGACAAAACGTATGAAAATCGGGGGCGATGATTTGATCCTGCACGGCCTGAATCGTATAAAAAGGCTTGGAACAAGATCCCGGCGGATAAAGACCATTATCCGCACGGTTCATCAAGGGTCGGCCGGGGTTGGTGAGCAGACTTTTCCAGTGGGCGCTACTGATGCCATCCACAAACCAATTGGCATTGAAGCTGGGACTGGTCACCATGGCGAGAATGCCGCCATTTTGCGGATTCATGGCCACCACCGCGCCCCGATAACCCTTGCCCTGTAAGGCCTGTGCACCCGCCTCCTGAACCCGCAGACGCAGATGCGTGATCAAATTGTCGCCGGGATGCGCGCGGATCTGGCGGAGTGTTCCCACCTGTAGTCCCCGGGCATTGATGTCTTTGATGTCGTATCCCATTTTCCCGCGCAGATCGCGTTCGTAATAGCGTTCCAGGCCGTTTTTGCCAACGTAATTCCGACCTACATAGTGACTGGCACGAAAGGTTTTTAGATCTGCTGCGGTAATAGGCCCGACATAACCGACCACATGCGAAAAAAGGGCGTCGTAAGGATAGTGACGATGCAGCATGGCGACGATGCGAACCCCAGGAAGCTCCAAGGCCCGCACGGACACTGCGGCGATTTGGGGCGGGGTCAGGGCTGCTTTGAGGATAATGGGATCAAAATCAGGCTTACCTTGCCGCCGCAGAGCAAATTGCTGAAGATCCTCCGCGCTCAGGTGCAAAAGCTTTTGCAAATACTGTAGGTTTTGTTGCAGATGAGGAACCTGATCCGGGGTGATCTCCAACGCATAAGTGGGCAGGTTTTCGGCCAGCACTTCACCGTGATCTGCCAGCACAAGGCCGCGCGGGGGGGCTACGGGCACGAGTGCAACATGATTGTCATAAGCCAGCGTCCGAAATTTAGAAAAATGCAAAACTTGCAAATCAATCACCCGCAAAATCACTCCCAGCACCGCGATGAGCATCAACGCAGCGGCGACCGCCAAGCGGAAACGAAAGTTGCGTGTACGTTTCTGGGATTCGGATAAGGGCATGAGAACAATGAACCTGCTTGAATTTGCAAATGATGAAAGCGCTTCGTACACTCAGGCGAAAGATATTTGGCGAAGGGTAGGTGGCGCAGTGATGGAATCCCGTTTTGAGTCCCTGTTTACAGAACTGGAAAATGCTATCACGGATTATCGCGGATTGCTTCGTCAACGGGAAGGCAGTGGCCAGAACAAAAACGCCTTGCCCGCGCTGCACGCACAAATACATAAACTCAATGCGGAAAATAACGTATTGCGCGAACGTCAGGAAGTCGTCTGCCTGCGTCTCAGCGAGCTGCTCGCCCAGGTGAGTTGCTGGGAAAACGAACTATAAAATCACGATGGAGAAGTCCGTGCCTGAATTGAATACCCCGCATGCTGTGCATCAAGTCAATATTACCTTGCTCGGTCAACCGTATCAGGTGCCTTGCCCACCCGAAGAACAGACCCTTCTGCTCGAAGCCGTCGGTCTGCTGAACGCGCAATTAGAGGCGGCCCGGAATCGCAGTAAAGTCGTTAGTAAAGAGCGTGCGACCCTCATGGTGGCCGTCAATCTGGCCGCCGACCTGCAGCGGACTCGTCAGGCATTGCGGGCGCGTGAAGCCGAACTCGAGAGGGTAGAGCAACGCCTGCAGCAATTAGTTGACAGGGCAAGAGGCGCGGAGTAGCTTGGAACGTGCCTCCTGCGAGGCACGAGTGGCCGAGACGATTCCTGAACCAATACTGTCTATCCAGGGAATCCCCAGTCATCACCGTGGTGTGCAGCTCCCTTGTGGAGTAGCCTAAAACGGTGTGTGGATTCCCACCTGTTCATCAGGTTCTGGGGGTAGCGGGCCGCACGACCATCGCGGGAGGTTTTTTGTTTACAGAGCAGGATGTGGCGTCATCCAAGCAGGCCTTGCGTCAACAGATGCGGCGTCAGCGACGCGCCCTATCTCACGATGTGCTTCAGAAAGCGGCTGCGGGTCTGGAGCGGCAAATTTTGCAACTGCGGTCTTTCCAGCGCGCGCTTCATGTGGGTTTGTACTGGCCCATGCACGGCGAAATCAGTCCGTTGGGCATCATGCAGCATCCCAGAGCGGTTCATAAGCACTTCTATCTACCCATTCTTTGCGGGAATTTTGCGCGCAGCTTGCGCTTTGCCCCTTTTACCGGAAAAGAAGATTGGCGGGTTAATCGGTTTCGTATTCCCGAGCCGCAAGTGCCACCGAATCAATGGCGATCGGCCGCCGACTTGGATTTGCTCATCATGCCGCTGGTGGCCTTTGATGCCGAAGGGTTCCGCTTAGGCATGGGGGGCGGTTTTTACGACCGCAGTCTGGCGCACCTCTCTCACCGTCAACGCTGGCGGCGTCCTCGCCTGTTGGGAGTCGGTCATGCTTTCCAGCAGGTGACCCGAGTCCCGCGTGAACCCTGGGATATTCCCCTCAATATCGTCTGTACCGAAAATGCGTGTTTATCGTTTCGTGCCAGTAGTATGGAGCGTATCCCCCAGCCAAGCCTCGCGCCGGGCACGGACCACATCATCCACATCCGTCAGTAATTCGAGCCAGACTGTGTCCTGAGGGGCGGCAACGGGCACGATGTGGGTCTCGCAGAAGATGTCATCGCGGAAATACTGAATGCGCAGTCGGACACCGGGGATGGCAGCGGCGATTTGCTGTGTAAACTGCGCTTGAGTGGCTCGCAGCCCTTCTATGGCGACAAGAATGTCCCCCGTGGAGAGTCCCGCCTGTTCGACGGGTCCGTCTGCCTGTACATAACGCAACTCCAGCCCTAAATCATGGACGCGCCACTGCGCGCCAATCCACGCATCCGGACACTGGCTGGCTGGCTCACCGCCCATATCTTTGAGGTCGGTGGCAGCGCGTCGATGCAGATGGATACCCATTTGCGCGAGTAGTGGTTCGAGGGGCAGATCCGCTTTTTCCATAATCCAAGTGTGCAGGCGTTCGGCAGTGGCCCGGTTCGTCATATCACCGACCAGAGTCACGCAATCGCCTTCCGGGAGCGCCTTACCGCTCCGACCATAATCCTGCCAGAGGCGGGCAAGAACGTGATCCAGGCTGAGGGCGCCATCACTTTCCAGGCGCAGAGTCAGATCCAGACACAAGGCCAAAAGCGCTCCTTTGTTGTAGTAACTGATCTCAAAGTTGGCGCTATTGGCGTGGGAATGATAGAGCTTGATCCAAGCGTCCTCGCTGGATTCCGCAAGACTCTGCAGTAAACGTCCCGGACGTCGGAGCAGGCGCGTGAGTTCCTGGCCCATGCCTTTGAGATATTGCTCAGGGGGGATCAGTCCAGCGCGTCGCAGGCAGAGGTCATCGTAATAAGAAGTGATGCCCTCAAACACCCAGAGATCCTTAGAAAGCACAGCATCGTCCAGATCGCTGGCGCTGAAAACGGCCGGGCGAATCGCCTGCACTAACCAACTATGAAAATATTCATGGCTGGCGAGGCCAAGAAATCGCTGGTAGTGATCTTCGTTGCGCCCACTGAGATCATCTCGGGCGCAGATCAGGGCGCTGGAGGCACGATGCTCCAATCCGCCATACTGATCGCTGCTGGTCATGCAAAGAAAGTGGTATTCCGAAAAGGCCGCGTCGCCCCAAAACTGCTGTTGCCAGTCACAAATGCGGGCAAGATCCTTCCCGAGGCGCTGCAGATTCGCCGAATGATGGCCCTGAATCAGGAGATGATGTGGCCTGCGTCCCGCCTCAACATTCAGCAAAGTGAGGGTACCCATCAGCACTGGATGATCTATGAATGCTCGATAATGGCCTTCGCTAAAAGTCCCCCAGCCCCAGGTTGTGCCCGAAGTGCGCGGCATGGCGGTGGCCACTTGCCATGGTTCTGGACCATGCAAGGTCAGGCTATGGCTGCGATCTTCCTGACCAACGACGCGTAAAAAAACGGCCGGACCATTAAAAAAGCCGCCTTGATCGTCCAGAAAGGCCGTGCGCACCGAGCGGTCAAAAGCAAAAACCGTATATTCTACCTGCAGGGGGCCTGAAACGGCATCCACGCGCCAGCGATTTTTGGCAATTTTGCGCAGCGTTACAGGGGCTCCCTGCTGATGCGCGCGGATTTCGACCACATGGCGGGCGAGATCGCGGACCATATAACTTCCTGGAACCCAAGCCGGTAAGGCCAGTATTTGTCCATCCGCATCGGGATCGGCGATGTGCAGGGTGATTTTGAAGCGATGTGATGAGGGCGCAACAGTAATCTGATAATGGATCGCGTCGCTCATCGTTCAAAAAACAAAGCGACTGGCCGGAGCCTGGTGACGGAGTGGCGGAATTTCGGTTTCGAAAAGCTCGACGCTCTCAAAAACATCCGGTTGCGAGCGGGTGATGCGCCGCACGCGCATCGCGTGCCCGGTGCCGAGAATGGCAATCAGGCGACCGCCAACCGCGAGTTGTTCTTTGAATGCGGCGGGCAGTGTGGGCAGGGAACCGGTGATGCAAATGGCATCGTAGGGTGCGTGCGCCGCCCAGCCAGCAGCACCATCACCACCATGCAGGTGCACATTGTGTACACCCTGTACGCGCAGATGACCTTCGGCGCTTTGAGACAACTCGTTGCGATCTTCCACGCTATGCACCATCGCCGCCATGCGCGCCAACAAAGCCGTCATATAGCCACTGCCCGTGCCGATTTCCAAAACCCGATCTTGCTCCCGTAAATCCAGCTCCTGCAGCACCCGCGCTTCCATTTTAGGGGTCCACATCACTTCACCATGGGGGAGGGGCAGGGCGTAATCCGCGAAGGCTAAATGCCGGTAGGGTGTAGGTACGAACAACTCGCGCCGCACCTCCGCCACAGTGGCCAGTACGCGCGGGTCCAGTACATCCCAAGTGCGGATTTGGGTATCAATCATGGTACGGCGGAGGGTGTCAAAGTCCATAAAGTCCAAGGCTTCCGTTAAGTTTTGGTCATTTAGTCATGGGCGCCGAATCAAGTCAATCCATAGCCTCTTCAATCCTGTGCTGCATCCGGTAGTTATTAGAGATTGGCTTGGCGGCTGTCCTGTGCTCCAATAGCCTTGTTCATTCTAAAGGAGTTCCCCTTGGAAAGCCGTGCGCACGCGCTGGTTGCCGTGATTTTTCTGATCGTTTTAGGGGTGGCTGTGGTTATCGTGGGGCTATGGATGCACCACGGTCAGAAGCCCGGTATTCCCTATGACGTAATCTCACCCTACAGCGTCAGTGGTCTGACTTTGCAGGCTCCGGTGCGTTTCAAGGGGGTCCGGGTAGGTGAAGTGACGGCTATTGGTCTTGATCCCGCTGATTCGCGGATGATTCGGGTGCGTATTACGGTGGATAAAGCCACGCCCATTACCCAAGCCACTTTTGCAGAACTTGCGCCGCAGGGGGTGACAGGGCTCAGTTATTTGTCCTTGACCGATAAGGGAACGGATTTTGCGCCCTTGGCCCACAAACCGGGGCAAATTGCCGAAATTCCCATGCATCCCAGTTTTTTTGAGGTGTTATCCCGTAACGGTGAATCTTTGGTGAATCGCAGTAACGAACTCGCCAGTCGCCTGAGCGCGCTGCTTAGTGATCAGAATCGCCAGCATTTCAGTGAAACGCTCGATCATGTCGATCAGGCTACCCAAAACCTCGTACAGATGGAGTCTGCCCTGCTGCCCGCACTGAAGGCGCTACCTAGCATGGTTGCGGCTACCCAGTCCACCATGGTCGCGAGTCACCAACTGATTCTGCACCTAGACCAACTAGCGGTCGCCGCGCAAGCGCCTCTGGCGGATACCGCTAACGCTGCTCAATCTTTTCAAAAGCTCAGCCAAGCGGGTACGCAGGCGATCAACACGCTGAATGAGCAAACCTTACCCCAGGTGAATCAATTGACGCGGAGCTTGATGCGCAGCAGCGCCGCACTGAATGCTCTTAGCCAGTCCCTCAAACGTTCACCGCAATCCTTGTTATATGGTACCCAAGGGCCGCCACCTGGACCGGGTGAAGCCGGTTTTTCAGCAGGAGAACACTGAGCGCATGAACCGTACATATCGCCACCACATGGGGATGGCTGCTCGCCTAGGATGCTTGGCGACGGTGTTGTTAGCTGCCGGGTGCGCGGCTACCCCCGCAACCTGGATGGTGCCCTACAGTATCAATCCAACCCATGCTGCGGCCGTTACGCCCATAAAGCCGACCGGGCACAAAGTCTTGCGTCTGGCGACGGTCAGCACGACGCAGTGGCTGGCGACCCAAAATTATCAGTACCGATTGTTGTATCAAGACCCGCAGCGTTTGCTGGTTTATCGGGATGCCCGCTGGGTCGGTACTCCGGCAGCCATGCTGCAGAATCAACTGCAGCAACAGTTGCAGAACAGTGGGCAGTGGCGCGCAGTACTCTCCGCATCGTCCAGTGGGGCGGCATCTTGGGTGCTGCAAGTGCATCTGAATCGCTTTGTCGTGCGGTTTTCGACCCCCACCAGCGGTACCGCCGTTATTGCGGGGACGGCAACCCTCCTCAGCAACGCGAATTCTCAGGTGGTTGCCCAACAGCATTTTCAATATTCGGCACCGCTGGTGCAGGCTTCGGCGGCGGGTGGCGCGGCCGCGATGGCCATAGCCACCACGCATTTTGTCAGCGCGGTGCGCCACTGGACGGCAGCGGTCGTGCAGTAGCCCGGTGCGCTCAATGGGCATCGTCAATGCCCGTCTTAGTCTGGCTCAGATGGTGGCCGCCGCTAAGCGTCGGCTTTGTGTTCAGTGTGTTTCATCACCAGTACGGGGCAGCCTGCGTGATTGACGACGTCGTTGGCGACGGAGCCTAGTAGCAAGCGGCCTAAACCGCTATGTCCGTGGCTGCCCACTACCAGTAGATCTATTTGATGGGCTTTGGCGTAAGCCGCGACGGCCTTACCGATGTTCTCGCCGCTTTCCTCCAGAACTATTTCTGCCTGAACCCCGCCAGCGGCCAAGGACTGCCGCAATTTGTCCATTTCGGCATGGGCCAACTGCAAGAGTTTGTCGCGCAGGTCCAGCGTCGGTGGCAGAATCTCTTCGGGCATCTGCAAGTTGAGCATTTGCGGATTGAACACATGCAGCACGGTGAGGGCGGCACCATGCAGCGCCGCTTCGCCAGCAGCCGCTTCGGCAGTAACCGCAGCCATCGGTGAAAAATCTACCGCCACCAGCACTTTTTTTACCGAAAAATTATTCACGGATTGTTTCCTCGCGCAAACGCTTCATGAGTGTGCTTTCGTCCAGCAATTCATTGTCGCGGGCGCTGCGGGCCCGGTATTCCCAAACCCCCTGCGCCAACACTTTATCACTGACGACTACCCGATGCGGCAAACCAATCAGATCCATGGTGGCAAACTGCACGCCGGGCCGCTCATCCCGGTCGTCCAGCAAAACACTATAACCGGCGGCCTCCAGACGGTCGTGCAGTGCCTGAGCCGCCGCCGCCACTTCCGGAGACTTGCGAGCATTGATGGCCACTACCCCCACGGCAAAAGGCGACAGGGCCATGGGCCAGGTAATGCCGCGCTCATCAAAATGCTGCTCCACCGCTGCCGCGACGACCCGCGATACGCCAATACCATAACAGCCCATGGTGACCGTGGCATCGCGTCCGGTTTCATCGAGAACCGTGAGGTTCATACTTTTGCTGTAGACATCGCCCAACTGAAACACATGCCCGACCTCAATACCGCGACGGATACCCAGAGTCCCCGCCTGGCAATGGGGACAAGGGTCACCGGCCCGCACATCGCGCAAATCCGCACTCGGCGGACGCGGCAGGTCACGGTCCCAGTTGAGATTCAACCAATGCTGGTCAGGCGCGTTGGCCCCCGTACTAAAGTTGGCAAGGGTCAGTGCGCGCTGGTCGGCGATGATGGGGATGGGCAGGGGCGGATCTTTCGGACCCATAAAACCCAGAGGGGCACCCACCGCCGCAACGGCTTCTTCCGGACTCGCCAAAGTGACAGCATCCACATTTAAGGCATGGGCTGCTTTGATCAGATTCAGTTCATCGTCCCCGCACAAAAGCAGCATGACCGCCTGAGCATCGGCTATCACCACCACCGTTTTGACGATTTTGGCGGTAGGGATGCCCAATTGCGCGGCTTGTTCGGCTACCGTGCGAATATTGGGCGTCTGTACCTGTTCGGCTGCCCGCAGCGCCTCGCTCTCAGGAGCAGCGGGGCGGCTCGTGGCTTTTTCCATATTAGCCGCATAATCACAATGATCGCAGGAAACAATGGCATCTTCGCCCGAGTCTGCCAGCACATGAAACTCATGGGAACGCTTGCCGCCAATGGCGCCGTTATCCGCCTCTACCGCCCGAAAGTTGAGCCCTAACCGAGTGAAGATGCGTTGGTACGCGTCGTACATGCTCTGATAGGTGATTTCCAGCGAGGCATGATCCATATGAAAAGAATAAGCATCTTTCATGATGAACTCACGGCTGCGCATCAAACCAAAGCGGGGGCGGATTTCATCCCGGAATTTAGTCTGAATCTGATAAAAATTGACAGGAAGCTGACGATAAGAATGGATTTCTCGGCGGGCCAGATCGCTGATGACTTCTTCGTGGGTCGGTCCCAGACAAAATTCGCGGTGATGACGATCTTTGAGACGCAACAACTCGGGGCCGTATTTTTCCCAGCGTCCAGACTCCTGCCAGAGCTCCGCCGGTTGCACCACCGGCATCAACACTTCTTGAGCGCCGCTGCGATCCATTTCTTCACGGACAATCTGCTCCACCTTGCGTAACACCCGCAAGCCCAGGGGCATCCAGGTATACAGCCCCGACGCCAGGCGGCGGATATATCCCCCGCGCAACAGTAATTGATGACTGACAAGTTCGGCCTCGGCAGGGGTTTCTTTGAGGGTAGGGATAAAAATCTGGCTGGCGCGCATGGAATTCTCAGAAAAGGGCGTAGCGCACAGTGTAAGAAAGGGCGAAGCTTAAAGGAAGAGGCGACCGTAGAGGATTCTGAATGCACAACATCTGAGGATATTCCTGATTATTTGAAAACGAGTCTATTGAACCGCCCCGGGTTTGGTGGAGGCTCCAACCTTTGAGAGAATGGAGCCATGAATAAGTCCAAGCAGTTTTCGTCTGAAGTCCGCGAGCGCGCTGTTCGCCTAGTACAAGAACATCGCGGTGAATATCCTTCCCTTTGGGCCGCTGCCGAGTCTATAGCCCCCAAGATTGGCTGTGTGCCGTCTACCCTGCTGGCCTGGGTGAAGCGGGCAGAAATAGATGCCGGTCAACGTCCCGGCATGAGCACTGCGGAAGCCCAGCGCATCAAGGAGCTGGAACGTGAGGTCAAGGAACTACAGCGCGCGAATGAAATTCTGAAGCTGGCCAGCGCGTTTTTCGCCCAGGCGGAGCTCGACCGCCGTTTGAAGCATTGAGGCGTTTCACCGATCAATACCGGGACCGCTTCGGGGTCGAGCCGATCTGCCGAGTCTTGCAGATTGCCCCATCGGGTTACCGGCGTCATGCGGCACAACAGAGGAACCAGACGTTGCGCGGTGCCCGAGCGCAGGAACTATGATCGAAAGTGGTGTACGGGCGGATTACAACTGACTTGAGTAAGGTGGCGTACTGTTGCTACAAAGGGTTTGCAGACCAAGTAAGCAACGTAAGGAGTACGCCGTGGAAAAGAATA
>Ga0172382_10002134_pt1 | contig 33725 bp, 20 predicted proteins | sample Leawel138RmetaG_FD_122245 | JGI IMG/M metagenome (GOLD analysis project Ga0172382, IMG submission 122245) | Leachate microbial communities from a municipal landfill in Southern Ontario, Canada - Leachate well 138R metaG | ecosystem: Engineered > Solid waste > Landfill > Unclassified | place...
AAAATTGAACTAGAACTTATTTTCAAAAAAATGACAACATCCATGAACAGGAGGCAATTTGTTAAAAGAAGTTTAACCGGAACTGTAGGCACGATGGTTTTGCCCACCATTTTGCCTGCCGGAGTTATCTCCGGAAGAAACCGGATCATGCCCAACGACAGGATTAACCTGGGTTTTATTGGTGTTGGCGGCATGGGGTCAGGACATTTGCGGTCGTTCCTGGGGTACGATGATGTCCGGGTCATGGCCATTTGTGATGTCAAGAAGGAGCAACGCGACAAATCAAAACAAACCGTTGACTCGCGATACGGAAACAACGAATGTGTAACCTATAACGATTACCGGGAGCTGTTAGTCCGAAAAGATATCGATGCCATCGTAATGGCAGCCCCCGACCACTGGCATGCCCTCATCGGAGTGGAGGCTGCCAGACAGGGAAAAGCCATGTATCATGAAAAACCACTTGGCCTGACTGTCGAAGAGTGTCAGGTCATGAGAAAAGTGGTAAAAAGATACAACACCTGTTTTCAACATGGAACACAACAACGCTCCGATCCCCAGTTTCGCTTCGCTGTAGAGATGGTAAGAAACGGAAAAATAGGAAATATCAAACGAATAGTAGCCGAAGCAACTGGCTGCAGAACCGTTCCTTATCCTCAGGAAGAACCCGTGCCGGAAGGATTTGACTACAATTTATGGCTGGGGCCTGCACCCCTCGCTCCCTACAGTGAATTGCGCTGTACACGGGATTTTATGCATATCAAAGACTATTCCCTCGGAGGACTTAGCGGAGCCTGGGGGATTCACCATATCGATATTGTTCAATGGGCACTGGATGCCGACAACTCGGGTCCTGTGGAAATTGAAGGAACAGGAAGCTACCCACTTGAAGGACTTTTTAACACCTACCATAGCTATGAGGTGGAGTATAAATATCCCAACGGAGAGAAACTGCTCTATATCGACCGGGATACGGTTCGAAGTAAAATACCACAGTTTAAAGCTCCCAGCTCTATGGCTATTCTGTTTGAAGGAACAGAAGGATGGATATACGTAGCCAGAGGATACCTCGATGCATATCCCAAAAAACTCCTTAATACAGTTATCGGACCCAATGAGTTTAAACTGCCATTCAGCAATGACCACCGTCGAAATTACCTGGATGCCGTTCGAACCGGATCAAAACCAATCAGCACCATAGAGTCAGCTATCAAATCTGAAATCATTTGTCAACAGGCATATATTGCCATGGAACTCGAACAAAAATTATACTGGGATAACGAAAATGAAAAATTTATAAATAATATTGCTGCCAATAAAATGCTGTCCAGACCTATGAGAAGCCCCTGGCATCTGTAATGGATAGAAAAAAATAATTAGGTAATTTAAATGAGTTTAACTTCACTACTAAAAAATAACACGATGGATCAATTAATAACTACAAGCAAACGTTTCTTCCTGGTTTCTATTCTTGCCTTGTTTATCAGCTTACCTGGACTCTCTAAAAATGAAAACCTTCCTGCCAGAACTGCAGAAATGTTGGGAACACTAACAAATATTGACAGGAATGACACCAGTCTCCCCGAATTTGAATCCCTTATTCAGGAAATTTTTGCCGGAAAAAAAGTTCAAAAACAAGCCAAACCATTGCTGGTACAGTTTTTTAAATCAGAAAAAAGCTTTGCCGGGAAAAGGTTTGTTCTCCAGGAGCTTGAAAAAATGGGGACCCCATCTGCTGTTCAGTTTATGGCTGAACTACTAACTATCGATACTTCCTCTGAGCTTGCCCTAATGGCATTACAGGGTATTCCCGGGGCTAAAGTCAATAAAATACTGAGAAAATCAATAAAAAAAGCGGATCCCTCCATTCTCCCCGGAATGATTAATGCATTGGGGAAAAGGCAGGATTACCGTGCCACCAGCATCATTTCAGGCTATATAAACGATAAAAATCCGCTGTTGGCAACCACAGCTATTTCTGCACTCGGAAAAATCGGAACACCAGATGCTACTGCACTGCTTACCCGGGCTATGCAATCTGGAAATAAACAAAATCAATTTATTATCACTGAAGCTCTCCTTGATCGGGCAGAACAGCTGGTCAAACAAAATCAGACCAACAGGGCTTTCGAAATATATAACAGCATACGTGCTGCTGATGTGCCTGAAATGATTGCAATTGCTGCCATTAAGGGAAAAATGGAAACGTCATCCGGAAATCCTGCCGACATTCTTAAAGAGGAATTGAGTACTTCACCTGACCATTTAAAACCAGGAGTGATTGATCTGGTAAAAAATCTGCCTGCATCCTGGAAATCCGGCAGGGAGTTTCTTCAGGTTCCCGGTCTTCAGGATATTGATAAATCGCGGTTGTTGGTTATCCTAGCTGAGAGAAACGATAAAAGCATATTCGACGAAGTGAATCAGTTCATTCATCACAAAGAACCTGTTTACAGAGAATCGGCTATATATGCACTGACTAAGATTGCTGAACTGAAGGATATACCGCTGTTAGCTGAACTGGCCGCTACCCGGAGTGAAAAAGAACAGGAAATTGCCAGAGGAGGATTTTATCGTTTACCCGGGAAAGATGTAGATGCGTTTATCCTTCAAAAAGCATCCGGAACACAGGATATAGCTGAAAAAACAGAGTATATAAAAGCCATCGGTGAAAGAAATATCCCATCAGCTGCACAAGTACTTATACAGACTGCCAGAAACGATAACCGGGATATCAGAATCGAATCGTACAGATCATTAGCTAAAGTTGCAGGTAAGGAAAATCTGAAAGAACTGACTGAGTTATTGCTGGCTGCAGAAAACAGCAGAGAAAAACAAGAACTGGAAAGAACCCTCTATCTGGTTTCGACAAAAGAGGGACAGGAAAATGCCGCCACCGAAGAAATCGTTGCTTTCCTGAATAATACTCCTGAAAAGGAAAAAAAATCATCACTGATTTCTGTTCTGGGCAGTATCAAAAAACCAGGCGACATAAATGTACTGCAACATTATCTTAACTCGGAAGACGTTGATATACAGCTTAGTGCTATCAGGGCTTTATCCGAATGGCCCAATGCAGGACCTGCGGAGAACTTTAAGAAAATGATAAATAATACGGACGATCTGCGTGTTAAAACACTTGCTCTGAGAGGATTTACACAGGTATTGGTGAACGACGGGAGCTACCCCAATGGGAAAAAAGTAAATGAATTACTTTTTGGACTGGAAAACGCACCCAATGTGAATGAAAAAAAACTGGTCATTTCTGCCCTGGGGAAAGTATCCTCATCTGAATCCTTAAAAGCGCTGGTTGACCACTTGAAAAATCCGGGAGACCTTCGTCCTGAACTGGAGGCAGCAATCCTGAATATGGTTCCCCAACTTATGAGAGAAAATAAAAACAACACAACAACTGAGTTAAAACGAGTTAAACCATACACCAGCAATGCTGAAATTCTTAAATGGTTAAACAACTAAAATCAAAATGCCTAATCTGGTTTGCTGAAATTTTTAATTCTATATTTAAGCGCTAAAAAAATTCTTGTAACCATGAAGAACACATTTTTTATTGCCCTGCTCATCACGATTACACTGCCTGCAATTGCCCAGATGGAACCGCTGGAAATAAGCCTGCCACAACCCATGTTTGTGGGAACGCCTTCAAATTTTGCCGTTGAAAATCTTGAAGAACCCCTGGGAGAAGCCAGACCACCGTTCCTGGCACCTTCCGGAACAAAAAATGTAGCCTTTGAAAAAGCTGTTTTCAGCTCCTTTGAACCACGAAAAGGAGAACTCTGGAGAATTACCGACGGATACAAAGAAGCTACAAGCTACTCGTATGTGGAACTCGGAGAAGGACACCAGCATATCACTATCGATCTGGAAGAAATCTGCACCATTTATGCACTTACCCTATGGCATTACCATATGTCGGCCCGGGTATATCTCGATGTTGTAATACAAATTTCTGACGACCCGGACTTCATCATGGATGTTCAAACGGTTTTCAATAACGACACAGACAATTCTCTCGGTCTGGGAGTAGGAGAAGATTTTAACTTTGTTGAAACTCACGAAGGAAAACTGATTGACACAAAGGGCGTTACCGGAAGATATGTCAGATTGCACAGCAAAGGAAATACCGACAATGAATTTAACCACTATATTGAAGTGGAGGTTTACGGAAAAAACCTGGACTAAACCTGATCATTGAACGGGTATATTGTTCCTGGCATACCAGGGGACTATACTGACAAATACTTTTAGTATTCAACTGATTTACTGCTGAATATTGATAATTTTTTCAATGAAACGATCCGGACAAATGATGCCCCGTGCTGCCATGAAATATCAGGTAACTGCCATGGTAATTATCCTGATCGCTTCATGTATCCGTTTGATCTCCTTGTCAGAAAGACCCATGCATACCGATGAAGCAGTGCATGCCTTCAAATTTGCCGGACTACTTGAAAAAGGGAAATACATTTACGATAAAAATGAATATCACGGTCCAACACTAAATTACCTAAGCCTGCTCCCCGCCCGGATAAAGTCGCAAAATCAGTTGGTTTCTCTGGAGGAAGAAACCTTAAGGATGGTTCCCGCCTTCACCGGAATCTTTCTGATCCTGTTGATGTTATTGCTTGTGAAGTCATTTGGATGGCCTCTGATTCTTTACACCATGTTATTGCTCGCAATTTCTCCTGCACTAACTTATTTCAGCAGGTATTATATCCATGAAATGCTGTTGATATTCTTCAATGCAGGATTTTTAGTCTCACTTTACAGGTATTATCGTTCCTGGAAACCCGGATGGATTATTACAGCGGGAATTTTTGCTGGCTTGATGGTATCCACCAAAGAGACTTGGATCATACTGGCAGGTGTTGAAGGTCTTGCTCTTGCAATCGTTTATGTAATTGCATTACGCTCACCAGAAAGAAAAAAAAATTTCCCATGCCAGCTCAGGTATTCCCACCTGGTACTTTTTTGTATTTCAGCTATGGCTATTACAATCATTCTATTCTCCTCCTTTTTTAAAAATCTACAGGGAGTTATCGATTCAATCCAAACCTACGCTGATTATTTTTCACGAGCTACCCAAGAGGGCGATCACATTTACCCGTGGTATTATTATTATAAACTGTTAACAATAAACTCTTGTGATAAATGCTGGTTCAGGGCAGATAGCTGGCTTCTTCTATCCGGAATTTTTGGGATTATCATCATTTTATTTCAACGTCCTGCTAAACTAAAAAATTATCCGGTAATGCTGTTTCTTTCGCTAACCACACTTTTTTCCGGAATTGTTTTTTCGCTCATACCATATAAAACACCCTGGAATATTTTAACTTTTTATACATCAAATTTATTCTTAAGCGCCTGGTTTTTTTATTTCCTCTCTCAGAAAATAAAAAAACGGAGAATTAAATGGATATTTCATTTTTGCGTAGGATTTATTATATTACATCTGGCATGGCAGAGTTATTCTGACAATTTCGTGCGTTTCGACCACACCTGCAATCCTTACGTATATGCTCATCCGGATCAGGATATTATCGATATTCTAAAAGAAGTGGAACAGGTAGCCATGTCAGCTCCCGAGGGGAATCAAATCTTTATTGAGGTGATTGTACCTCATGATGGTTACTGGCCATTACCCTGGTATTTAAGAAAATTTTCTCATACAGGCTGGTGGTCTGAGGTGGACATGGTCAGTCCAGCTGCTCCGCTGATTATATGTGCTCCAGAATGTTCAAAAGAGCTCACTCACAAACTATTTGATCTTCCTGAACCGGGTAAACGTTATCTTTATATCCCCCTGATGGATCGTGACCCTTCGCTTCGGCCGGGAATTCCTGTGAAGCTTTACTTGAGAAAGGATTACTGGGACAGGTATAAATCGGGAAAGAATTCTTAATAGAATTCAGAGACTGTTTTACATTTATCCATTTATTCCATTTTGCGTCTTTTTCACTCATACTGCTGTAAAGTTTCCGGGATAGCATGAATTAATCGATTTTTTAATCTGCCTGAGCTCTTTATGAATTCTAATAACCATGGGAAACGGTTTCAACCGGCTATCCGGATCGGGAGTCCAGTGAATAGGAAATTCTTTAATTATCAACTTTGCTTCCACTGACCTCAGAATAATTTCGATGTCAAAAAGAAAACCATTGGTAGTAAGCTCTGAATAAAGTGTCTTGGCAACCGCTGCCCTGTAAATTTTCAATCCACATTGCGAATCGGTTAAATGTCCGGGGAACCTGGCATTCAGATGAATAAACCTGCGAAACAACCAGGAAAAAAACTGCCGGTGGAATTTTCGTGGAATCGTTATCACACTCCCGGACATATACCTGGAAGCATGCGCCATATCAGCCTCCCTTTTCTGTACAGCCTGTATTCCCGGAAGAATATCATCAAATGGAACACAATTCCCGCTGTCGATGAACAGGATAACATCACCATGCGCCCTTAATATTCCTCTCTTTATGGCATAGCCCTTACCCTTATTGGGACGGTAGGAGATACAGATGATGTTATCTTCTGATTTTTCAATGATCTGGTTCACCACAGCATGCGTCTGATCATCACTCCCATCGTCAACAACAATGATCTCTCCTTTTATGCCATGCCTGTTCAAAAAAGACACTGCCTTTTCTATGTCAAGGCCAATCTTTTTCGATTCATTATAAACCGGAATAACAATAGAGAGAAACATAACTTTTCCCAAACTAAATTTTAAAAATAAATACCCGATGATACCAATAATTTTTCAAAGCACAAGAATTTTTATACGATATTTCCAAAGGATTTTTAAATTTGTATATTTCTGTTTGAGCGAGATCAAAAACCGATCTGACGGATCAGGTAGTTCGGGATCAGAAGAAAAACTACGTAAACTAACCTATTAATTTAAATAATCTACATGAAAAAGATCATTTTAACAATCAGTGCCTGCTTCTTTCTGGTATTTCATCAGGAATCAGCAGCCCAACTCATGAGAGAACCAGAAATAGACGATCAAAACAGGGCAACATTCACGGTAAATGCTCCCAATGCGAAGGAAGTGAAGGTGATTAACCAAAGTGATGAAATGGCTATGGGTGCAGCGGAATACAGTTTGACACGTGGGGAAAATGGTATCTGGACGGTTACCACCAAACCATGCCGACCGGGTTTACACTATTACAAATTAAGCATCGATGGTTTTGAATGTGCCGATCCGCAAAGCCAGATGTATTTCGGATGGGCAAGATGGTCTAGCTGCCTGGAAGTTCCCGACAAAAACATCTCCTTTTATTTGCCGAAAAATAATCCTACTGGAGATGTAATCATTCACTGGTATCATTCAAAAGTAACCGGGAACACTCGTAAGTGCCTGATATACACTCCCCCAGGATACAGACATGAAATGAACAAAAGGTATCCGGTTCTTTACCTGCAGCACGGCTCAGGAGAAAGTGAACTGGGTTGGACAATGCAGGGCAAGGTAAATTTCATTATGGATAACCTCATTGCCGAAGGAAAAGCAGTACCTATGATCATTGTTATGGACAATGGCTATGCCCCGGCTCCGGATGCCGAAGATAAAAACAGACCTGCCGGAAACAGCAATAAATTTGAAGAATTAGTACTTCAGGATCTGATTCCTGAGATTGATGCAAACTATCGGACTTTATCGGCAAGAGAATCGAGAGCCATTGCCGGACTTTCCATGGGAGCAGGACAGGCTCAGCGTATCGGATTTGGCAATTTGGATGTATTTGCCTCCATTGGAGCCTTTAGCGGGGGATCAAGAAATTTCGATCCCAATACTTCCTATTCCGGTGTCTTTAAAGATGCGAAAAAATTCAATGAAACGGTTAAACTCTATTGGTTTGGGTGTGGAACTCTCGACAGAGCCTATGAGGGAGCCAGAAGCCTGCATAATGAATTGTCAAAACATGGGATTCAACATGTTTGGCACGAAATGCACGGTTCGCATGAATGGCAGGTGTGGAGACATCACATCCATGAGTTTGCACAACAATTATTCAAGTGATTGCCTTTCCCGCATTCATATTCCTGTGAAGGAAATTTTTGTATATTGCCCTCCGTTTATCAAAACTTGTTTTGAATAATAACATAAGTAGCTATAAGAAAAGAAATTATAACGAATTAATAATTTAAAAAATGAAACGGATTTTTTTGTACCTGTTTTTTATTTTCCCTTTTTGCACAGTGAACGCATCAAAAATCTCACCGGTCAACCTGACCTGTGAATATTCATCTAATCCCACGGTGGTAGATATTGAACAGCCCCGACTTTCCTGGATTAATTCTGCAGAAGCAAATGAACGAGGACAGGAACAAACTGCCTGGCAAATCCGGGTGGCAAGCAAAAATGATCAGCTGGAGAATCCGGATCTTTGGGATAGCAAAAAAGTAAACAGCAGCCAGTCTGCCCGCGTACAATATGCAGGGGAAAAACTCAAATCCGGCCAGGAATGCTGGTGGCAGGTTCGGGTGTGGGACAAAAGCGGAGAGGTGTCGGAATGGAGTGAACCAGCCAGTTGGCAAATGGGCATTTTAGATGAAAAAGAGTGGAAAGCAACCTGGATTGGTGCTCCCTGGCAGGGAGAAGAAACTTTGCCAAAACCATCTAATCCAAATGCTTCTTTACCGGAAGAACTTCCTCCTCCTGCTCCCTTGTTCCGTAAAGAGTTTCATGTCAATAAAAAAATTGAAAAAGCTACTGCTTATGTGACCGGACTGGGTTATTTCGAATTCTATGTGAACGGCAAGAAAGCAGGCGATGAAGTGCTGGTACCTAACCAAACCAACTATGGAAAGAGGCCTCATCTGATGCAACAAAACATTCCTGTTCCCGATGACTTCAGAGAATATAAAGTCATGTACCTGTCATATGACCTGACAGACAAACTGAACCAGGGAGCAAATGCAATCGGTGCAATAGTTGGAAATGGTTTCTACAATCCGGCAAAATACTGGGCAGAGGGCTATGGAACCCCCAGGTTCTTTGGACAAATACACATCACCTACTCCGATGGAAGCGAAGAAATCATCGTCACTGATAAAACCTGGAAAACATCGAAAAGCGCGATACAGATGGATATGGTTTACTACGGTGAACATTATGATGCCCGAAAAGAACAACCGGGATGGTGTGCTGCAGGATTTGATGATTCAGCATGGGAAAGTGTTGCCATCCGCAAGGCACCTGAAGGGAAGCTGGTGGCACATACTGCACATCCCGATAAAGTGATTAAACGGTTAAAACCTGTCAGAGTCGAAAAAATGTATACTGGCAACTGGAAAGTAGATTTTGGAGTGGAAATTTCCGGCTGGGTAAGGTTAATTGATGTGAAAGGCCCTGAAGGACATAAAATCGAGATCAAATATTTAAGCAATTCATATTCTGGCGATAACTCCTATACTTTTAGTGGCAAAAAATCAGAAAACTATGCTGCACGATTTAACTGGTTCATTTTCCGGGAGGTGGAAATTATCAACTGGCCAGGCGTCCTGACGCCCGAACAGATTACAGCTGAATTGGTTCATACTTATGTGGAAGAATCGGCCGACTTTGAAACCTCCAATCCGATGTTCAATCAAATTAACCAGATATGGAAACAGAGCCAGGTCGACAACATGCACGGAGGAATAGCGAGCGACTGCCCCCATCGCGAACGGTCACCCTATACCGGAGATGGTCAGGTTGCCTGCGTAACAGTCATGCATAATTTCGACTCCAAAAATTTCTACCAAAAATGGATACACGATATGATCGGTGCACAGGTTGTAAAAAGTGGTTACGTACCCAACAGCGCTCCCTGGCAACCTGGAAGCGGAGGAGGAGTAGCCTGGGGAGCAGCAATCCATATTATCCCATGGGAATTCTACCTGCATTATGGATCACTCGACATTCTAGAAGATTCATATCCTGCTATGAAAGAGTATATCCGGTATATGAAAACCTGGGTGGATGATGAAGGCATCATGTTTTCACAACGTACAGGAAACGATGGCAAGGAGCTGCGCTGGTTTAACCTGGGCGATTGGGCTCCTGCAGATGAATTGCCCCCCGATGACCTGGTGCATACGTTTTACTTCTGGAGATGTGCCGACCTGACTGCACAAACAGCAAAGGCTTTGGGAAAAACAAAAGAAGCCTTAGAATTTACCCGGCTGGCAGAAAACACAAAACAGGCTTTTCAAAAACGATTCTATAACGCTGATAAAGGAAGCTATGGACCTTATGGTGCAGATATCTTCGCCCTTAAAATGGGTGTTCCGGCAAACCAATACCCAAAAGTAATCAACGCCCTGAAAGAAACAATTAAAAAGAACAACGGCCACCTCGATACCGGAATTTTTGGAACTCAGTTCTTCTTTGAAGTTCTGTCAGAAAATGGAATGCACCAACAAGCTTATGAAGCCATGAATAAAAAAGAAGAACCTTCATACGGACGATGGATCGAATTGGGAGCCACAACCTCATGGGAACATTGGGGAACCGGAGGATCACATAACCATCCGATGTTTGGCGGCGGACTGGTATGGCTATACCGAAAACTTGCCGGAATGAATGCCGATCCAGATGAACCCGGCTACAAACATATCGTGTTCAAACCTCAACCAGTTGATGATATCTCCTTCACAAAATATTACAATAATACGCCTTATGGTAAAGCAGGAATATCCTGGGAAAAGAAAGAAAGTAAATTCACCATGGAAGTGACTGTCCCGGTGGGTAGCCATGCAACCGTTTATGTACCGGCAGAAAAAAACCAACAAGTTATGGAAAGCGGAAAATCTATTGCCGATTCCAACCTGATAAAAAAATTGGATGAAGTAGAAAATTACAAAGTTTATACTGTAAAAAGTGGCGTTTATTCATTCGGAGTAGAATAAAATATATATTGATAAGTTTCTGAAATATAAAATGGAACAACCATGGAATCCACTTGGGGATTCTGTCGTGCATCTTCTTTAAAGTAAACGGAAATAATAAGGCTAAAAGCACTGGAATATTCTTGATGATATTGAAATGGGAATAAACCGGGTTCCATCGTAAAAATAATAACTCATCGGGTTAAAAAATTCAATCTGAATCCTAATGTTATTGATATGATCAGAGGAATGAAAGAAGCCCGGAGTAATTTTTTAAGATACTAAAGTACAATTATTCCCGTTTTTTTATTATAATTGCACAATAACTAATAACTAATCTATGGACCAGTTAACTAACGGATATCCATACCGGATAACTATTGAAACCCCAATACAAAATATTCCACCTGAATTGATCTATTCTAAAAAAGATTACAATCATCTTCAAATACTCCCTGTACAACTTTCTGTTTCCTTTTATCTTCCTGATCATATATAATTCTGATCATGAACTAAATGACTTATAATCAAAAAATATAAAGTATTTTTTCTAACCATTATTATCAAAACGAGTTAAGCTATGAAACCAAAAACATCTTTATTCAACACCTCTTAAAAAAGAATGAATTCCAACATTCTATTAAGCTCATGTTATAATTTAAAACAATTAGTCAAACTTCAAAAAATGAATTATGAAAAAATGTAAAAACCGGTATGGAACAAATCCATTCCTGCAATTTTTTAAAAAACTGAAAATTACAGTATTTCTACTGTTCCTTTCAGGATCATGTCTGTTAGCACTATCTTCCTATGCGAATGCCAATGAAGGGATATCCGCATCAACAGCTCAACAGAATCAGATTTCGGGTAAGGTAACGAACACAACAGGCGAACCAATGCCCGGGGTATCTGTAATCATTAAAGGTACAACCACCGGTACTGTTACCGATGTAAACGGGAACTATACACTTCCTGCGTCTTCCTCTGATATACTGGTATTTTCGTTTATTGGAATGAAATCCCAGGAGATACCTGTAGGCAACAGGTCTTCCATCAATATTTTATTAGAAGAGTTAACAATCGGGGTTGAAGAAGTAGTGGTCATTGGTTACGGTACCCGGGAGAAAAAAGACCTGACCGGGGCTGTTTCCCAGATCACATCTGAGGATATTACCAAAATGAACACCCTTTCTCCTCAGATGTCGATGCAGGGAAGAATGGCCGGGGTTTATGTCAGTAATCCGGGTAGTGACCCGATGGGGCGGCCATCAATCCGGATCCGTGGGGTAGGAACATTAGGATACAACGATCCGCTTTATGTCATTGATGGCATCCCGGTAACGGAGGGTGGCTCTACTTCCTCGGCATCCCGCGTCCAGGACCTGAGAGGATCTGTAAACGTGTTAAACCTGATCAACCCGAATGATATCGAATCGATTTCGGTATTGAAAGATGCATCTGCCACTGCTATTTATGGGGTTAGAGCTTCTAACGGAGTTATTCTCATCACCACCAAGAGAGGAAGTGAAGGGAAAGCCAGGATTAGTGTTACGGGAAATTATGGTGTCCAAAACAATTTTAAAAGGTATGATATGGTCTCCATCCAGGAGTATATCGAAATGAGCGAGGAAGCCAAAAACAACAATCCGGCCTACAATCCCGAATGGCACTATGTATTTTTTGATCCTTCATCACCCTATTACATGGGCAATTCACGCGACTATACCAATGACTGGCTTAAAGCTGCACTGAATGAAAATGCTCCCGTTCAGGACTACAATGTTTCCATATCGGGAGGGAATCAAACATCGACCTATGCTGCCGGTGCAGGTTACGCCAATCAGCAAAATGCTTTTCATTACAGCGAGTACGACAGATACTCACTGTTCTTCAACTCAGACCATAAGCTAACCAGCTGGTTAAAAGTAGGTGAATCCTATCGTTTTATATACACAAAATATGATCAGGAAGGTGGTGCAGGGCTGACCACAGCTATGAGTGTTCCATGGCAACCAATCTATGATGAAAACGGTCCGAAAGGGTTTGCAACTCCCGGCCGAACCATCAACAATACTTTTAGGGGATATGGATACGGAAGCTCAACCCGGAATAATTTTCTGGCCCAAAATGAGTATACTCAGCATGCCCGTGACCTGATTCGAAATCTAGGTACTGTTTATGCCGAAATATCTCCACTGGAAGGCCTGCGGTTCAGGGGAACGGTAAGTTTCGACTATTACACCAATACCCGTGATACCTACCAGGAACAAGACTTTGGTCTGTTTGAAGTGGCAAGAGGTACACCCTATACCTCAGGAAATACCTATACCCGAAGGTTAAATGACAATATAAATATCGTGAAGGAATTTCTGATCGGTTATAACAATTCCTTCGGAAGCCATAATTTTGATTTGATTCTGAATGCTATGGATCAAAAATACCAGTGGAATAATGTCCAGATGGGCATTGGCGTTGATTCACCGATCACCAGTTGGGATCAACGTATGATTGATGAAGGATGGCCAAATGAAAACAAGGGATTATTCTACGAAAGAAGTCAGTCAGGCCTTCAGGGGTACATGGGCCGGTTAAGCTATAATTTCGACAGCCGCTATTACCTGGATGCTACAGTCAGACGTGATGGATCCTCCAAATTTGGACCTGGATACAAATGGGGTACTTTCCCCTCGTTTGCAGCAGCCTGGAGAATTTCTTCGGAGTCATTCATGCAGGATATTACATGGCTGGATGATTTAAAAATACGTGCAGGATGGGGAAAAACAGGGAACCAGGAAACCCGTGACTATGCTTTCCTGTCGTTGGTTAATATGAACCCGAAAGCCGCATTCGGCAGTATCGATGCAGCAGGTGGAGGCACTATTTATCCGGCATCAGCTCTGGGTGATTTCCCCATTGAAGATATGAGCTGGGAAACAGTGACCACCAAAAACATTGGATTTGACGCGATCCTACTCGACAATAAAATGACTTTCACTGCAGAATACTATGACAGACATACCGATGGTATTCTGCAAACCATTCGGATACCTGCAGTGATTGGAGCTCTCAATCAGCCGGTTGTTAACCTGGCTGAAGTGACAAACCGGGGGTTTGAATTCCAGGCAACCTATTCCAATAAAATCGGAAAACTTGGATACCAGGCTGCTGCCAACCTGACCACAGTCAGGAACCGGGTACTCACCCTGTATGAAGGGCAACCAACAACATCAGGAAATACCCGCATTGAACAGGGTTATTCCATGAACTACATCTATGGATACAAAACTGCCGGCATTTTCCAAACACCTGACGAGGTAACTGAATACCAATCGAAAGTGACTGATGGAAGTTATGATGCCCAAAAAGCACCCGGAGATGTTAAATTCGTTGACCTGTATGGAGCTCCCAAAGATACGGACCCGGAAGGAGCATACAAAAGTTATGAACCGGATGGAAAAATTGATGTTAACGATCAAACTTACCTCGGAAAAACTATTCCCGGCTATTTCTATGGCATTAACCTGAATTTCGATTACAACAATTGGGATGCCAGCCTGAACTTTAATGGAATCGGAGATGTTCAGAAAATCAATACAAACGGAAAACAAACCATCAGCGGATTTGGCCAGAACTTCCTGACCGACTACCGTGACCGTTGGACTCCAACCAATAAGTCAACCAGCATTCCACGAGCTATGCAGGGAGATCCATCAGGAAACAACAGGATTTCAGATCGCCATGTGGAAAATGCCGGATTCCTTCGTTTCCAGAATTTCCAGATTGGTTATAATTTCAAAAGTTCTTTCGTAAGCAGACTCGGCATGAATAGCCTGCGCTGTTACGTTTCCGGTTCTAATCTTTTCGTTATTTCTCCTTACAATGACCTCGATCCGGAAGATATTAGCACTCCCATTACATTTAGTGTTGGAGTAAATTTAAATTTTTAACGATTAAAAGGATAGAAAAATGAAAAAGATAAAACTATCATTCGGTCTTTTGTTCATCTTCATGTTTGCACAATTTGCATGTAACGAAGAGACAATTGAACTTCTGCCCATCGGCAACACAGAAGGAACCTACTTTCAGGATGAGAAACATATGGAAGAGGCTATCATGGGCGTTTACCAGAAACTGGCATTCTTTTATGCCTTCCGGGGCGGCCAAAATAATAACTGTGCTCCCATTTGGCATCTGCCAGGCGATGACCTGACCACACTGGCTAATTTCGCATTTGAAGACTTCGTCGGATTAAACGGATCAAGCGGTCAGTTAAGCTTATTCTATAATTTTTCATACCAGCTTATCGCCAGAGCAAATATCATGCTCCAGAAAATTAAAGAAAATGGTGATTTTGCCTATGAAAAACAACCCGAGCTAAAGGATTACCACAAGGGAGAGGCACTTTTCTTAAAAGCCTATACCTATTTTATGCTTTGGAATGTTTTTGGAACAGCACCCCTGGTGCCGGAAAGAATTACCAAAATAGATGATGCTTATCCTCCTAACTCTGAGGGGACACAATTGCTCGACGAAGCTATTAATCATCTGGAAGAAGCCAAATCATTACTTCCTGACAGCTGGTCTGCAGCCTACAAAGGGAGGGTTACTAAAAATTCAGCCCGGGGATTGCGTGGTAAATGCCTTGTGTTCAGAGGATCAGTAAATAATACCGCGGCTGACTTTACTGAGGCAATCACCGAATTCAATGCAATTACCGGTGTCAGCCTGGCAACGAACTACAATCAAAATTTTGATGTGAAGTTTGAGAATAATGTAGAATCATTGTTTGAATACCAGGCCAACTCCTCACCGGGGAATGTGAACCCTTACGTTGGGGGTGCCGGCGGCAATGATGCCTTCTCCGTGATTGGAGAAATCGGACACTATATTGGTATGTTCACCCAGTCTCCCTCATGGATCGGTAATTCTCATTTTACTGCCACTCCATCATTGAGAGGTGCTTATGAAGATGGTGATCCAAGGGTATCCTATATTCTTAAACCAGAATCAGAAGGATTGATCAATGTGATTAAATATGCCAAAAGCACAGCCTGGGCTACTAACGGACAAAGCAACGGAATCAGTACCAATAATCCCCGCATTCTTCGCTATGCTGATGTACTTCTGCTGAAAGCTGAAGCGATTGTACGCTCTGGCGGAAGTTTAAATGATGCCATCGAATTAATAAACGAAGTCCGTGAACGCGCCAGAAACTCTACTGAAACAGGAGGCCCTGCTGCTGTACCAGCCGACAGAAATGTTGCCGAAACAAATACTGCAACTGTTCTGGAATGGATTTTTGAAGAACGCCGCCTGGAACTGGCATTCGAGGAAGGACACCGCTGGTGGGATCTACGTCGCCGCCATATCGCCGGAGAAATCGACCTAAAAAACTGGAACTTCGATTCCCGCTTAATTACATTTAACTTCAAAGACTATAACGTAAACTTCCCGCTTCCGGATAACGAAGTGGTGGAAAATCCAAACATGGACCAAAACGAAGGTTATTAAACGCTTTATTTTTTTACTAAAGGCCCTTTTCGAAGGGCCTTTTTTATTTTTGCCAAAAACGATTAACTCATGAAACAGAAACCTATTCTACTATTGATCCTGTTTTTGTCAATCAACTGCATGGGTTGGTCTCAACTCACCTGGCTGAAATGGGATACTGAAACGTTGGGATACCATGCCATTCAAGTCAACCCAGCAGACCACACCATAATCCCTTGGTACAATGAAAATCCCGGAAGGTCATACGATTTTGTAATCAACAAAATCTGGGATTTCTGGGCAGGAATGCGAACTGATCAGAACGGCTTGCCCTACTATATGAACCACCAGGTATGGCGCCCCGGATACAACGACCGGCGCGGAATTGGCGGCGACCAATTGGCCATGGCTCTTTCATCATGGCAGCTATACTACAACTATTCCGGAAATGAACAGGTAAAGGAAAATATGAAGTTCATTGCCGATTACTACCTGTCACATGCCCTTTCTCCTGCCGATGCCGAATGGCCCAATATCCCCTATCCTTATAACTGCCTTATTTATTCGGGTATTTACGATGGCGACATGGTGATCGGGAAGCATTACACACAACCGGATAAAGCCGGATCTTTTGGTTTTGAGTTGACCAAACTTTACAAGATGACAGGGTCACAAGTGTATCTCGATTATGCTGTCAACATCGCCAATACTCTTGCTGCCCATACCAAAAAAGGTGATAACGATAACTCTCCTATGCCATTTAAAGTGAACGCCATAACAGGAGAAACAGGCAAACTGAAAAGCAACCGCGGAGACCGTTCCGATGCCGGTCTTTCCTCGTATACTACAAACTACTCCGGAACACTGGAGCTATTTCTCAACCTTGAAAAACTAAATGCAGGGAATGTGCAGGCATACAAGAAAGCTTTTGACACCATCCTATTCTGGATGAAGCAATACCCATTAAAAACGAACAAGTGGGGTCCATTTTTCGAGGACATCCCAGGTTGGAGCGATACACAGATCAATGCAGTAACATTCGCCCAATTCATGATGAACAATCCGGAGTACTTCCCTGAATGGAAAAAGGAGGTGGCAGGGATTTTCGACTGGGTTTACGAAACAGTTGGGAACAAGGAGTGGCAGGAATTCGGAGTAACAGTGATAAATGAACAAACCGTTTATCAAACTCCCGGAAACAGTCATACCTCACGACAGGCTTCCGCTGAATTACAGTATGCTGCACTGACCGGTGACACCACCAGGGTGAAAAATGCCATCCTGCAACTCAACTGGGCTACGTATATGGTGAATTCCGACGGAAGAAACTGCTACCCACGTGACGAAGTTTGGCTTACTGACGGATTTGGTGACTATGTACGGCACTACATTCGGGCAATGGCTCACCATCCTGAAATTGCCCCTGAAACTGAAAACCATATCCTCTCCTCCACTTCCATCCTTCAGATGGCAAGCTATCCGCCTGAAATCAATAAAATTCTATCAGGCGATGTGCCTGAAAAATGGGTTGACCAAACCCTGCTGTTCTATAAAACCTTCGATAATAAATCCTCCGAAGTAATCCGGCTAACCCAAAAACCGTCGGCAGTACTCCTTTGGTTAAAAGAAATTCCTGAAGGTAAACATGGAGCTGATTACTGGACCTGGCAACCCATGAAGCAGGGAGGCCTGCTTACTATACACCACACTTCAGGAAATCATGTGGTTATCCTGAAATAAACAATTTTCATGAGAGGAAAACATCAAATCGTTAACCGGAACATGTCATTGGAAGGAAAATTACCTTTCGAAGAGAAAAAATGAAACGATAAAAGACAGAAAAATAAGCGATGAATCCAATAAAAATACCATTTTTGTAATCATACAGGATATTTATAGTAAGGATCCAACAAAAACAGGAATCAAATGCAACGAAAGGAATTCATTAAAAAGGCCGGAATTGCCGCATCGGTCTTGATAGCAGTGCCTACCATAATTCCGTCATCATGTATTGGAAAAGGTGGGCATACAGCTCCCTCTGACAGGATCAACCTGGCATACATAGGTGCCGGCAACCAGGCAGGAAACGATGTAATGGATTTTTTAGCTGACGACCGGGTGCAAGTAACACTGATCTGCGATGTGAATAAAAAAAGTGCAGGTTACTGGGATGGCCGTATAGCCGGACGGGAATATATCCGGGATATTGTTAACGGCTATTACAGTAAAAAGCACAACCGAAAATATAACGCCTGCCGCGATACGGAGGATTTTCGGGAAGTGATTTCAAAGAAAGAGATCGATGCCGTAGAAATTGTAACACCCGACCACTGGCATACGATACCGGTACTTATGGCAGCGGCTGCTAAAAAAGACATATACTGCCAGAAACCTTTATCCCTGACCATAGCTGAAGGTCGTGCCATGTGCGAAGCGGTAAAACACCATAACATTGTTTTCCAAACCGGCAGTCAACAGCGCTCCAACCATCATTTCAGACGCGTTTGTGAATGGGTACGCAACGGACGTATCGGCAAGCTGGAAACCGTAGTATGCGGACTTCCGTCAGGAATACCCGACTTTGGACAAAAAGCCCACCTGACGGAAAATGAACCGGTTCCCAAAGGATTTAACTACGACCTCTGGCTGGGTCCAGCTTCCTTTGTGCCCTATGCTCCCTGCCGGACACACGTAAACTTCCGTTGGATCCTCGAATACTCCGGCGGACAACTCACCGACTGGGGTGGCCACCACCCCGACATTGCCCAATGGGGAATGGACACCGAACTCACCGGGCCTGTCAGAATCCAAAACGCCAGAGCGAAATGGGCTGAACATCCACATTACAACACAGCAATCGAATTCTATTTTGAATGTATCTATGAAAATGGACTCAAACTAATCGTGGAAAGTGGCCAAAATACCGGCGTTACTTTTTTCGGTTCCGAAGGAAAAGCCTGGGCAAACCGCGGACACCACGGAGTAGAACCCGAATCTATAGAAAATACTGTGATCGGACCTGACGAAACACATTTATATACAAGCGATAACCACTTTAGAAACTTCATCGATTGTGTCATTTCCCGGAAGGAAACCATAGCACCCGTGGAAATTGCCCACCGCTCAATTACTATTGCCCACCTGGGCAATATGGCCATGATACTGGGAAAAGACCTGGAATGGAACCCTAAAACAGAAAAAATTACCAATATTCCGGAAGCCAACAGTATGCTATCAAGACCCATGCGGGAACCCTGGGATAAAGTATACCGGGAATACCAGGTTTAACCGTACCAACCTTGATAAAATTTGAATATCTTAACTAACCAACAAGAAAATGAAACGATTAGTTGAATGTCTCGCTTTTTTGACCCTATATATTGTACTGGTCTCCTGTAGTACCGGCAATCAGAAAGATATTATGTATAAACCTGTGCTCATCAGCAACTGGTGGGAAGTCGCCGGCAATCCTGATTTAGGTGAATATACCAGTCCGGATCAGGAGCCGGTCGATTTTGGTGTTTGGCAGGCAGCTGATGGCACCTGGCAGCTATGGTCCTGCATCAGAAAAACCAATTGCGGCGGCCACACACGGCTGTTTCATGGCTGGGAAGCTGAGAATCTCACTGACCCCAACTGGCGGCCGCTTGGAATCGTGATGGAAGCTGACACAACCGTCGGTGAGAAAAAAGGCGGATTACAGGCTCCGCATGTTATTCAGAAAGATGAGATCTACTACATGCTATATGGAGGATGGGCACAAATATGCCTGGCAAAAAGTACCGACGGTAAAACATTTGAAAGGGTGCTGAATGACAAGGGAACCACAGAGATTTTTACCGGCCCTTTCATCAATTCCCGGGATGCCATGACCATACAACTTCATGGTAAATATTACTGCTATTATACCGGACATCTCCTGGATTATAAACCCGGAGAGATCAATGCTGCCATATTCTGCAGAACATCTGACGACCTTCTGAACTGGAGCCAACCAACCATGGTATCCGGTGGAGGAAAATATGCCGATGCAGACTCATGGGGTGGCGGCGATGCAGAATGTCCGTTTGTTGTTCCCATAAACAATAAATTCATTCTTTTCCGAAATGTTGAGTATGGACACCAAAACCTGAACATACAGTATTGCTCCGGCGATCCCTTAAATTTTGGAGTGAATAATGACAGCCTGCTTGTGGGAGAATTAAAAATCGCTGCTCCTGAAATTGTGAAATACAATGGGGAATATTACATTTTTGCACTCAAAGAAAATCTAAAAGGCATCCGGGCAGCAAAGATTGAATTTCAGAAAATAAAGTAAAATAATTGTATAACAACCTCGACAAAAATTTTAATTCACAGGATGATGACTATATTTAAAAAGGATTTCTTTGCGTCTTTGCGTATAAAAATTAAAAAATCATGAAAAAAACAGCAATAATTAAACGCATTAATCCATTCATTCACCGTGTACTGGAGAAAAAATTATTTTTTCTTTCACTTTTTACCGGTGTATCCTTTAGCGTGATGTCGTCTTCAAAGCCCAATGTCATATTAATTTTAACTGACGACTTGGGGTACAGCGACATTTCTTGTTATCGCGATATGTTTGATAATCAGCCCAATAGACCGTCAACCAGCAGGACTCCAAACATTGACAGGTTGGCTGATCAGGGCATGCAGTTCACCGATTTTTACTGTGGGGCAGCTGTTTGTTCCCCGTCACGTTCTTCGCTGATGACCGGTAGAAATGCCACCCGTGTGGGTATATACAACTGGGTGCCCGAAAACGAACCCATGCATTTACGTGCTGAAGAGTATACCCTTGCTGAAATGTTGAAAGATGCCGGCTATCAAACCGGCCATTTCGGGAAATGGCATCTTACCTCCATGGGAATGAACCAGCCCCTTCCAACCGACCAGGGATTTGACTACGCTTTTTTTACGTATAACAATGCAAATCCCTCACACCGGAACCCGGAGAATTTTTACCGGAACGGACAGGCTGTCGGCCCCTTGGAAGGATACTCCTGCCAGCTTGTAGTGAATGAAGCCATGGAATGGTTAAGCCGTATCGACAAGAATCAAACACCTTTCTACGTAAATCTCTGGTTCAATGAACCCCATGAAAAAGTCGCAGCACCGGAAGAATTTTCACAACATCATGAATACCGGAAAGAATACTACGGTTGTATTGAAAATATGGATAATGCCGTGGGGAGACTGATGGAGTATTTAAAAAAGAATAACCTGGAAGACAATACACTGGTTATCTTCAGCTCCGACAACGGTTCTCAGATATCTTCCTCCAACAATCCTCTCCGGGGGGCTAAGGCATTCAATTTTGAAGGTGGAGTAAGGGTGCCCTTTATCATTAAATGGCCGGGGATGATTCCCAAAGGAAATGTGTCATCCCAAATCGGTTCTTTTACCGATATCTTACCAACACTTGCATCCATTACCGGAGCAAGCATTCCTTCAGGGCGAACCATAGATGGCGAGGATATCTCATCCGTGTTTCGGGGTTCAGAAACCTTTAACCGGACAAAACCCGTGTTCTTCTTTCGCTACTTTCATGAGCCGGTGACCATGCTCCGGCAGGATGACTGGATTTTGATCGGATACCATGATACCCCCCTCCCCTGGGCTCAAAATTATGATGTGCGCAAACATGCCAAACTTAAACCCGACCCGGGAACAGAGGAGTGGTCCATGTGGGGATTCCAACCCCGCCATATGGAATACCTGAAAACTGCAATCCCCCAACATTTTGAGCTGTATCAGATCAGAGAAGATATCCTGCAAAAAAAAGATGTTAAAAAGGAGTTCCCGGAAATTACAGAAAAAATGAAAAAAATGTCGCTCCTTTTACGGCAGGAAATGATTGAAGAAGGAGGCGACTGGTATAAAACCAATTAATCAAGGATATTTGCATCCTGTATTAATCCTGTTGGATAGAAACAATTTCTAAGCATTTTAAAAATTTAAGCTATGATTCTTTTAAAACATTTTCAAAAAATAATAACTCCGTTTTTGCTGGCATTTCTTCTTGCCTTCCCGGGTGTTGCTCAAAAATTTGAGAACCTGGCTATGACCCCACCGATGGGTTGGAACAGCTGGAATAAATTCAACTGTGAGATCAATGAACAGATTATCCGGGACGCTGCTGATGCCATGGTTTCCAGTGGGATGAAAGATGCCGGATATGAATATATTGTGATTGATGATTGCTGGCAGGTTAGTCGCGACAGTCTTGGCTTCATCCAGGCCGATCCGGAAAAATTCCCTTCAGGAATTAAAGCGCTGGCCGATTATATCCATTCCCGGGGATTGAAATTTGGCATCTATTCCTGTGCAGGAAGAGAAACCTGTGCCAGCCGTCCTGGTAGCAGAGGGTATGAATTTCAGGATGCCCTGACTTATGCCAAATGGGGAGTCGACTTTTTAAAGCACGACTGGTGCAACTCAACTGGTCAAAATCAAAAGGAATCATATGCATTAATGCGCGACGCACTCTATGCATCCGGTCGGCCTGTTGTATTCAGTATTTGCGAGTGGGGCCTGAGCAAACCGTGGGAATGGGCAGCCAATGTTGGTCACTTATGGCGCACAACAGGCGATATCAGAAATAACTGGAATATCCCCGATGCAAAAGAAGGAAAATGCTGGGGCGGAGGAGTAATCATTAACCTGGATATGCAACAGGGATTGGAAATATATGCCGGTCCCGGCCATTGGAACGACCCCGATATGCTCGAGGTGGGAAACGGAGCACTGACCGATTCCGAAAGCCGCGCCCACTTTAGCTTGTGGTGCATGCTCGCAGCTCCATTAATAGCTGGAAATGACCTGGTGAATATGGATGAAAAAACAAAAAAAATATTGACGAACAAAGAGCTCATAGCTGTTAACCAGGATGTTCTGGGCAAACAAGGATTTAAAATCAAAGATTATGGAGAAATCGAAATATACTATAAACCCTTACATCAGGGCGACATGGCTATTTGTATCTTCAACCGGTTCAACCAACCGGTATCCACACAGCTGAACTGGAAAAACTTTGAACTTCAGGTGAACAGCCAAAACAAAAATCTTGAGCTTACTCCAACAATTGACAGGAAAGATATTCAGCTCAACGATAACTATACCATTTACGACCTATGGGAAAAAAGAGAGATCGGAACAACCAGTCAGGTATTAAAAAGAGAGATTGCCGGACATGATGTTGCTGTTTTCCGTTTGAAAAAACACTAAATGGATTAATAAATATAATTTGTCATCAAAATGAAACACAAAACCTTACTGCTCATCTCTTTGCTTTTTATCTTTTTGCAGGGAAATGCTGCTGAATTTACTATCCTGAATTATGGTGCTGAACCCGGAAAGCTTTCCACTTCAGCAATCCAGAAAGCTATTGATGCATGCCATGCATCAGGTGGCGGACAGGTCACCGTTCCTGCCGGTACATTCATAACCGGTACTCTTTTCCTGAAAAGCAACGTCATCCTTTATCTGGAAAACGGGGCTATACTCAAAGGAAGTACAAACCTAAATGACTACTCCAGACAGGGGCGGTCACCTGGTATCGTTTACTGCGAAAACGCCATTAACGTGGGCATCGCAGGAAAGGGAACCATTGACGCCAGCGGCGACAGTTTTTATGATTTTTCAAAAAATCATATCTACGATGAATTCGAAAAAAGCCGCACCCGTCAAAAAGAAAACTATATGCCCGAAGGAACTTTCTTTACTGACGGCCCGGTGAAACGCACACGGGCTCCGGGTATGACTCTGGTTTTCTTTCATTGTACAAATGTTTCAATTACCGGAATTACAATCAAAGACACCCCAATCTGGGCTACACGATTTGGCTTTTGTGATGGCCTTCTGATCGACGGAATTACGATCACCAATAATCCATTAGTTCCAAATAGCGATGGAATACATTGCACCATCTCACGGAACATCCGAATAGCAAACTGTAATATCTCAGCAGGCGACGATGCTATCGTCCTGACAGGTTTTCCAAAGGATGAAGAGACACCGGGACTTAACACGACCGAGCAGAAACCTCATCAGTATGGGAACAAAACGATCTACAGTGAGAACATGACCGTAACCAACTGCGTACTGAAATCAAGTTCTGCAGGCATCCGTATTGGCTACGGCCAACACCCTGTTCGCCGCTGTACCTTCTCCAATATTGTGATCCATGATTCAAACCGGGGTATTGGCATCTTTGCCCACGATGCCAGCAACATCGAAGACCTGATCTTTTCCAATATTTTTATTGAAACCCGCTTGTATAATGGCATTTGGTGGGGCCACGGGGAACCCATTCACCTCTCTTGTATCTCCAGGTTCGAAGGACTGAAAGCCGGCCAGATCAAAAACGTACAGTTTAATAACATCAATGCCATAGCAGAACAGGGAATCATGATTTATGGTCTGGAAGAAAGCAACCTCGAAAATATCCGGTTTAACAACGTTCAACTCCGCATGAGAAAAGGAAGGGAAACGATGAATTATGGCGGGAATATCGATCTACGACCCGCTTCCCCAAAAAGCATGCAGCTGTTTGAACAGGACATTCCCGGTTTATACGCACAGAACGTAAACGGCCTGACTGTTCGCGATTTCCAACTGACCTGGGGAGACGACCTGCCGGCTTTCTTTACCCATGGATTGGAGTGCAGGAATGTAAAGGACTTATTCATTGAAAATTTTGTGGGTGCAGGTAACCCCAATTCACCGGGAAGTAAAAAAGTAAGTTTGAAGAACACAACTGTATCTGAATAATCCAATGATCTTTCCATAAAGTTCACATAAATATCAAAACCTGCTGTAAGGAAAATTGTGACAGAACTGTACCATAAAGAAAAATATATTCGACCGGAACATGAAGGTTTTGAAAAAATGAACAGCAAAAAAATGAATAAAATGAATAGCAAAAAAAGAATTTCAGCATCAGGAATTGTGCTTTTATCGGCAACTGCAGCCCTGTTGACTGTATCGTGCAGTGAAAAACCTGACCCTCCCCGTAAGCCCAACATCATCTATATCATGGCCGACGACATGGGCTACAACGATCTGGGATGCTACGGCGCTTCACGCATCCAAACGCCCAACATCGACCAGATGGCAGCTGAAGGAATACGATTCACCCACCATTATGCCGGCACCTCGGTTTGTGCGCCTTCGCGTTCTGTACTCATGACAGGGCAACATACCGGGCATACACCAATCAGGGGAAACCTGCAATGGGAACCCTACGGTCAATTCCCCCTGCCCGAGAATACGGTAAATGTTGCCTCACTATTGAAAAATGCCGGGTATAAAACAACCCTCATCGGAAAGTGGGGACTTGGCACAGAAACGACACCGGGAAATCCGTTAAACCATGGATTCGATTCCTATTTCGGATACCTTTGCCAGGTGCTCGCCCATAACCATGCACCGGAATTCCTGATGGATAACGACCAAAAGGTTTCCCTGGGAAATATTGTGCAATATATGGATACTTCACACTGGACAGAAGGACTGGGCAGCTATCCTCTTGAGATCAAACAATTCTCACAGGAACTCTTCACCAAACGGGCACTCGAATTCATTGAAAAGAACCAGAACGATCCATTCTTTCTCTATTTCCCTGTCATTATTCCTCATGATAACGGAGAAGCCCCATCAGATAAGCGATATTCCGACATCCCTTCTTTTGAACCTTACGAAAATAAAGAGTGGACAGCTAATGAAAAAGGTTATGCCGCAATGATCACATACCTGGATAAAGAGGTAGCAAAAATACTCGGCAAACTCAAAGAGCTTGGCCTGCATGAAAATACCCTGGTCATATTTACGAGCGATAACGGGGGAGACTCACCCGATTCATTTGCCACCGAAAGCAACCTGCCTTTCCGGGGGCGTAAGCGTGATCTGTATGAAGGAGGAATACGCGTTCCTTTCATTGCCTGGTGGCCGGGAAAAATAAATCCTGGCACGGAATCAGACCATGTATCTGCTTTCTGGGACTTTCTGCCAACAGTATGTGACCTGGCCGGAATACAAAAGCCTGCAAACATCGATGGAATTTCATACCTGCCTGCTTTACTGGGTGAAAACCAGGCAAAACACAATCACCTTTATTTTGAATTTCATGAACTGGGAGGCAAACAAGCCGTAATCAAAGATAACTGGAAGCTGGTACGCCTGAATGTAAATGATCCTGCAAAAACAAGTCTCGAGCTTTATAACCTGCAGGATGATATCGCCGAACAAAACAACCGGGCAGAAGATTTTCCGGAGAAAGTGGCCGAATTGCTTCAACAAATAGAAGAAGACCACACGGAAAACCAATGGTTTAAGCTTTTACCTTAAACCATATGAGCCTTTGACATCTAAATAAACAAATCTCAAATTGTTATGAATTCTACAAAAAGCAACTTCATCACCACCTGTCTGCTCATCGTTATCCTGGCGTTTTCAACCCTGCAGGTCTTTGCTCAATATCCGGGCCTTGATCTCCCTCAGTATCCGGGAAGGTGGAATTCACAATGGATCACCCATCCCGAGATAGACAAAACTGCCTATAATCTGATACACTTCAGGAACACCTTCACGTTAGAATCGGTGCCTGAAAGATTTATTGTACATATAAGCGGTGACAATCGCTACCGGCTTTATGCAAACGGGCAGGAGGTCTGTTACGGGCCCCAGTTAGGTGATATGAGGCACTGGCGCTATGAGACCATCGACCTGGCTCCTTATTTGAAAAAAGGGGAAAACACGTTGGCAGCAGAGGTCATGAACTGGGGCGTGGAACGAAGCTATGGCATCGTTTCCTTCAAAACGGGATTTCTCCTGCAGGGAAATTCTCACGAAGAGATGAAAATCAACACCAATTACAACAGCAACTGGAAAGTATTCAGGAATGAAGGAATTTTCGAAAAAACGGTTTACTGGAGAGGTGGAGGAGATATTGTCGGAGGTTTTTATGCTGCTAATCCAACAGACTCCATCGTTGCATCAGATTATCCATGGGGATGGAATCAACCAGAATTTGACGACAGCAAATGGAGTACCCCTGAAGTAATATTTGCACAACCCAAAACAAGTGCCGGATCAGGTCATGGATGGATCCTTCAGCCCAGAACTACCCCGATACAAACAAATCAGAAAGAAAAGGCCGGACCCGTGATTCGAACTACCATGACAGAGGCTCACGGATTTAAATTCGATGGTCAGAATGTTCTAAAAATACCGGCAAACAGCAAGTATTCTTTCTTGTTGGACCAGGGTTTTGTTACCCTTGGTTATCCCAAATTAACCCTGTCGGGAGGAAAAAATGCCCGGGTAAAAGTAACCTACTCCGAAGCCCTGTACGATGAAAAAAACAGAAAAGGCAACCGCAATGATACAGATCAAAAAGTAATCAAAGGCATTAGTGATGTATATAGGATGGACGGAGGAAAAAACAGGGTCTTTCAACCAGTATGGTTTCGGACGTTTCGTTTTGTGCAGATTGAAGTTGAAACCCAACAGGAACCGCTCACCATCCATGATTTTCACAACATCTATTCAGCAGCTGACATGCCTGCTATTGCATCATTCAAAACCAAAAATCCGATCTACAGCCAGGTTTGGAATATCTGTTGGCATACGATGAAAATATGTGCACAGGACAACCTGATGAGTGATGCATACTATGAGCAGATGCAATATGTGGGTGATCTCCGACCTCACCTGAAGGGGTGGACAGCCCTCACCGGTGATCTGACATACTTCCGGAGTGCCATGGAGCAATTTAATAACTCCCGGCTCCCCGATGGAAATATTACCAGTTGCTATCCATTGAAAGCAACATTTGTCCATCCTACCTACTCGTTGATCTGGATCGATATGCTGCACGACCTGATGATGCTGGAAGGTGATAAAACCTGGATGGAATCGTATGTCGGTGAAATTCAGGAAGTATTTGATTATTACGAATCATTGATCAATGAAAATGGATTAGTAGGAATATCAGAATACCACATGTTCATCGACTGGTACCAGACTGGAGGTGGAAATTCAAAAGTAAATAACAATGGTAACTCTGCTATCCTCACCCTGAATTATGCCTATACCCTGAACCATGCCGCAGAAATAATGGAATGGCTTGGATTCAGGGAAAAAGCAGCAATCTATCGAATACAAAGTCGTAAATATGCTGAAATCACCCGAAAGCTATGTTTTGATGAAGAAAAAGGAATCTATGCAGATGACCCGGGAAAAACTTATTATGACCAGCGGGCATCCATACTGGCTGTTCTTTGTAACGCCCACACCGAAAAGGAAGCCCGGGAACTTATGGAAAAAATCCTGAATGATAATACCCAATACGATAGTGAAGCAAATCTTTTCTATCTGTTTTACCTCTTTGAGGCTATGAGAAAGACTGGTACCGGCAATCTTACCCATGAGCTACAACCCTGGAAAGATATAATTGATATGGGTATGTCAGGCACGCCAGAAAAACGAATTGAACAAAATCCACGTTCAGAAATTCATCCATGGACAGCCCATCCTGTATATTATTTCTTTAACGTCGCTGCCGGTATTAAACCCTCTTCCCCTGGGTTTAAAACCGTTGAAATAGAACCCAACCCAGGAGATATGGATCACCTGGAAGCCATTTATCCAACCATTCATGGAAATATTACAGTTACTTTGTCCTTTTCACCAGAAGGAAGAACAACAGGAAGAATAATCCTTCCTGCCGGTGTGGAAGGTGAATTCAAATGGAAAAATGAAAGAATACCTTTAAAATCAGGCGAAAATATAATATAAAATTCGATAAATGAAAAGATGAATTATATCAGTAAAAATCTATTGATTACCAATGATATAACCACCAATGCGAACCATAATAAATACAAAAATTAAGATGACAGTTCAAAAGAAAAGCTACCTGAAAATTAGATTTCTGGCCACAACTATATTATTCCTGATGGTTCAACATATATTTTCCCAACTACCTGTTGATGCTGATGGATGGACTATAGTTACGCCATCGCCCGATTCAAAAATAATCTATGTAAGCAGTTCACAGGGGATGGACACCAACAACGGTGAATCGCCTGAATCACCCGTAGCAACAATTGAGCGGGCCAAAGAACTGGTTCGAAACGGGTATCCTGACCACATTCTTCTCAAAAGAGGTGATGTATGGATCATGAAGGAAGGATTAGGTTCATTCTACTCGGGAAGAAGTGAACAGGAGCCTATGGTGGTGAGCTATTACGGAAAAGAAGGAGACCGGCCGCTGCTGAAAACGGAAAAAAACCTGGTTCATATCCAGGATTTGGAAAGGTCCCATCTGGCATTTATCGGTCTGGAACTGTATGCCTATAAACACGATCCCAACTCCCCTGATTATGAGAGTCAGCATGGCATTTCCGGAATTTCATACATCATAGCCAGAGGAGAGAACCTGCTGATCGAAGACTGCAAATTCAACTACATGCAAATGGGAGCCTACACCACCCCCAAAAACAATGAAGGAGCATTGAAAAATTTTAAATTCAGAAGAAACATCATCCTTCACTCCTGGGCCGGAGACTCCTATTTCATCCATGAACTCCGGACCAGGGTCCAGGGGATGTATATTTCAGGTGTGGATGGCATCCTCATCGAAGATAATCTTTTCGACCATAACGGTTGGAATGAGCAAATCCACGGAGCAGGTGCCACCATGTACAATCATAATATCTACATGTCGACCAACAATCCAAATTCTGGAAAAATCAACGTCCGAAACAATATCCTTGCACGCGGATCGGCACATGGACTTCAACTCCGATCAGGAGGAATTGTTGAAAACAACCTCTTTATCCAAAATGCCATCAATCTGAACCTGGGCTATCACGCAAATTCCCCGGCGAAACATGCTTTTGCCGTAGCAAAAAATAATGTTTTTCAGGAGGCGAGACTCATGGATTCACTCAATACCGAATACCCCAGAACCAGTTCAGTAAGAGGAATTGGAGAGATAACAATCCCTTCAGTCATCGAGAATAACATTTTTTCTAATTGCCTGAATAAAGCTCAGTTTGGAATCGATGTTTATAACGACAAATGGGGTATCGGAGGCGAATTGAAATTGAAAAATAATATCGTTTATAAATGGACAAATAAAAACGATAAACCGAAACCTGACTGGCCTGACCCGGACCGCACGATAGCCCGTTACCATCAATCCTTGGGGAAAAAGCCATCAACAGTCGCTTTCCTCCTGGAAGCCAGAAAAAGACCGGTGAAAACCTGGTGGCCGGAATATGCAGCCGATACAGTAAATGCATATTTCCGGAAAGGATTTAATTTATAACTGCTGGAAGCAAACATGACAAATATCTTTGATTAACAGGAGACCAAACGAACTTTATAAGTTCATCCATTGAGTTAAGACGTAAATTGAATAGTATAAATAACCAAAATTTTTAAACATGTTGAACAAACAATTTTTTTTTGCAGGACTGCTCCTCATCCTGATGAGTGCATGCAACAACAATCCACAACCGGTAAATCCCAACACAACACCCGAAGCTAAAGAACTGTTAACATACCTCTATTCTATTAGCGGAGAAAAAATTCTATCCGGGCAGCATAATTACGGTCATGAACTTACCAATTCAACAGACTCAATCATTGCCATAACGGGGAAAACTCCTTCCGTATGGGGTACTGACATATCAAACCTCAGTGATGAACTTTTTGCTGAAGCTGAACGACAATACCAAAACGGATCCATCATTACCCTGATGTACCACCAGGTAAAACCGTTTCATCACGACAGCATGGGTTTTTCACGCAGTGTTCAGGGAATGGTAACCGACGAAGAGTGGGAGCAAATTGTAACCCCGGGAACAGCCTACCACAATATGTGGCTGGAAAAAATTGACCAACGGGCAGCCATGCTGAAACGTTTCAAAGAGGCTGGTATTCCTGTGCTCTGGCGCCCTTACCACGAAATGAACGGGATGTGGTTCTGGTACGGAAACCGACCGGGTGAAAACGGTATACAAAAATTGTGGAAAATTATGTACGACCGGTACGTAAACCTCCACCAGCTGAATAACCTGATATGGGTGTGGAACGCCAATGCCCCACGCGACTGGAAAGATGATGAAGCCTATGCTTATGAACTCTTCTATCCGGGAAACGAATACGTTGATGTACTGGCTGCTGATATCTATAAAAACGACTATAAACAATCACACCACGACCAGCTTGTAGAACTTGGCAAAGGTAAAGTTATCGCGCTGGGTGAAGTGGGCGTTCTTCCAACACCTGAAATACTGAGCCAACAACCCAAATGGACATGGTTCATGTGCTGGGCACGATTCCCATGGACCCACAATACCCGAGAACAAGTACAAAATATATACAACGACCCCAGGGTGCTAACTCGTCAATAATTACATAAATACACCTATACAAGAATCTTCCAAACAGGAAAATAATGCGCTGAAATCAGAAAAAATCCTTTTGTATAATACCCCGAATAACTATGCAAAAACCATTGTGAAATGAATATTCACAATGGTTTTTGGCTTTTTATATGCCTCCGGATAAAAAGGTAAGAAAAGAATTCAAATGCAAAACAGGTATGGATTAACATTAATTTTCTTGTTACTGCGTATCTCAGGCTAACCCGGAAGGAGAATGCTAACTCCTGACCCTCAAAGAATCATCCAAGTATTTCACAATAATTTGGCACACCATTTGATATACATAATATAATTATGTTCATTAATTGTAAAAGTGGCGTAAATAAAGGACTTTATCGGTTCTTAACATTTATTTAACACGAGTTTTTTCGATAAAAATTCATCGTTTAAGGTTATGAAACTCAATTTTGTGGTTCTAAACCAAAAAAATTTATTCCCTCATTTCCCCGGACATATCGGTCAACCTTTCGTAGAACATGCCATTTTCAGATGTAAACCTATAGTTTTACGCAGTTTTAAAATATTATCACTTAAAAATTACATTTATGAGATTAAAACTTCTACTTTTCGTAACTATGTTCGCAGGTATCCTGACTGCACAGGAGGATACCATACGAACGTTAATTATTACCGAGGCCCATTTAGGCTCTCCGGAACGAAATTTCGTTGAAATTTCAAACGTTGGAAACGAGCCTGTTCAGTTGGGCTATTTTGAGATTGGGGAATCAATAACAGATGATTTCTCTCCGGCAGCAGATAAATTCATCAGGCTGCCTGAAAAAGAATTGCAACCAGGGGAAAGCTTTTTAATTGCTGTGGTTCATGATTTTTCGGGAGAAAATGCCCGCGCACTAGGGTTGGAAAACTACAGCAATCCGGAGCCATCTCAGATTGCAAAAATTGCTGATCTTCAGATACATGTTGCAGATTATGACTTTTTCAACAATAAGCTGGGTATTAGTCAGGAATTTGAAAAATTCGACAGTATCACATCTACTGCTTTTTTAAACACCCACTTTGGACGTCCGGCAATTTATCTGGAACAACATTTCCCCAACGGGGACTCGCTTGTTGTTGATCAGGTGATGGGCGTGTTTGACACAGCAACCGACACAGAGGGTGTACTGGCTAACAAAGGTATGACTGTTGACCAGGATTCCTATGATGTAGCCGGTTATCCTAATGCGGGATCATTTGCAACCTTAATTCGTAAATATGCTGTAAAACAAGGGAATACGGAATTTGTCCGGGGTACCGCTGAAGATGATTCAGAATGGATTGCCATTAAGAATATCAGTGGAATGGATAACCAACTGGAAAACTGGCGTTATGCTAACCGCGTACAACCCTGGACTATGGGTAACCACAGTGATTATAAGCTGGATGTCAACACACTGGAGTCAGATGTGATTGACGTGGATTTTGAAAACAAAACACTGACCGTTCCGTGGGGATTGAAAAAGCCGGACGATATCATGCTGAACATGGTGAAAAAACCTGGTATTGCCTGGTTTTATCACTTGTCTACTGTCCCGGAAGACTCCATTTCTTTTGCCTGTAAAACCGGTGACAAACTGGATATCATTGTCTGCGGTACAGAGGCATACAGGGCTACTTTCGACATTGTTGTGAATCCGCCCACAGCTTCCGACAATATAGTAATCACCAAAATGAATGAAGGAGATGATTATGCCTACTATTTCGAAAGGGCACGTTTTGCCTGGCCACAGGTAACCCGTTTGGAACATGGCAATGACACGATTACCGGCGACGGATCGTCTATTGCAAACCGGGGGCTTCCACAAGGATTGCGTATCGATACTCTGCTCGAAAGACTGGAAAAACCGGTAAATG
>Ga0172382_10002140_pt1 | contig 33661 bp, 28 predicted proteins | sample Leawel138RmetaG_FD_122245 | JGI IMG/M metagenome (GOLD analysis project Ga0172382, IMG submission 122245) | Leachate microbial communities from a municipal landfill in Southern Ontario, Canada - Leachate well 138R metaG | ecosystem: Engineered > Solid waste > Landfill > Unclassified | place...
ATCGAGCTCGAGGGCATCTTCGTCCAGATCGGTCTGCTGCCCAACACCGACTTCATGAAGGGCTCGATCGAATTGACGCGTTTCGGCGAAGTGATCGTCGACGCCAAGGGCCAGACCTCGGTGCCGGGCATCTTCGCTGCCGGTGACTGCACCACCGTGCCGTACAAGCAGATCATCATCGCCATGGGCGAGGGTTCCAAGGCTGCGCTGAGTGCCTTCGATCACCTCATCCGGAGTTCGGTCGAAGCGTGACCGAAGCGCTCTATCGCATCACGAATGCCCCGCCAGCGTGCGGGGCATTTTTTTGATGTTCTGCGCATGGTTCGAAAGCGAACCGAGAGTACGCTGGTGGCAGGAAGTGTCCGCATCTGGCGTACCGCCGTGCGCCCGGGCGCCGGATCATGCGAATATAGGCCCCCCTAAAAACACTCAGTTGGAAGCAAGAACAATGGATTTGCCTGCACACCAGCTCACGATGACCGTCCTGATGACCCCGGAGATGGCCAACTTCTCCGGCAAGGTGCACGGTGGCGCGATTCTGCGACAGCTCGATCAGGTGGCCTACGCCTGCGCCAGCCGCTATGCCGCACGTTACTGCGTGACGCTCTCGGTCGATCAGGTGATGTTCCGCCAGCCAATCATGGTGGGCGAGCTGGTGACCTTTCTTGCCAGCGTGAACTACACCGGCAAGTCTTCGCTCGAGGTCGGCATCAAGGTGGTGGCGGAGAACATCCGCACCCAGGAAGTACGCCATGCCAACAGCTGCTTCTTCACCATGGTTGCGGTGGACGACGAGGGCAAGCCGGTTCCGGTGCCGCCGCTACGACCATTCAGCCTCGAGGAAAAGCGCCGGTTCGAGGCTGCTGCTGCACGCAAGGCGCTGCGCCTCGAGCTGGAGAGGCGCTTCGCCGAAACGCATGGCAATGAGGGCAGGACGGGCTGAAGTCGGCGCGTTCGGGCTCAATTCCCGAGTCTGGCAATGAAGTAGCCGGCGACGACGGCAGTGCCGATGACGCCGGCCACGTTGGGCCCCATCGCATGCATCAGCAGGAAGTTGCCGGGGTCGGCGCGCTGACCTTCCACCTGGCTGACCCTGGCCGCCATGGGAACGGCCGACACCCCGGCCGAACCGATCAGCGGATTGATCTTCTCCTTCGATACCAGGTTCATCAACTTGGCCATCAGCACGCCCGATGCCGTCGAGATGGAAAAGGCGACGATGCCCAGGCTCAGGATCTTCAGCGTTTCCAGCTGCAGGAAGCGCTCTCCGGTCATGGTGATGCCCACCGAGGTGCCGAGCAGGATGGTGACGATGTTGATGATCTCGTTCTGTGCCGCCTTGCTCAGACGTTCGGTCACGCCGCATTCGCGCAGGAAGTTGCCCAGCATCAGCATCCCGATCAGGGCTGAAGCCGCCGGTACGAGCAGAATGACCAGCACGGTGACCACCAGCGCGAAAATCAGCTTCTCCGTCTTTGACACCTGGCGCAGCGAGCGCATGCGGATGGCGCGTTCTTTCGTGGTGGTCAGCGCGCGCATGATCGGAGGCTGGATCAGCGGTACCAGCGCCATGTACGAGTAGGCTGCTACCGCGACCGGTGCCAGCAGTTCTGGCGCGAGCTTGTTGGCGAGAAAAATGGAGGTCGGACCGTCGGCGCCGCCGATGATGCCGATGGCCGCGGCCTGCTCGGTTGTGAATCCGAGCAACGCCGCACCGATGAAGGTGGCGAACACGCCGAACTGGGCGGCGGCACCGAGCAGGAAGGTGCGCGGGTTGGCAATGACCGGTCCGAAATCGGTCAGTGCGCCGACGCCGAGAAAGATGATTGGCGGGAACAGCTCCAGATGCACGCCCAGCGAGATGTAGTGGAACAGGCCACCGGGCGTGTCGCCCACCGGCGGGTTGACCATGCCCTCGGTGGGCAGGTTGGCCAGCAGCGCACCGAAGGCGATCGGCACCAGCAGCAAGGGCTCGAAGTTCTTGTATACGGCGAGATATAGCAGGCCGCAGATGACCACCCACATGATCATCATCTGCAGCGTCACATGGCCGAACGCGGTGAGCGCAATCAGTTCGTTCAACATGTCCATCGGGTGGCCTTCGGGTGAGAAGCTCGGGCTGTCGGGGCGGGGTGGCGCATGCGTCAGCCGATCGACAGGAGGGGCTGACCCTCGGCCACCGCCGTGCCCGCGGCGACGTTGATCGCGGTGACCCTGCCGTCGCGTGGCGCGGTGATGTAGGTGTTCATCTTCATCGCCTCCAGGACGATGAGCTGCTGATTCTGGGTGACATGCTGGCCGACGGTGACGTCGACCGAAACCACCGTACCGGCAAGCGGGCTGGGGACGTCGTCCGGGCTACCGGCAGTCGCTGCAACGGGGGGCGGTCCGGCTGGCGCGACGGGCGCTGCAGTGGGAGGTGAGGGACGCTGAGCGGGGGCAGGGGCCGGTGCCGGGCTTGCGCCGGACGGCGCGACGACATCGAGTTCCTCGACGCTGACTTCGTAGGGAGTACCGTCAACGGTGATTCTGAAATTTCGCATTGTTTCTCTCATTGATGTCTGCTGACCGGGGACTGCAAGGGCGCCGGGCCTAGCGGGGGCTGGTCATGGTCGACATGGGGTGGGCCGGGGAGGGCCCAGTCCCAGCGCACGCGGTGAGATGAAAACTGCTCGGTGCGACCCTCGCGGGCCCAGGTGACTGCCAGATGCGCGGGGGCCCTCACCGCGATGACCCGTCCGCGTCCGCCGGTCATGACCGCGACGGCGGCCGTGATCGCGGCGACATGCGCAGCCGGGATGCCGGTCACCGCGGGTGTTGCGTCGGGCGCAGGCGGTGCGACTGCAGCAGCGGCAGGAGGGCGGGATGTGGCGAAGGCGAACAGGCGGCCGATCAGCGCGCTGACCAGCCACAGCAGGGCCAGTGCGATCAGCACCACGCTGAAGCCGGAAAGAATGAAGGTCAGGGCATCGATCATGTTCATGGCAGTGACTCCCCGGTCCTCACAGCGGGATGTTGCCGTGCTTCTTGGGCGGCCGCGTCTCGCGTTTGGAGAGCAAGGAGCGCAGGGCCAGCGACACTGCGGCGCGGGTACGACGCGGCTGGATCACGTCATGAACGAACATGCGTGCGGCAGACTGGTAGGGCGATGCGAATTCGGCGCGATACTCGTCGATCAGTTCGCGCCGGCGTGCGTTCTGATCCTCCGCCTCTTCGATTTCCTTGCGGTACAGAATGTTGACGGCACCTTCGGCACCCATGACGGCAATCTCGGCCGTCGGCCACGCCAGCACGAGGTCGGCGCCCATGTCGCGCGAGCACATCGCCAGAAAGGCGCCGCCGTAGGCCTTGCGCATGATGATGGTGATCTTGGGAACGGTGCTTGCGCCATAGGCAAACAGCATCTTGGCGCCATGCCGGATGATGCCCTGCTTCTCCTGCGCCACGCCGGGCAGAAAGCCGGGTACATCGACCAGAGTGACCAGCGGGATGTTGAAGATGTTGCAGAAGCGGATAAAGCGCGCACCCTTGTCCGAGGCGTCGATGTCCAGCGTACCGGCCTTGACCAGGGGCTGATTGGCCACAAAGCCCACTACGACGCCATTGACGCGGCCGAGGCCGATAACCAGGTTTGCGGCGAACTCCTGCTGCACCTCCAGAAAGCTGTTCTCGTCGGCCACGCGGGCGATGACATCCTTGACGTCGTAGGCAATCTTGGCGTCCGCAGGCAGGATGTCCTCGACCCCTGTGTCGTCCTGCAGGGTGATCTCTTCGCTCAGCTGGTGGGGTGGGTCCATCATGTTGTTTGATGGCAGATAGCTCAGCAGCTTGCGTACCAGCTCCAGTGCGTGACGGTCATCTTCGGCAATGAAGTGGATGTTGCCCGAGTCGCGCGCATGCGCCTCGGCCGAGCCGATCTCTTCCATCGTCGTGTGCTGGCCGGTGACCGCACGGATGACTTCGGGGCCGCAGATGAACATGCTCGCCGAGTGGCGGGTCATGATCAGGAAATCCATCATCGCCGGCGAGTACACTGCGCCGCCTGCGCACGGCCCACAGATGACCGCGATCTGCGGCACCACGCCGGACATCAGCACATTGCGGTTGAACACCTGACCGTAGCCAGACAGGCTCTCCACGCCTTCCTGAATACGTGCGCCGCCCGAATCGTTGAAGCCGACAAGCGGCATGCCGCCGCGTGCAGCGTGGTCCATCAGCTCGCAGATCTTGCGTGCATGGACGGCGCCGAGTGAGCCGCCGGCAATCATGAAGTCCTGGCTGAAGCCGGCCACCGGGCGTCCGTCGACGAAGCCGATGCCGGTAATCACGCCGTCGGTGGGGAGGGACTTCCGGTCCATGCCGAAGCCGCGTGTCTCATGCTGGGCATGGAGACCGAACTCCTGGAAAGTATCCCTCGCATAGAGACCCTGCAGCCGCTCACGGGCGGTCAGCTGGCCTTTTGCATGACGCTTTGCGATGCGTTCCGGGCCGCCGGAGGCGAGGGCCTCGGTCTGGCGTCGCTCAAGGTCGTCGAGAAGCTTCTTGTCAATCGCCATGGATCCTCTTCAGCGCTGGGTGTGAGCGTTGCCGCGCTTCGGGCAACGCGCTAGAAGGTGCCAACATTAGCATGCTCAGTGTTTCATTCCAGCCTTGTGCATGCAGATGAGCTTGCTTTTTGCTGCGGTGGGGGCGCCCAACTAGACCATGGACTTCAACTGAAGGATCAGCGAGTCGCGCAGTTCAAGCAGGGTGAGCATGCCTCGTTCGACCTCGGCATGCTCACCCTGCGTGTGAAGCTTGCACAATTCTGCACCAACTTCATGAACCGCTTCATGCAGCGATTGAACCTGCTTTTCCGCCGTTTCCCCGTGGCGATGGTTAAGCCCGTCTGCATCCAGCCATTTACCGAACGCGCATTCATGACGGTCGAGCGGTGGCGGGATTTCACGTTCTCCCCTGAGGTGCTGAATCATGGCACTGACCCACGCCCGATGCTCGACGCTGGCAAAGAGCAGGGGGAGGTTGTCGCGCTTGACGGTCCGGCTGGCTTGCCACGCAGGATCGGGACGCCACGATTCGCACCAGGCGGGAATGGCCGCGGCCGGCATCGGGCGTGCGACCCCGTAGCCTTGCGCCAGCTCGCACCCCAGCTGCAGCAGCAATTCCCCGTGCTCCACGGTTTCCACGCCTTCGGCAATGACTTGTCGGCGGAAGGCCGTGGCCAGCCCGAGTACGCTTTCAACAATGGCGAGGTCGTCGGGGTCGTCGAGGATGTCGCGCACGAAGCTCTGGTCGATCTTGAGCTGCGCAACCGGCAGGCGCTTGAGGTAGGTCAGCGAGGAATAACCGGTGCCAAAGTCATCGAGCGCGAACCTTACGCCGAGCTCGTTGCAAGCCGTGATGATCTCCGCGACACCGGCGAGGTCTTCGAGTGCGCTCGTTTCCAGGACTTCCAGCTCGATGAAGGAAGGCAGAATTTGCGGATGTGCACGCAGGGTCTCGCGCAGGCGATCCACGAAGCAGGGTTCGCGCAACTGGCGAGCGCCCACGTTGATGCTGGTGTGCAGGTCGAGGCCGACGGCATGCCATGCTTCCATTTGCCTCAGGGTGGAGTCGATCACCCATTCGCCGAGCTCGATCGATAGTGGATGGTTCTCTATGACCGGCAGGAACGCAGCCGGGAGCAGGAGCCCCTTCTCGGGGTGTTGCCAGCGGATCAGCGCTTCCGCGCCGACGACCGTGCCGGTGCGCATGTTGACCTTGGGCTGAAAGTACATGACGAGCTCGCGCTCACTCATGGCCTGGCGGATGCGCTCAAGGCTTTCGTAGTGACCACGCACGCTGCGGTCGTGATCGGCGTCGAAAACGTGATAGCAATTCTTGCCGGAGAGCTTGGCCTGATACATGGACTGATCGGCCTGGCGCAGCAGTTGGTCGGCATCCACATCTTCGGTCTGCGGGTAGAAGGTGACGCCGACACTGGCCGAAACCTGCAGCACAAGGTCATCGACGCGGACCGGCTGGGCCGCAGCCGAAAGCAGGCGGGTAAGAAGTGCCACGCTGTCGCTGGCCGCGTCGAGATCGACCATGACCGCAACGAATTCGTCGCCCCCCAGGCGGGCGAGGGTGTCGCCCTCGCGCAGCGCCTGTCGCATGCGTGTCGCCACCGTCGTCAGCAGGTGGTCGCCAGCGTCATGTCCGTGGTGGTCATTGATCGACTTGAAACCGTCCAGATCAAGATAGGCGACCGCCAGGCGCTGTTTGCGTCGCAGGGCCTGGGCCATGGCCTGGTGCAGGCGGTCGGCAAGGAGAACGCGGTTGGGCAGACTGGTCAGGGCGTCGTAGTGAGCGATGTGCTCGAGCTGCCTTTCGTGCTCCTTGAGCCGTGAAATATCGGAAAACAGGGCCACATAGCGCTGAACGCTGCCGTGCTCGTCATACACCGCGCTGATGGTCTGCATTTCGGCGAACACCTCGCCATTCTTGCGCCGGTTCCAGACCTCGCCCGACCACTGGCCATTTTCAATCAGCGTTTTCCACATTGCCGCGTAAAACTCGTTGGGCTGGCGGCCGGACTTGAGAATGCGAGGGTTCTGACCCAGCACCTCGCTGCGGCTGAAGCCGGTCATGCGGCTGAATGCCGCGTTGACATCGATGATGCTGCCGTCGGGTGCGGTGATCATGATGGCTTCGTGGGCGTGGGTGAAGACGCTGGCAGCGAGATGGAGGCGCTCTTCAGCCTGTATGCGTTCGGTGATATCGACAATATCGCCGATGTAGTGCTGCAGCCTTCCTCGCCCGTCGCGCGAGGCGGTAATCGACATCTGCACGTGGTAATGCGTACCGTCCTTGCGGCGATTGACCAGCTGTCCGCGCCAGAAGCCCGCGTTGAGCAGCGTGGCCCACATCTGCACATAGAAGGCCCGGTCATGGGTGCCCGACGCGAGCAGGCGAGGGTTGCGGCCGATGACTTCGGCGGCTTCGTATCCGGTGATGCGGGTAAAGGCTGCATTGACCGAGATGATGTCGGCGTTGACATCGGTAATGACGATCGCCTCGGCGCTGGATTCAAACACCGAGGCATTGATTCGCTGCAGCCGCTCGGCTTCGGCTTGCTGGTTCATCAGCTGGATGCGACGACGGTAGAAGGCGCCGCCGATCAGGATGACGGCAAGCAAGGCCGGGCCGACTACGAATCCCACCGCCTTTGCTTCGCTTTTCCAGCCTTGCAGTGCCTTGTCGCGGTAAAGGTGGGTGACGACGATGAAGGGATACAGGGGCGAGGCGCGGAAGGTGCTCAGGGCGGCTCGTGCATGGGCGCTTTCATGCTGGAAGCGGCCATGCTCTGACTCGGTCAGTTTCAATAGGCTGAGGTCGTCGGCATTGATCGTGCCCACTCGTGCCGTGGGGTCGTTGGCCATCAACAAGGTACCGTCGTAACGCAGCACTTCAATCAGGGCCGTGTCGAACTTGAGGTTCTGCGACATCTGGTTGACGAAGTGGTCGGGGTTCAACGCGACCAGAATCGTGGTTGTGCTGTCGCCGACGGTCAGGGTGCGTGTGACCGGAATGAAGCTCAGCGCATCGGCCTCCAGGGGGGCATCCGCAGAGGAGGAATGCCCGTCCGCGAAATCGCGTCCTGCCCACGGGACGCCGATGCGCAGGATCTCCCTGGTAACGTTTACCTGCGGAAGAAAGTTGTGCAACGTGATCGTCTTGCCGATGTTGGCTGGGTTGGAACTGGCGATGATCCTGTCGTGTGCGTCGAGCACCGACATCGAGCGCAGGAAAGGGGCGTGGCGCAGAAAGGTGCGGAATCCCGCTTCGACTGCCTGCAGATCGGTGGGGCTCCTGCCATCGTTTTCCGAAATGGTGGTGGCGGCAGCCTGCTCGACAACATGCAGGCTTTGCGTCAGATAGTCTTCAAAGCTGTGGGTGTGCAGGGCCGAGATTTCAAAACCGGCGCGCAGCGCGTCCGCGTTCAGGCGCCACAGGGTGTAGCCGGTGATTGCGAGCAGGCTTGCGGAAAACAGTGTCAGCGTGAGAAGGAAGGTCAGGCGCAGTTGGCGCACGCTCTGCGTCACGGCGCGACGATCGGATCGAGCTTGTGGCGCTTGGCGGCGGACATCAAACGCCCGTCACGCTTGATGTCGCTGACAAACCGTTCGAGGCGGGCATGCCACTCGTCATCTCCCGGTTGCATTGCATAGGCGTAGGGTGTGATGTGATAGGTGCTCGGGGGTGAAATCAGGCGCGCCCATTGCGCATTTTCGAGAAAGCGCTGGATGTATGGATAGTCGGTCATGAATACGTCGGCGCGGCCCGATTGCACTTCCTGTTCGCGGGCGAAGGGCGTATCCAGCACCAGGAGTTTGGCGGCCTTGAGCTTGCTGCGCATCACCGGTTCATGCAGCGTGCCCCGTGCAACTGCGACAACCGAGCCCGGTTTGTCGATATCGCTCCAGTGCTTGATGCGGCGGTTTGTTTTGGAAGCAATGGCGTAGATGTCGCTGGCGAGATGTGGGGTGGTAAAGCGCAGTTTCGCCTTTCGCTGCGGCGTGATGCCAACTGCGAACATCGCAACGTCGCAACGGTCCGACGTGATATCGGCGACAAGTCGGGCAAAGGAGCTGTCGACGAAGGTGACACTGACGCCGAGGTCCTTGCCGAGGGCCTTGGCCATGTCGATGTCGATTCCCGAAAGTACCTGCGTTTTCGGGTTGCGATAGCTGATTCCGTAATAGTCGGGCCAGATGCAGACGCGCACAGTCTTGTCTGCCATGACGCGCTCAAGGTGCCCGTGGGCGGCTTGCGGGCCTGCGGCCTGAACCGGGAGCGCAAGGCACATGGCCAGGGTCAGTGTCAGTGAAACGCGGTGCATCGAAACATTCCTTCCTGGATACGGCTTCTGCGAATCAACGGTGAGCTGCGGCTGAGTGTTAACGCCTGATGCCCCCGTTTGCCCTTCTGCGCCGAAGACTACCACTTCGTTAGTAGATGAGAATGCGGTGAACTTCTCGTCCGACGTCAGATGCCTGCGAATGTATCTGGCGGCCGAAGTGTGCGCTGACGCTCTTCTCGAGACAATATCGCCGCACACCGTTCATGCCGGGAAGGGCCTGAATCACGCAAGTTGCCCGTCGGGCGGAGGTCATAAGGAGGAGGTCATAAGGTGTCCGCGGCGTGGGGCGACGGGAGTGCGTGCTCGTGCTTCCCCGTGAGGTTCATGTGTTTCCTGATGAACTGAATCCACCAGTGTGTGTTTTGTGCGTGTCCGAAGAAAGCAGCCGCGTCAGCCCGCTTTTCGCCGCGGGGGCAGGAAAGCCCGGGTGTCTGGGTGCTGGAAAATACGGCGCGGCAAGGGTACTGTACGACGTATCTACCCGCAATTCGCGGGCCGGTACCGCAGAGGAAGCTATGGCACGCATCGATTGGGGCGACTACGCCTGTTCGGGTTTGTACGATGAGCTTGTAAGCGAAGGCCGGGTGCCACGTGAAGCGGCCGGCGAGTTGTGCCGTTACCTGGCAAGTCTGTCCGCCGACGAGGTGGCAGAGCTCAAGACGGCGGCCGAAGTTGCCATTCAGGTGATGGGCATCACCTTTACAGTCTATTCGGACGGCAACATGATCGACCGGGCCTGGCCTTTCGACATCGTGCCGCGAATCATTCCGTTGTCGGAGTGGCAGCACGTCGAGGCCGGTCTCAAGCAGCGGGTTCATGCACTGAATCTGTTCATCGACGACCTTTACCACGACCAACGCATCATCAAGGACGGCGTCTTTCCTGCCGAATTGCTGGAGCAGTCGGTGAACTTCCGCCCGCAATGCGTGGGGGTGAGTCCGCCGCACGGCATCTGGGCGCACATCTGCGGTTCGGACCTGGTACGTGACAAGGACGGCACCATCTACGTTCTCGAAGACAACCTGCGCATACCGTCCGGTGTGTCCTACATGCTCGAGAATCGCAATGTCATGAAACGGGTGATGCCGGAAATGTTCGAAACTGGCAGGATCATGCCGGTCGACGACTACCCGTCGCAGCTCTACGACATGCTCGCGGCAATGTCGCCGCGTCCGGGCGAGGTGCCTTCGATCGCGATCATGACGCCCGGCATCTACAACTCGGCCTATTTCGAGCATGCCTATCTTGCACAGCAAATGGGGGTGGATCTTGTCGAAGGCTCCGATCTCATTGTGGGTTCGGACGACTGTGTCTACATGCGGACCATCGACGGACTCAAACGGGTGGATGTGATCTACCGCCGGGTGGATGACCTGTTCATCGACCCGGAGGCGTTCAATCCCGAGTCGATACTCGGCGTGCGCGGCCTGATGCGGGCCTGGCGTGCCGGAAAGGTGGCTCTGTGCAACGCGCCGGGCGCGGGCGTTGCGGACGACAAGGTGGTCTACGCCTTCGTCCCCAAAATCATCAAGTACTATCTCGGTGAAGACGCAATTGTGCCCAATGTGCCGAGTTATCTGTGCATGTACGAAGACGACCGGCGCTATGTGCTCGACAATCTGGACAAGCTGGTCGTCAAGCCCGCCAATGAGTCGGGCGGTTATGGCATGTTGGTGGGGCCCCATTCAACCGCCGAACAACGGGCAGATTTTGCGGAGCGCATCAAGGCCGACCCGCGCAACTACATGGCGCAACCGACGCTCATGCTGTCGGCCGCGCCGACCTTGTGCGGCGATGGTATCGAGCCTCGACACGTCGATTTGCGACCATTCATTCTCTCTTCAGGCGCCGACACCTATGTGACGACAGGCGGGCTTACGCGAGTTGCGCTGGTCAAGGGATCGCTGGTGGTGAATTCATCGCAGGGTGGCGGCAGCAAAGACACCTGGATTGTCGATACCGAGGGAGCCTGAACATGTTGTCCCGAGTCGCAGAAAATCTTTACTGGATGGGGCGCTACATGGAGCGCGCCGAAGATACTGCCCGTCTGATCCAGGTCAGTCGTCACGTGATGCTCGATTTTCCGGGCACGGCAACGCTGGGCTGGTCCTCACTGATCAACATCACTGGCAGTGACGAACTCTTCGACGAGCACTATGGCAGGCGCGACGAGGCCAGTGTGCTGGCCTTCCTGTGTGCCGACCGCAGATACAGCGGCTCGATCGTCTCGGCTCTTGCCGCCGCACGCGCGAATCTGCGCACCACCCGCGAGGTCATGCCGCGCGAAGTGTGGGAGGAGGTCAATCAGCTCTACCATGCGGTGAACGAGCAGGCGAGCCAGGGCATTTCTATACGTCACATGGATGGTTTTCTCAAGAGTGTGATCCGCGGCTGCCAGACCCTGACCGGCATGATCATCGGCACCCTGAGCCATACGCCAGCTCGAACGTTCACGGGTATGGGCTGTTATCTCGAGCGCGCCGACATGACGACCCGGACGCTAGACGTGCGTTCGGCCAATCTGCTGCCACGCTCACCTGGCGACCTCACTCCCTTCGAGAATCTGCAGTGGATGGGTGTGCTCAAATCGCTGTCTGCCTACCAGATGTATCGGCAGCAGGTGCGACATCGGGTGCGTGGCCCGGAGGTGGTTCGCTTCATCCTCAAGGATCCGCAGTTTCCGCGCTCGATCAACCGCTGCCTCATGGACCTGCATCGCAACATGTACTCGCTGCCGCGAAATGGCGAGGCATGTGCTGTGGTGACCGCGTTGCAGAACCGCTTTGATGTGGTAAATACGGATTGGCTGGCTGGTTCGCCCGACGATCTGCACTGTTTCGTCGACGACTTGCAGGTGGGGATTGGCGAGATCCATGACGCGATCAAGTCCACCTGGTTTGCCGGTGTTGACGAACCGGCACCGGTCATCGGCGACTGACATCATCGCGTCGCGGCGGCCCTTGTTGCGGCTGCCGGACACGCTTTTCAAGGCACGCGCCACGCTGGCGCGTTGCCGATTCTGTCCATCAGAAAATCGATGAATATCCTGACCTTTGCAGTCAGGACATTGGATTTCGGATAGACCAGCCACAGCGCGGACTGATCGTCGACCCAGCAGTCCGGCAGGACGCGTACGAGTTTGCCTTCTGCAAGTTCGCGATGAACGCTCCACAGTGAATTCACCGAGATGCCTGCCCCGGCAAGTGTGGCGATCTTCTGACTCAAGCCGTCATCCAGCACCAGCCGGCTGCCGGAAAGGCGCGGGTCGAAGTAGCCCGATTGCCCGCCATCGCTGATCAGCGCCCTGGGAGACAGGTCCCTGAAGCCGATCAACTGGTGCCCGCTCAGTTCGTCGGGGTGGCGGGGGACGCCGTACTGTTCAAGGTATGCGGGCGATGCGCACAACACACGCCGGTCGTCGGCCAGCTTGCGACACTTGAGGCTGCTGTCGTCGAGCGCCGCGTTGCGCAGGGCGAGGTCGAAACTGCCCTCGATCAGGTCGAACTGGGTGTCGGACAGTCGCAGGTCGAGTGTGATGCCCGGGTGCAAGGCAAGGAATTCCGGCAGCAGCGGCGCAATGTAAAGCTGCGCAAAGGTGCTCGACGCGGCAAAGCGCAAGGTGCCAGTCGCAATCGGTCGTCCCAGCCCCAGTGCTGCAAATGCTGCACTCTCCTGCGCGAGGATTTCCTTGGCGTAGGGCAGGAACTCGGCCCCCTCCATCGACAAGGCCACCTTGCGCGTTGAGCGCAGCAGCAGGTCCGCACCCAGGGTGGTTTCCAGCTTGGCCAGGCGCGCACTCGCTGCGGCCGGGGCGAGGCCCAATGCGCGGCCTGCGGCACTGATATTGAGCTTCTCCGCCGCAAGCACGAAGAGCCGGATGCTGTCGGTGTCCATGTTTATATCAAAATGCCGAATTATGAACTCATGGATACCCACTTTATCTCAAAAATCAAAGTCATTATCTTGAGGGCTCCGCAATCACGGCTGCATCAGGAGCGACGCACGCATGACTTACTACTCAGTTCTGGCGGTCACCCCCGTCACTGAAGACTGGATCGCCGATTACGCCGGGGCGGCAAACGCACTCGTCGAGAAGCACGGGGGCAAGTACCTGGCCCGGACCACAAACCATGAACGGCTCGAAGGTGAAGGCGATGGCGCCGCGATGAGAGTCATCATCGAATGGCCCTCGAAGGTGGCGGCGGTGAACTTCATGAATGACCCTGCCTATCTGCCGCATCTCAAGGCGCGCACAGCCGGCTCGATCAGCCACCACTTCCTCATCGAAGGCAACGCTTGAGCGCAGCGGGCCGCGTGGCGACAGAAGGGAAAAATACATGACGATCGCCGATCACGCCCCGGCCTTCCCGCGGATCAACCGGGGCTACAACGCCGTGTTCCGTCCCGGCCGCGTGAGCATCGGCCTCGTGGTGCCGCTGGAGAACTACGCGAGCGGCCCGGCGCCAACGATGGCGCGGCATGCCGGACGTGTCCAACTGGCCGAAGCGCTCGGGTTCGCCGCGGTCTGGTTGCGCGATGTGCCGTTCAACGTGCCGTCCTTCGGCGATGCCGGGCAGATGTTCGACCCCTTTGTCTATCTCGGTTTCCTGGCTGACCGGACCGAGCATATTGCGCTCGGCGTGGCCAGCGTCGTGTTGCCGCTGCGCCATCCCGCGCATGTGGCCAAGGCCGCGGCCAGCGTCGACGTATTGTCGGGGGGGCGGCTGATTCTGGGTGTGGCTTCCGGCGACCGCCCGGAGGAGTATCCGGCGCTTGATCTTGCGTTCGCCGAGCGTGGTGCGCGTTTTCGCGCGGGTCTTGATTACATCGAACGCATGCGTGCCGATCGCCCCGCATTCGAGAACGCGTATGGCAGCCCGGATGGCAGCATGGACATGTTGCCCAAGCCCGCTGGCGCAAAACTGCCTCTGCTGATTACGGGGGGCAGTCAACAGGATCCGGACTGGGTCGCGCGCCATGGAGATGGCTGGATCACCTATCCCCGTCCCGTTGTCGTGCAGGCAAAGATCATTGCCGACTGGCGGGCACGGGTTGAGGCGGCGGGCGCAGCCGCCAAGCCCGTGATGCAGTCGCTGTATGTCGATCTGACCGAGGACCCGGATGCACCGCCGCAACCGATACACCTCGGCTTCCGGCTGGGCGTGCGCCACCTTCGGGCACATCTGAAAGCGCTGGAAGTGATCGGCGTCAATCACGTGGCGCTGAACCTGCGCTTCAACCATGCTGATATCGAGACCACAATCCACCGTCTGGCCGCCGAAGTGCTGCCGGACTTCATCGCGTAAGTGAGGAGCGACAATGCAGAAAACGATTCTTGTCACCGGTTCGACCGACGGCATTGGCCTGGCGACGGTAAAAATGCTGGTCGCGAAAGGGCACACGGTGCTCTTGCACGGACGTAATCCGCACAAGTTGGCGGAGGTGGAAAAAACGCTGCGCGCGCTACCGGGCGCAGGCGCGGTGGAAACTTACGTGGCAGACCTGTCTCGCATGGGCGAGGTCGAGGGGCTCGCCAGCGCCGTGGCCGAACGCCATTCCTTGCTCGATGTGCTGATCAACAACGCCGGTATCCTCCGCACGCCCGAACCCATTACCCCTGACGGTCTCGATGTGCGTTTTGCGGTGAATGCGATCGCGCCCTATCTGCTGACGAAGCTGCTCATGCCTTTGCTGGGGAGCTCTGGGCGGGTGGTCAACCTGTCCTCCGCCGCTCAGGCGCCAGTTGATCTGGATGCGCTGGCAGGCAAGGTTCCTCTGGCTCACATGGCAGCGTATGCGCAAAGCAAGCTGGCACTGACGATGTGGTCCCGACATCTGGCACTCGAACTGCAGGCGGACGGACCCGTCATCGTCGCGGTCAATCCCGGCTCCATGCTGGGGAGCAAGATGGTGAAGGAGGGCTTCGGTGTCGACGGCGGCGATCTCGCCATTGGCGCGGATATCCTCACCCGCGCGGCATTGTCCGATGAGTTTGCGACGGCGAGCGGCAAGTATTACGACAACGATTCAGGGCGGTTTGCCTCGCTCCATCACGATGCACTTGATTCAAGGAAATCGGAGGCGCTCGTGCGCGCAATCGAGACACTTATCGCAGGCCTCACCTGATCGCGGCCGGCGAGGGGCAAGTTTGCTGCAAGGCTGGTGACAGCCCCATGCCGATAGGGGGTTGAGCTGGCTGTCTGCGCTGAACCAAATCCCGATCAGAATGCGAACGAGCCCGGACGGTGACGACCGGGTTCGTCGCGGTTTTTGCGGGGTGTCGTTGGCGCCTGACCTGTCTCTGCTTTACCCTCCCGCTCATGTCTCTGACCATCGCCGCTGCCGTTGAGAGTGAACTGCTCATCAAGAAGAGCCGTTTCCTGTGTCGCGTGCAGCCGGTCCCGGATCGTAACGCCGCCAAGGCCATCGTTGCCGAATTGCGTGAGGTTCATCCCGGAGCAACTCACGTCTGCTGGGCGCTACTTGCGGGCGGCCATTCAGCGGCCGTGGATGATGGTGAGCCGTCAGGTACTGCCGGACGCCCGATGCTCGATGTGCTGCGGCATCAGAATCTGGACGGGGTCGTGGCGACGGTTGTGCGCTACTACGGTGGCGTTCAGCTAGGGGCGGGCGGCTTGGTGCGGGCCTACACGAACTGCGTTGCCCAGGCGCTCAAGCTGGCGACCAAGGTGCCGGTCTTTAAAGTCAGAACACTTCAATGCACGGTTCCGTATGCGCTTGAAGGGATGCTGCGTCGAGAGATTGACGCTGCTCAGGGCGATTTGCAGCGCGTTCAGCATGACGCGCAGGTGACGTTCGTGTTTACGCTCGACGAGACCTTGGCCGACGCATTGGTTGCGCGCGTGGATGAGGCCGGGCAGGGGCAGATTGCCTGGCGTGCATCGGCTTTGCGCCGGGAGCCCTGCTAGCCCGCGTTGCGGCCGAGGCTGTCAGAGTTTTCTGCGGGATGCTTGCTCAGCGCTGAAACGGGGGCTGTCCGGGGAGGATGGATTGGATACTTTTGACCCTCGGGATAGAAAGCAAAAAGCCCAGCCGGTGAGGGCTGGGCTTTTCACTGTATTTTGTGGTGGTGATGGGCGGACTATTGCCAAAATCAAAAACCACCATAACAATCAAAGCCTTAGGTAAAACAAGAGGTAAAAAAGTTGTACCCCTAATGTGTACCCCCTAGTCCGTCTAGGGAGTGGGCGGATTTTACCTTACATTCGCATGCCTGCGCGCCGTCTGGGCTGACTTGGCGCTTGCGCGACTTCCTCGGTCGGCACCTCGGTGATTTCTTCCGTCTGCTCGATTTTCGGCGTGACCGAATGCTCTTTCAGCCAATCGCTGATTTTCTGCGCGGCGGCAGCGGCTTTGAAAATCTCGTTCTTGTCGTTCTTCAAGGCTTGCAGCCATGAGCCCAGATAGGCCGCGTGGTTTTCGATGTGGTAATCCCCTTGGCGGATACCCAACTCGGCCCCCAGCATCGCGCTGGCGAGTTCAGCCCGCAGTTCCTCGCGAGCATAGGATTCGGCGCTCGTCAGGTTGCCGAAAATTCCGAAGCGGTCGAGCCGTTTCTTGGCGCCTGTGGCGTGTGCAGCTTCATGCAATAGCGTCGCGTGATAATCCTCTGGGCTGTGGAAGGCGCCTTTATCGGGCATCTTGATTGTGTCGAGCTTGGGAACGTAGCAAGCCCGATCACCGCCGTGCAGCAGGCTGACGCCATCGGCCTTCAACCCCTGAATGACCCGCTCCACCGCCTCTATGGGTGGAATGTCGCGCACTCGGCGTGGCATCGGCGGCACGCCCTCAATCTGGGAAGCATTGAAGACGGTGAAAGACTTCATCACCAAGCGGGTTTTTGCGTCCTCGGCCACCACGTCCGCATCTGCCGTGTCGTCGCGGCTTCCCTTGGCAACCTCGACCATCCGCACGATCATCGTGCCCTTCTCACCCTTTTTGACGTGCAAGCCCTTGGGATGCTCGTCGGTTTTCGTGGCGTTTGCTTGTTTCAGTGTCATCCAGCGTGGATCGGAAAACCCCGCCATCCCCAGCAAAATCTGGTTAATGCCCTGATAGGGCTTGCCGCTGGCGAGATTGAAATGGCTTTCGATCGAATCCCAGCCTTTCCGCCAAGGTGGCGTACCGTCTTCAAGGGCGGCAATGATGCGCTGCGTGATTTGCTCCCTGACATTGAACATGCTTGGCCCTCGCGTTATCCCGATTGACATATCAGACAGGGCGGGGCTTGTCGCCGCCGCCCGTCCGAAACATCAAAGAACAACCCTGCCGCGCTGCTCCCGTCGTGCGCGGTCACGCTCGGTTTCTGGCTTGGGGAAAAGATATTGGTTCAGGTCGCCAGCCTTCACAGGGGAAAGGTCATGGCGGCATCGCTCGGCAATGGCTGATTCGACGGCTTCGATGGCAATCCCAGCCTTATCCCACGCTTCAAAGATTTCCTTGCTGACGGCGGTATCGAGATAAATCCCGCCAGCCACGCGCAAGCTGGCGCGGTAGCGTTCGGTTCTGGATGCAAACCTATCTTGTCGCTTCGCGGTGATCGGCATCGCTACGGCAATCTCATGGAAAGTCAGCGGACCGTTGTCGTCCATGAAAACTCGGTTCATCTCGATGGCGTTATTTAGTGTTTTGAGCGAAACCCCAGAAGCCGCCCAGCGGTCGCAGGCAATCCGACACTCCGCCGATTCCACATTCTGAACCCCAGCCTCGCGCAACCGTTTCAGCAGACTTGCCGCCAGCTTGCCAGCAGCGATGGCGCCCTGCCTCGGCCCGACAAGGGCCGATGGCGCGGTTTGCCCTTCCAAGGGGTCGGCGGCGATTTCGCCGCCGCATTCAGTAGTGATCTCACTACTGAAAAAAGGTATTGATCCTCTTTCAGAGGTCATTACTGATTGAGAATGGCCGACATCGCTAATGCCTTGCGGGGTGGGGCTTTGCGAGGATTTGTCTTGGCTGCCGCATGGCAACTTCGGCTTCCCTTTCGGTAGTTCAGGGTTGTTTTTCCAGAGCGGCGACAAGGGTAAGCGCATGGTCAGGCGCGTACCGTCCCATTGGTGTTCCTCCACCAGCCCAACGCTTTCGAGTTGGGCCAGTAGCCGCTTGATGTCGGTGGTATCAAATCGCCGTTCTTCCCTGCCTTGGCTGGCAGGCCTGTCCATCATCTTTGCAAAGCTGGCATAGCGCAGTTTCTGGTTGCCAAACGTCCCGACTACGCCACTCTTGAAGTTGGCTTTCTCTTTTAGGTAGAAATAGAGGCCAAGGGCCTCAAAGGTCAGACCGTTTAGGCGGGCCTGTTCCTCTTTGTTGAAGGAAATATAGACTTCCTGCATCTTCTTCATTGCTGTCTCCTGTTGTTTTATCGGTAGTGGGTTTGTCGGGATTACATGCTCGGACCTCTGGGACGATTCGGAGCAGCGCCCGACTCGTCGTCATCTTTCGGCCTATCCTGCAAGCGTTTGCGCAAGCCCTGTGGGCCTGACAGGCTGTCCAGCCAAAGCGACTTGGGCGGCGGCAGGGCAATGGGCGGTGCAATGCTGGCGCCCGTCTTCCCTCTTTTGCGTTCTTGGTATTCCCGTTGAACTGCCGCGAAAACCTCGATCTGGTCAGGGCGAGGCTGAACCATCAGGCCGCGGGCCAGAGCGATGCTGAACGCCTCTTTCAAGAACGCCTCGTTGCCCGTCAGCACCACGCTGGGCCAGCCCTTCATGATCGCCAGATCAATCAAGGCAGCGGCAGCAGAGGCCGAAGGCATTGCATAGGCGGAAACACGGTCACCAAAATCCTGCACACGCCCACCATCTTTGAAATGCAGTGTGATCCCCTTACTCCCTTTGCGAACATAGAGGACGGATTCCGAAAAATGGATACGCAGCAGATTCAGATATTCCTCATCGAGCAGTTGCCGCCGAAGTTCGCGGCGCTCGTTAGCATCCAGTTCATCGCCGATGGAAATGCTTATTTCGGGCTCGTGGTCAGCCTGTGCAAGGCTGTTCTTGTTTTGTGTCATCTCTGTCCTCCTTGTTTTTTTGGGTTTGGGTGAAGCAACGCCAATGAGACCAAATCGGGCCTCAATGTCGCGCACCACCGTTTCCGAACGGCGAAAGTTGTTCTTGTCAGAAACGGTGGTGCTATCTGGCCGAATACGGCAGGCCAAAATATGGATGTGTGGTGGGCGTACCGCCTCGCCTTCGGCTTCCTCATCGTGCTTGATGAGGACAAAGGCGCAGTCGGCAAACCCCATCCCGTCGAGATAGTGGCGGGCAATCTGCCGCCACTGATCGTCAGAAATCTCGTCGCCAGGCGCGGGGGATAGCGAAACGTGATAAACGGGTCGCCCAAGTTTCGGGTTGAGCTTGCGGAAGGCACCAAAGCCAGCCGCAAATGCCCTTGGGCTGAAATCTGAAACGGGCAGATTGGTATCCAGCACCTCCCCGCGTTCTGGGGCGCTCCCTTTGGTACCGTGGCGCAGGTAATCCAGCGCGCCACGAAAGCCACCGCCGATAATCTGCTTCGCGATCATGGCGATTCCCCCATGAGCAAACGGCGGACGGATTCCACCTGCTCCCGCAGTTCGTCCAGGACCTGCTCGGGCAGGTAGGCGATTTCGCCTTGATGGATTTTTGCTGCGATGGCGTTGAGGTTCGCCGTCGTGCGGGCGAGCTCGGCCCAACGTTCCGCGTTTATTACGGGGACGGAATGAACCGCGTGACCGAGTGCCGATTTGCGCAGGTAAGTTGCCAGCGACAAATGCGCAGAGCGTGCCTTCTCCTGAATGACCGCTCGCTCGGCGGGGGTCAGATAGGTTTCCGCCTTCTTGCGGATTTCGTGCGCTGGCAACAGCGGTCTTCCCATGCTTTTTCTCCTTCAGGAGCGGGCGTATCGGGCAGTTTTTTAACTGCGCGATACATGGCTCGCTCCACACCTTTTTGGCGCGTCTGAAAACAAAGTCAAGCGCAGGCAAACCCCTTGCCGACAGAAGGCGGAAAAATGCATTTTGCGAAGCAGGCAGATACGACCTGCGAGTCGTACCTGCCCCCCGTGAAATACCGTTGGCAATCACAAACGGCGCCGCTTGCACTGCATGGCATCGACGCTCGTATCTGCCCCGAGCAACTTCGATTCCATCAACGTCCAGAGTCGCGGAAGCAAGATCACGCACTCATGTAGGCACTCCCCAGGAAGACAGCGCTCAAAACTCGCGCCCGCCAGAAAAAGTGCAATCGCACGCGACTCGTTCCTATCGCGTAAAGCCTGCTCAAAGGGAGTGAATCGAAGCCAGTTGCGCTCTTCAAGGTTCTCCCCAGAGGCAACTAGGCGTGGGATATCTTCTGCTCGCCCGTCGAACAAACCCACCCGTTTAAGGGAATACCAATACGAAGTCAGGAGCCTGCCTTCGATGACGATTGGCGAGGTGTATTCGCGCATATCAACATCGCTGTTGAACGTGATTCGCGGAAAATGCTCGGAAATGACAGCATCTACGGCATCTCTTGACGGCCCAGCTTCCCAAGTGATGTAAATAGTCTGTTCCCCCTTGTTTCTGCGCAGAACAAACTTGTGGTCGAATGCCGTTGATAGCCGATGGCTGACAAGCTTGGGGACTTCACTAAAATCCCAATACTCGTTCTGTCTTGCGATGTTCATGTTTGTCCTCCTTACGCTGTCTGATTAAAAAACTGCTGGTTTAAAGCGGTACCCAATGTCGTGATCACGGTCACTGCACCTGTGAAATACCGTTCGGAATCACAGGCGGACTGGAAGCCCTTTTGCACGATGGCTTCGCGTAGTTGATCTGCAACGGCCTCGGGGATCAGGGTCTGCTCCAAGGAACGTTGGGCGAACAGGAACCGCCCGTTGCTCACGAAACCAAGCGCATTCCAATCAATCGCATTCAGAATGCTGACTGCCTGCTCAATGTCCATGCCCGCGTTTCGGGGAAACAATGCGAGGACTGAACCATCGTAGGCGGTGGCTTGGTGGGTAAAAAACGGGTTGGCCTGACGGGTTTTGACATTCACATAGATGCGTGGCGCCTCCGACAACTTCCAGTTGCGTCCCCACTCCCACCAGTTGGCCTCACTGAATCTGCGCACGCGTCGTTTCAGCAACTTGGCTTTGTGTCCCGCCAGCATCCGCTGGGCGCCACTGCCAAAGAGCATCTTGCGGGCCTTGCCAGTTTTGCGCGTTGAAGAACACACCACGTCAAGATTGCCTTGTGGATGCGTAAAGAGTTCGTCATCGCCACTAAGCCCACCAACACCGACCTCGAAAAAGTCGGCAAGCGGTACGCCCTGTGTGCCAGCAGGCAGGAAAAAAAGTTGGCCGTTGTGTTCGGAAAACACTCGACCGTCGTTCATGACTCGATCAGTGCGGCCCTTCTCGAAGCGGAAGACACAGCATGGCGGGGTAGCACCAACGAATGCCCGATCCCCTATGTCGGCATAATCGGTAATCGAGCCCTGCTCGAACAACCAGCGGTTCAAGTGGCGGGCGGCTGTTGCTTTGGGGAACTCCCTTGGCACTACAAAAATCAGTTCTCCGCCGTGTTCAAGGTGCTTGACGCATTTTTCGATGAAGAAGTAGAACAGATTCGTCCTACGATCAAAGTTGCTCATGTCCAGCTTAGCCTTCGTCGCCGCTGGAATATCCTGAAACCGAAGATAGGGAGGGTTGCCAATAATGGTGGAAAACCGCTCGGTCACTGGATAATCAAAAAAGTCGCGAACCGTGGCATAGCGTGGCGCATGTTCGCGGTCCAGTTCCAACGCCACGAGGTCAGCGCCAGCAGCATGCAGCACATTCGAGAAAGCCCCCGAACCACACGAGGGTTCCAGAGTGCGGCCAGCATTTTTCCGAAGGGCCAGCATGTCATTGACCAGTGAGGCAGGCGTAAAAACTTGCCCGTGAGTGTCTGGCTTCAACACCCCATTGGACATGGAATCACGCTTCGGCTTGGATGCGGATTTGGATGCCCCCTGAACATTTCCAGCCTTACGACGGCGGCTGCTTTTCTCGCTAGTGCAAACTACTTTTTGTTGTGTCATGGTTTCCTCCTTACGCGGCTTGGCTGAAAAACTGCTGGTTAAATGCGGTACCAAAAGCAGCGATCACGGGCACGGCGACGCTGTTGCCGAACTGCTTGTTGGCATGGGTTTTCACGGGATGCGGCTTGAACCAATCTGGAAAGCCTTGCAGGCGGGCACGCTCGCGGGGCGTTAGTTGGCGGGGAATGCCATTTACAAGATAGAGCCCACAGGACTGCTGCCCCGCCAGCAGAGTTGTTGCGTGACCTTGCGGGTCATAGACTCGGGCCTGCTGCCCTCGGTGTCCGTGCAACATGCCGATTCGTTTCAGCGGCGATTTCTTGTCCAGCGTTGGGCTGATCGTGATGTCGCTGGCGGCGTGTTTTCCAGCAGGTGCGTTTGGTTCAAGAATGTCCGCAACAGACACCCATTTGCCACCACCGACAGGCAGGGAAAACCGTTGGACCATCGGGAATGCGTCCAGTCGATAGGCCACATAGAAGACACGCTCACGCTCCTGTGCCGTGCCAAAGTCAGCGGCGTTGAACACCTTGCCGCTCACGGCATAGCCCAAGCCCGACAGCTTCTGCCGCAGGGTGCGACTCCACAGACCACCTTCGCCTGAACAGAAGTTCTTCACGTTTTCAAGCAGGACAACCTTGGGGCGCTTGGCCTCGATGATGCGGAAGAGGTGGAAAATGATTTGGCCCCGAGCCTCGGCAAATCCCGCCTTCTTCCCGCCAATGCTGAATGCCTGGCAGGGGAAACCTGCCGCCAGCACCTCGTGGTCGGGAACATCCTGTGCGCTCAACTGGGTGATGTCTGACGGAAACGGCACACCCTCCATCGGGTGATTCGCCAGGTACGTTTGCCGCGCATGCTCGTCGATTTCGCAAGCCAGCACACAGCGACCACCTGCCTGTGAAAGCCCAAGGTGGAAGCCCCCCACACCCGCACACAGGTCAATGAAAGTGAAGGCGGGCAGAGGCTCGAAACCACCAGCACGCGCTTTTTCAAGCTGTTCTGCCAGCCATTTTCGCAACGCACGAACTTCGGTTGCCTGCCCCTTGCTCAATCTTTGCAAATCGGGAAATCGCGCAGACAACTCGTCCAGCAAGGCCGTGACCGCCTGCTCTACCGCCCTCGATTTGCTATCTGTCCGCACACCGCCCACATGGGGAAGTGAAGTCGCAGAAGCAAAATCTCCGCATGAAAAGGCAAAATCGAACCCCGTAGCCCAAACCTTGCCGACAGGATGCGCCCAGAGGGTTGCGTTTGCCTTTGCGGTACTGGATTCGTAGGCACAAGCAACAGCGGGCCGCTCGATCACACCGAAAACGTTGAAACCTTCTGCACAGGATTCGCTGTCATTGGCAGCAGGTGTGCAGTCGCCCACAACGGTGAAGGCAGGAGCAACGGCTGGCGTCTGAACGCAGGGGCGATAAACCGCCTTCAACTCTGGCACTTTTTTGTGCTTGCCAAGCTTTCGCCGCACAGACAGCGAGACAACTTCACTGGCATTGGCATACAACTGACGCGCGAGCGGGGTATCGTGGTTGAAGATGACCACGGTCGCCCCACGGGCTGCCGCCTCTTCTGCCGCACGAGCGAGGTCAGCATGCTCCTTAATACCAAACCCTTGCGCAGTGTAGGTAATGGTCGAAGCCAGATAGGGTGGGTCGGCAACCACAAAGTCGCCCGCACCCGCCTTTTCCATGGTGACCCGAAAATCAGCAAGTTCAACGACAGCATGGGGCAGGCGCTTCGCCATGCCGCGAATGCTTTCCTTCGGAAATACCGAGGACTTTCGATTGCCCGCAGCGGTATTGAAGCCGCCCTTCTTGTTGTAGCGAATCATTCCGCCGTAGCAATGGCGGTTCAGATACAAAAAAAGCTCGGGCGTGCGCATGCCAACCCCGTCATTGAACAAGGTGCGTTGGCGGCGATACGTTTCCCCGTCATTCATCCCTGCCACAAACAGCGGGGATGCCTTGGCAATCAACCCCTCAGGGTCGAGCAGAGCCACACGCACGAAGCCCACCAAATCGGGATTCACGTCGGTCATCAGCACGGAAGGGAAGCGTTCGGCCAGTTTGAGAGAAACCGTGCCCGACCCCATGAAGACATCAATCAGGCGTGATGCGTCAGCGGGTATGTCATTGGCTACGGCCCCTTCAATCCAGTCCTTGCAGCCAGGCCAGATCAAGGGCGTCGGAACACACGGCCCAACATCAGGAGCCGAAACAACAGCAGGAACGAGGGATACAACAGATGATGAAACCATGATGGCGTCTCCTTGGTAGAAGACGCCACGCCCAAAGACGACCCTTGGGTTGGTGGTTTCAGGAACCTATGTGGATTCGGTTTCCTGAACGATTCGCGGGGAGAACGTCTTCGCTCGGTTGCCCGAGCGCTTTCCTTCGCGGCATGCCAATCTCTTGGATCAACATGAGTTCATCACAAGCCCAGCAGGAAAATCCTGCCGACCACGGTTGGCTGGTACCGCACTCCACTCAACCATCCGCAGGACAAACTTTATTTTTGCGAGCATGGAAGCACGATTTATTTGCAAAATAACGGCGCACAAAAAACAAAAAACCTTTTCCAATCAATACGATCAGAAAAGGTTAAAAAACAGACAGACGAAATAAATAGACAGAAAGACGAATTTGTGTTAGGCACCGCCCACCTTGATGCAGCGATCCAACTCGTCTCTCTCGTTAGCAGCTTCATCAGCAGCCTGGTCATCAACTGCCCCGCAGCGAACAGCATCAAGGTAAGCAGCAAGGGTCATTACTTCCCATGGTGCAGAATCTTCGGCAGCAAGTGATTCGAGAAAATCGTAGGGCCGACTGGCTCGCGGTTTTGCGAAAATCCACTCATCATCAAGCCTTGCCCGACGAAGGAAGTCAGCGGTCGAAACAAAGCCTCTCGGACGAATGATGCGCCCACCCAGCACAGTTTCCGCGTCCTTGCGTGGCCTACCTCGTTTTGGTTTTTGATCCAGCGGCACAACCTGCCGCTCGGCAGCAAGGGTCTGATTCCAAATAGCCCGTCGCTGAATATCGTCGAGGGAATCGTAGCTGGCAGGTTCAAACCAATCGGGCGGCGGCGGTCCAACTCGTTGCTCCAAGATGGCCTCTGCCTCTTCCCTCAAAACAGGAGCGCCATCCCCCGTTATCGAATGCTCCATGCCAGCCACAGCAAGAAGGTCACCAAGCAAAAACATGCGATTTTGCGCTTGCAACGGGTCTGGAACATAAGGCACAAAACCGTCATCCTCTGGCAACACACTTTGCAGCACATTCAGACTCACCCCGAGAAGGGGAGCCGCCCGCGCAGAGGTCAGGCGCTGCATTGGGCTGCAATACACGGCCAGCACAGAAAGTTCGTCTTTTCTTGGTTCCATACGAGCTCAAAAACGATCAAGGAAGCAAACCACGCCCAGCCTTTCAGGTATTACAGGCGCTTAAAGCGACAAGCCTCGCTGACCGTCCTCCCTGAACGCACAGGGGTCAAAGCCTTGATTCAAGACAACCGCCCGCGTCCTACAATCACCTGACGCATTAAGTCGCTCACAATATCTGTGCAGTGTCGAGGCATCTTCTGTGAGGATGAAAGGAATCTGGTCATGACACGCTTGGGCGATCAACTTCAAATCATCACGTGCAACGTGCCGCTGCGCGCCATCGTCGCGTGACCGTAGCTGGTTCCACAAACGCCCAGCAACCTGAGCATGAGGGACATTGAAGGGGATGGGGCGGAAGTTTTTCAGCGGCAAATCGGTGATGGGTTGTTTGATGCTGAACTCGGCGGCGGCAATAGCCGAAAAATACATAGGCACCTGATCTTCGAGCATCAGACGGTAATACTGTGCGGCAGTCTCGTGATTAGCCCGACTTTTATCCACCAGTGAAATCAGAAAACTGGTGTCCAGCAACACCGATGCCGTCATGCGCGACCACCTCGCAACTCTTCCAGCCATTCAGTTGCATTCGGCACCCCTTCCCAAGCCGCAGTCCCCCGCTCTACCATCTCGGCAAACTCCGCCTCATCAAATCGCGGTTGATGGGTCTCGAATGCCAGCAGAACAGGATTGCGGATCGCACCCGTCAGAAGATTCTCTTCGGCGTTGATGTGCAGGAGCGCGGGACGGTACAAGCGATTTTGCTCTTCCTGTGCCAGAAGACTTTGTGTTGCTGCAACTTTCAAGGTCGTGCCATCTTCAAGTTCAAGATGCACGTTCGCCTTAGTTTTGCCGCCCCAATCTACTACCCGACCATGGACATATTTCTCGACAGCCACCCAAACCTCTTCCACTTTGCGGAAATCGGTGGAGGCATTGACCACAAGCGCGACACTTTTTGCATCATCGGCAAGACGATAGGAGCGGTGTGGATTTTTGCGGGTAGCGGCTTGCCAGCGTTCCACTACGGCTGCCCGCTTGGGATCAATCAGACTTAGAGAGTCTGGCGATTTGAGCCGTTCCAGGTCGCTCCAAAGGGTTGTTGCTGCCAACAGTCCAGTGGCAACAAGAGCCAGCGAGCCAGACTCAACGGAAACAATCACATCGGAGGGGTCAATATCCCGCGCGGAACCGCGCAGGAAATCACTGACATCTTCCTGAAAATCCCCCAGAAGATTCAGGGGGACGTGCTTCGGCCCCACCTCAACATCGTTGATGCGGTCGGCAAGGGCAAAACTAAGCACGTTGCGAGGTTCCATATCGTGGATTGTAGGTCCAAGCCGATCAGATGTCAGCCTGACCGTGCAGAGGTTCAGGCAAATGCACTCGCCAGCAAGGCATGGAAGGTGGCTTGGGCTTTGGCGGTTGCTGTGTATTGCTGGGATTTGATGCCATTTAATGTCTCAACACGATCCGCAAAATCGTTTTGAAGCCCGAACGGGGGCACGGGCACAATCATTTCGCGCAGCCTACCCATGCTGATTCGTGTCAATGTAATCCCCTGCACCAGTGAGGCCGCCATAGCCAGAGTGGAAGGCATGTTCATCAACCAGCAAATATAAGCGGCGGTGACCGTGTCCTGACGGCATCGGAACTGCACGCAATCGGCTTTGTTCAGCGCTTCTGGGATACTCGGCGGCAATACAATCGCACGAAGATTTGGATCACCCAACGTCCCAATGATTACATCGCCAGGCAAGCAACGGTGGCGAGGCAAAGAAGCAAAGTGTTCCTGCGAGACATAGGCTTTCGCATCATCAATCAGTTCGCCAATCCCGATATTTTGCAAACGGATCACGCGAACCCCTGTCTCAACGTAGTGGGATGTTTTCAGGTTAGAGCCAAATGGACCGTCTGACATTTTTTCCGCTAAATCGCCAAGACGGACAAGTGGCCACCCCTTCGGATTCGTCGCAGGGTCACCGAACATATCGAGGAACAGGGCGGGGATGAGTTCGGCGGCTTTCTTCTCGGCTTCGCGGCGCAGGCGAACGATGCCCTCGGCACGGGAAAGCAGATCGACGATGCGGCGCTGCTCGGAAACAGGCGGAACAGGAATCTCGAACTTCCGAAGTGTTCCTCGTGCGATTTCCTTGAATGTTGTCCCACCAGCGTGCTGAATCATTTTGTCCCGCTGGGTGCGAAGCCAGAAGGCCAGATATTCTGGAACCAGATCAGGGCCACAAATGAAGTTGATAAACCCTTGGTTGGTGCAAATCGGAACGGTGGATACAGCCGTGAAGCCAATAGTGGCTCGGCTGGTCAAAAGCACGGCATTAGGCGGCATCAGCTTGGTGGAACTGTTGCGCAAACCCTCATCAGAAACCGTTTCCTTGGTCTTGCTGATGTAAAGCCCATCCAACTTGGTGATGTCAGTGGGTGTCGCCCAAGCGATACCTCCACCAAAATACCGCTGCTCGGTTCGCGATGGCGTGCCTCCACCCAAGATTTGTGCAACATCCTCCAATCGTGCGGTACGCCACTGGGTCATGCCACCCGCTCCGCCAGCGCCGCCTTCAACGCCTCCACTTCTTCAACAATCTCAGCCTCAATCGCCGCCAGTTCATCCAGAATCTCGCGGGGATCGCGGTGTTCCACGGCGGATTGGCTCATAGGGCGGTAGCGCCCAGCAGAAAGGTTGAAGTCGTTCTGGCGTACCGTATCGGCGTCGGCAAACCACCATTTTTCCGTCCATTCCGATTGCGCATCACGGGCCAGCCAACGGTTCCAGTTCTGATCCCGTTGCAGGTAGGCATCGGTCAGGGCGGGCAGGTCATCATCTTCAATCGGGCTGTCATGGTTGGCGTCCAGCTTGTAGCCGTCGTTATCGGCATGCAGGAACAGCACCCGCTCGGTGCTGCCGCCCTTGGTGAAAATCAACACCGATGTCTTGACGCCTGAATAGGGCTGGAATACACCGCCAGGCAGCGACAACACGGCCTCCACTCGGTTGTTCTCGATCAGTTGCCGCCGCAGTTCCTTGTGGGCGCCCGTGGAGCCGAACAGCACGCCCTCGGGCACGATCACCCCGCAACGGCCAGCGGGCCGCAGGCTATCCATCATGTATTTCAGGAACAGCAGTTCTGTGGCCGTGCTGGTGCCGACCTTCACATCCTCCACCACCCTGTCCTTATCCACTCGCCCCGCGAACGGCGGGTTGGCAAGGATGACGTGATAGCCCTCAGCGGGCAGCCCCAGTTGCTCCTTCTTGTCGTTGTCCAGCGTGCTGGTCAGCACATTGCGCAACAGCACCCGCACGTTCGGCAGGCCGCGCAGGGTGAGGTTCATGGTGGCAAGACGCACCATTTTCGGATCAACGTCGTTGCCGTAGAAGGTGGCCGATTGTAGGGCAGCGGTCTGGGCGGCAGAAAGCTGATCGCCTAAGCCGCGCAACTGCTTCTTGCCGTCCATTTCGACGGTCTGAATGGCATTGGCCGACGAGTTGGCAAGGCGGATGTGGTTGTAGGCCGCCACCAGAAAGCCCGCCGTTCCCGCCGCAGGATCGTAGATGGTTTCCCCGACCTTGGGATTCAACAGGGTCACGATGCTGCGGATGACGTGGCGCGGGGTGCGGAACTGGCCCAGTTCGCCCGCTTGCCGAATCTGGCGCAGGACGTGTTCAAACAGGTCGCCCTTGGTATCGGAATCGGCGGCATCGAGCCGCAGGCCATCCACCAGATTGACGACTTGGGTCAGCACGGTGGGATCAATGATGTTCAGCCGTGCCCCGTCCATGAAGTTGTGCGCTGCCGCCTCGCCCATCTCGGCGAAGAAGGCAAACACCTCATCGCGCAGGAAACGCACCAATGCCTCGCCAGAAAGCCCCTTGGCCCAGACCGACCAACGGAAGCGGTCACGCGGAATCGTGAGCTGGCCGTTTTCTGCGTTGAGCGGATTGCGAAGCTGCCAGTCGCCTGCAAACAGGCTTTCATAGGGCTGCTTCAAGACCTTGGCCTTCATCTTGTTTTCGGCATCAATGCCTTCGACAAGGTAGAAGAAGAACAGGAAGGAAAGCTGCTCGGCGTTGCTGACGGGATCAGGGTAGCCACCGCCAAAAAGGTAGTCGCGAATCTGGTCAATCGACCGCCGCATGTCGGGGGTCAAGGGCATGGGGTGTTCCTTCGATTAGTGCGCTGTGGGGCGCGGATTATCGTCGCTTGGGGCTGCGTTGTCAGGGGGCATGAACAGACTGGCATTCAGGCTGTCCAGCAAGGCTTGCAGGGCTTCGGCAGTGCCGAACACCCGCTGGGCCTCGCGCAAGCCGCCCATCTGGGAAAAGGTATGGAAGAAGGCGAAATGCTCGGGCATCACTTCGTCCAGCGTGTCAGCATTGGCACGGATTTGAGCGCCCATAATCCGCAACCAGCGTTCCTGCTCGGGGTCGAGCCCGCTCTGTTCCAATAGCCAAGCCTCGAAACGTGTCCCCAGCTCGCTGGCCTTCTGCTCGGATGCCTCGGGGAACAGCATGTTGCCGTTCTCATCGACGGTGATCCACTCGCGGGTCGTCGGGTCGATGTGATCATCAATGTCCAGCGACAAGAGGCGCTTGGGTTCGTATTTCTTCTTCTGCGGCTGCTTCGCCACGACGACACCGCCCTCGGCCACCACGTCATCATCGCCGTGCCAGTCGCACACGCCGACAAAATCGAACATCGTGAAGAGGGGCTTCTTGCTGGTTTTTCGCGTACCGCGTCCGCGCATCTGCTGATAAAGGATGCTGGAACGGGTGAAACGGGCAAAGATGAGGTTGCAGACCTCGGGGCAGTCAAAGCCCGTATCGAGCATATTCACGGAAACGAGAATCTGCGGGAAGGGTTCCTTCTTGAAGCGGCGAATCTTCGCCATAGCATCCAGCGTGTCGTCAGGGCCAGTGCCCGAAACCACATAGTCGGCAAAGCGCACATCGGGAGAAGGCTTTTTGTCGGCAAACTCGGCATCGAAAAGCTGGGCCAGCGTCTCGGCGTGCTTTTTATTGACGGCAAACACGATGGTCTTGCCGATCAGCGGCATCCGCAACACGCCCTTGTGGTCGGTATAGCCGTTTTCCAGCACCTGACGGAACTCGCGCACAATGGCCCGATTGCGTTCAGGGATGGTGAAGCGGCGTTCCAGTGCGGAAGGGTCGATGATGATGGGGTCGGCATCGGCAAATAGCTGCTCGAACTCGGCACGGGATTCATCGTCCATGGCCGACCAGTCCAGTTCCGATTTTTTCACTTCAAAGCCGCCTTCGGCTGCCGTCTTGACCGTCTTGGCCTGATAGACCTGGTAAGGGGCCAGCACCCCATCACGGATGGCATCTTTCAGCTTGTAGGAGAAGGTGGGTTCCTCCACCTCGAAGAAGCGCAGGGTATCGCGCACAAACAGCTTGTCCTCCTCGTCGCCCGCGACTTCATCAAGGTTGGCAACACAGGGGGTCGCCGTCAGACCGATCTGGGTGCCGTCGAAGTATTTCAGCACCCCGCTCCATTTCCCGTAGATGCTGCGGTGGCACTCGTCGGAAATGATGAGGTCGAAGTAGCCTGCCGAATAATCCCCATAGATGTTGATCATGCTTTGCAGGGTCGTGATGGTGATGCGTTTCTCGTCCTGAAAGCGCCTGCCCGTGCGCAGCACATAGGCGGGGTAATCGGGTAGATGCTCGGCAAAAGCATCCTCGGTCTGCTTGGCAAGGGGAATGCGATCCACCAGAAACAGCACGCGGGTAATCGCATTGGCTTCAAAGAGTCGCTTGATGAGCGCGGCAGCAGTGCGGGTCTTGCCCGTGCCCGTCGCCATTTCCAGCAGGAGTTTTCGGCGGCCTGCCTTGATTTCCTTGCAGGCGGTCTGGATACAGGCTTGCTGGTAGTCGCGGCCAGCAATCTTCAAGTCGATGGGAACGCTCAGTGGGTCACGGCGCAGTTGCTGGGTGGCAAAGCGGCGTTCCAGATCGTCTTGCTTGAAGAAGGTTTTGACGGGATGGGGGTAGGCTTCCCGCTGCCATTCCCAGAACAGGATTTCCTTGCCGTTGGTCAGAAAAACATACGGTACGCCCAACTGCTTGGCGTAGTTCTTCGCCTGCTCGGCGGCATCGGCAGGATTGACGGAAAAACGCTTGGCTTCGATGACGGCCAGCGAACGCCCGTGGCGGTCGCACAGCACATAGTCTGCACGGGTGCCATCGTGCATCACGACTTCAAAGCGGACGGCGTTCGGGTCGGTGGTCTGCCAGCCTTGCGCGGCCAGCAGGGCATCGATCACCACCCGCGAAAATGCTTCGTTCTTGTTCATGTCCCTGCCTGTTCGGTTTTTTTGCCATTGTATTGGCTCCGATCAGGCAGGGGGAGGTTCTATGACGTGGCGCTAGGAGTTTTTGGCGACTTTTTGGCAATCAGATCAGCACGCGCCATTTTTCTCGCTGCCATCGCTGCCTTGGCCTCCTTGGGAGAAACGCGTGGCTTCTGGCGCGGCTCCTTGGGGACCAACTGGCTTTTGACCCACTCATCCCACCTGCCTCGCTGGTAGCGGATACCCGCCAAGTCGAGATTGGGATAGCTCAGGGCCGCACTGGCCTGTTGCAACGCCTCGTCGGTTGTCAGCTCCCGTGCGTAATGCGTGCCTTGCACTGTTCTTGATGCGTGACCCATCCACCGATCAATATACGGCCCCCAGACTTTTGCCTTTCCCAGCAGGTTGGCAACGGTGTCGCGGAACGAATGCAGGGTTTTCTTGCGGTATTTATAGACGCCTGCCTTGACCGCCAATCCCTCATTGAAATCACGACTTAGGTAGCGCTCACACTTTCCATCATCCCCGATGGGTAGGCCAAACAGCCTTTGCGTCCCTGTGGCCTTCATGTCGGCCACAAAGTCCTCGAAACCGATTGCCAGCAGTTTTTTATGTAAAGGAATCCGCCGCACAGAGTTGGGATTTTTGGTCTGGGTGGGTACGGGATGGTTCGGCTCATGGGTGATGTCGATGCAAAGCACACCGTTATCCCGAACGATGTCGATCACCCGCAACTGGGCGATCTCGTTGGAGCGCGCCCCTGTGAAAAGCGCAATCAACGGCCCCCAGAACTGATAGGGGCGCTTCATGCTGGCAAACAATGCAGGCTGAAAAATCTGCTGCAACTCGGCATCCGTAAAAGCCTCAGCTCCGTTGCCTGTTCCGCCGTGGCTACCTTCGGATGGTTTCTTAATATTGGCAAATGGATTGTCGCCCTCTGGATAGCGCAGTGACCCAATAGCCCAGTCAAAGAAGTCTTGAATGAGGATGAGATATTCCTTGACCGTGGGTTTGGCAATCGGCTTGCCTGCTGGCGGATTCTTTCGCATCTCTTCCGCACTCTGAACCTCGCGAATATGACGAGGAAGCAGAGCCAAGGCTTCGGAAATCTTGACGCATTCCGCAGGCGATATTTCATGAAGCATCCGTGCTTCGCCACCTGCCAGCATGGCAAAGATGTTCAGACGGCGGCGATAGGCAGACTGTGTTGTCTTGGCGGTGCCGCTTTTGTTATCCATGTAGGCTTCGATGGCTTCTTTGATACTGCAAGCCAACGCAGGAGGGGCTGGGGTAGGCGCTGCTTTTGCGGCAAGGGCTGCATCGATGATGGCGGCAAAATCCTCATGCTCGGCCAGCACTCTATCTGCCGCTTCCTCGCTGATTGGGATAAGTGCCTTTGCTGGCCGCGATAGCCGTTCGAGATGTCGCATTTCCCGTTCCGCCACCACGGGGTCTGCGCTGGTTTCAATGTAGTCTGCCGACAAGCCGCCGTCTGGGGTGATTTTCAGATTCTTGACGATCAGCTCGCGGACGTTCTTGGGGTCAATGCTGTCAGGGTCAAATGCCACGGTACGCCTCAAAGCACGTAGAAAGGGAATGATTCTAGCGGAGAGACGGTAGGCTGCCATCCGTGCCTGTTCAGGCCGTTTGGTGCCAAGGCTTTGAATGATGCATTTCTGACCGACAATGGCCGCAAGATTGTCGGGTAAGACAAGCCGAAACTGGTAGATGCCGCAGCGGGAAAGCCGCAGGTGGGAAGCGAGTTGCATGGCACACTCCGAAAAAGTGTACCCCTTGTTTGTACCCCCTGCCTTGATCCAGAAACGCCGAAGCCCGCACGGGGCGGGCTTCTTTGTTTTTTGGTGGTGATGGGCAGAATCGAACTGCCGACCTATGGGTTATGAATCCATCGCTCTAACCGTCTGAGCTACATCACCAACAGAGCGCAGTAATATAGCGTCCAGCTTGAGTGTCGTCAATAAC
>Ga0172382_10002141_pt1 | contig 33657 bp, 31 predicted proteins | sample Leawel138RmetaG_FD_122245 | JGI IMG/M metagenome (GOLD analysis project Ga0172382, IMG submission 122245) | Leachate microbial communities from a municipal landfill in Southern Ontario, Canada - Leachate well 138R metaG | ecosystem: Engineered > Solid waste > Landfill > Unclassified | place...
CGTTGTTCGCCGCTTCTTCACACACAATACTTGAAACTTGATATATCATGATCATACAAAGACATGAACTGTATAAAAAAGGGGAGCTAATCTGCTTTTTTACTTACGTAGTAAATATTTTCTTAAAACGAGAGATGTTGTAGGGATTGTGCATATTGCCAGAATACTTAAAATAAAGTCTGCTACCATGGTTGATTCTGTTGATTGTTTTGGACCGATGTATTCAGTTCCAGCTACGGATCCTGCACAGTACCATGTTACTGGTTGCCCTGCTGAGATGCCTCCACCTATGGATACGTGGTTTATTCCAGAATTGTTATTGTTTGTGAGCGCTGTTGCGTTGTATTCTTCAGCATTGTTTAAATAGAAGTGGACTTCTCCGTCTCCGCCGCCTTGTATAGCCTTGAGTTCAACTAGATACCATGTATCTTCTTCCACTGTTCGCGGTGAGGTATAATTATAGAGTTGACTATTGTTGCTAAATGAAAGTCGCCAGTACGCTGCATCGTTTTCACAAACTACATTTAGACTGCACACAGAGTTTTCTGGCCCAAAGTTAGTTTCAATACCTGAATTGTACATGCCGCCTGCACCAATATAACTATAGTCTGTGGTAGGTAGATTATCAAAGAATACGTACCAACGCCAGTAAAGTGAAGTATAGTTCTGGTCTAACCACTTGTATAGGTAACCCCAGCACTCGTTTGTTGCATACGATGTGGCGCATTTCAGCATCTGATTTTCAACTGATAGGTTTACAGCAGCAGTAGTAGTATTTGTCCACGCAGAAAAGTTGCCTGACTCGAAATTACCGTTAAAAACTATGTAGGAAGCGGGGTCAGGCGTCGGCATTGGGGTAGGCGTTGGAATGGAAGTTGCCGTAGGTTCAGGAGTCGGGGTAGACGGCGATGAAGAAGAGGAGCTACTAGAACTTGAACTTGATGTAAATGGTTTTTTAGTAGGCGTCGGTGATGGGGTGGGTTCTGGTGTAGGGGTAACAGTTGTTTCGGGTGCAGGTGTGGGTGAAACTGGTGGTTCAGTATTGGAATTAGATGTTAACATTCCTGAGTTGAGTGTGACTACAGCAACAGCAACGATTAGTATGGCAATGATTGCTGAAGCTAAAACTTTTTGTTTTTTCTGCATAATAAAACCTTCTAAAAAGTATGTTTTAGTTTAGAAGTTGATACCAAGCCTTCACTTGTCCTAGAAGAAAAAAGCAATTACTTGCTTATTATAGTATGTGACTGTGACTTGCCTATAGCAAACGCTCACTACTCTTTTACAATAAACCGGAAGCTACCGTCCTTGGGATAATAAATAATATTTTGGGTAGCTTGCACTTCAGGAAATTCCTTATACTTGCCCTTATACTCGAGTACTTTGTCTTCGATTTCTTGTTTTAGTCGAGCCCATTCTTCTTCGCTATTACAAGTCAATTTCAACTCAGCCAGCAACTCTCTTTTAGAATGCGTACCGACCATTTTTCGACGGAGCGCGCCACCAGCCATTTTACGGTAGCTGTAGCCCTTATACAAATAGGGGGCGCCTGCAAAACCCATACCTCTTAAAGCCTCTGCGACAGTGTTAGGAAGCACATTCCAATCTGGATAAGCTAAGAACTCGTAAGATTCAGGGACATCACCTTTTCTTTTCGGCTTGGGGGTCTTCCAAACCCAAGGGGAATGATCAGGAAACTTGGGGGTCTCCAAGTTAGCGCTCAATTTTTCAGGTTCTGGCTGAGCTGTGGATTTTACCATGCCTCTCTGTGGTTCAAACACGTCACCCATCCTAAGAAGATAACGAAGAGCACCCTGGTCAGGAACCATAGCGGTATCCACCATCCCTAAACCGCTCACGTGCTGCTCCTTTTGAATCCACTTCAATGTATCTTTCGCTCGGTCAGAGAGAGATTTTTCAGACATACAGAACCACCTAAATTTATTTTTACACTAAAGCTTTTTGCAGAAATATTATCTAAAAGTTTCCTTTGTGACGCTTAAAATAAAAATAGAAATACAATTTTGTACAAAAAACACCAAACAAAATTATTTCACTACGTTAATATAGTTTAACAAGTAACAAAAATTACAATTTAGCACTAAAAAGTAGTTAATTTGAAACAGTCGCTAACTCTATTTATATGGTTTAACGGTAAGTATTTATATCAGCAATAAACAAAGAGAGATATTGATAGTTGTCTAGGAAAAAGACTATAAGAGATATACTTGGCAGAACTGGCTCTTTTCAGAGTCGCTTGAGCCTTATATTTCCCTACTACTCGACCGTCCCCTTCTTGGGCAACTATCGCTTTAGCCTTCCTACCGCAAGTTAGATATTTAAAAATTGTTGACACAAACTTGGCTATCGCCTTGGTCAGAGTTTTTTTAAAAAAAATCAAAGATAATTAAAAATGATAGTAAAAATGCAAAAGAGCGCTTGCCCCAAATAAAAATAGTCGGTCAATAGTTTGACGTATTAAATTAGTAATGAATGTGACATTTGCTATCTTTACTGAGCCTATTAGGGCTTAACCCATGCATGATGTAGAATAACTTTATTTCAAAAGGACATAAGTCATTGACTGTTTAGTAAAGCTGACTGCTTTACGCATTTCCTATTCTTGCCTATGCCTCGGCTAACTACGTCAATACCAAAACATTTTATTTGCTGAGAAGTCGAACAGTCTAAACATTTCTTTGTAACTGCCCTAACTATAACCGCCACCAATCAAACATTATTGAACACCCTCTTTCTGGTAATTTAAGTTTCGCTATGTAGTATACACAAATTACTCGGATCGACATTTGAGAAGACTTTTATTACTTCCATCTTAGTTTAGTCCTATGGCACTACAAGCCTTAACAAGCACACTTCGATCCAAAAGGTTCTGGGTTTGGCAGATCGGCGGCGCAGCAATCTATGCTATCCCAGTTACGATTAGACTTGTAACGGGCAATGTCATATTACCCTTTCTGGGTTTGCTTGAAACTCCATGGGTAGGTCATATGGTACCTGCCAACCTTGTCGAAAAGATACTGGTTAATGGATTCTTTCCGGGTGCAGCAGGTGCAATAGCAGGTGAAATCTTTTTCACCAACTTTAATAGAGGGACACCGACAAGTAGTCGTCGAAAATATGTGTACCGCTTAACAGGAGCACTGTTTTATGCTACTATTTTCTCGCTTTTCCAATTATTCGGTTACATGGCAAATATTGTCGCTTCGTATGGTAGTAATCTCTTTGAATACCCGGGAGTTTATCCGCTAAATACCCTCTTAGCGTCGTTGTCAATTTTCACCCCGGCCATTGTTTGCTACTTAAAAAACAAAGCGACCAATACTTACCATAAGTTTAAACGTTAACTATATCATCAAGTTATATTCTCTTTTAGCAATTGTTTTAGCTATGTCATTTCATGTAAGACGTAAAGACAGAGAAATCACAGACGCATCTGAAATACGAAAAGTCTTAAAGGCAACCAAATACGTCACCGTCGCTTTTTGCATGAACAATGAACCGTATCTTGTCTCACTTAGTCACGGCTTTGATGCACAACACACTTGCATCTATTTCCACTGTGCATCTGAGGGCAAAAAACTCGTCTACGCACAGGCAAACAACCGCGTTTGGGGACAAACAGTACTCGATTACGATGCTACTGACGAATGTGACTCTGCATATACGTCTGTTCATTTTAGCGGCAAAATCGTTTTTCTAACAGATCCAAAAGAGAAATGGCATGCACTCAAAATCCTTGTGCGCCAAACTTCAAATACTCCTGAAGAAAAACTAGCCAAAGTTAAACCTGAGAAACTTTTGAAAACAACAATTGGCAGAATAGACATAACATACATGACTGGTAAAAGACATGAAATTTCGCCCACACGTTAACTGTATCTGGAAATAATTTTAAATCAAACAATGCAGCTAACCAACTGGAAAGTAAATGCTTAGCAAACTGTCCTCACGCTTTACAAAAACCGCTGCTATTCTCGTAATGCTTTTCGTTGTTGCCTTTGTCGTTTATTGGGTTACAGGCCCAGGACATGCAACATATTACAACTATTATGTACGTTTAGCAGATGCCTTTCTTCATGGTCGATTGTACTTGCTAGATAACCCAAGCTGGCTAAACGAACTCGTACCCCACCCTTCCGGTATAGGATACTATGTTGTTTATCCACCCTTTCCAGCTATCCTAATGGCACCTATTGTGGCAGTTTTTGGGTTAGAACTCAATCAAACTCTATTTGGTTTATTCTTCGCGGCAGCTACAGTTCCTCTGGCGTATCTTGTCGCCAAATCAGCATTAGTAAAGATGCAATACCAAACCGAATCAAAGAGGACATACGTTTGGTTTGCAGTACTATTCGGGTTCAGTACCATATTCTGGTATCTCTCAAGCATTGGGTCTGTCTGGCTTATCGCACAAGTCACATCAACATTTTTCATGCTATTTGCACTCTATGAATGTTTAAACAAGAATCGACCAATTCTTGTTGGTTTGCTTGTTGGTGCATCCTTCTGGTGTAGACTACCAACGGCATTGGGAATTTTCTTTTTTGCAGCACTATCGATTTTTCAACAGCCAAATTCAGAATTAAAAAACAAGTTCAGGTCTGCATTACCCTACCTTGTCAAATTAGCAGTTGGAATGGGTGTATTTGTACTCCTAAACTTTGCCTACAACTATGCACGTTATGGCACTGTGTTTGACGTTGGTTACTGGATGATTCCTGGGCTTATGGATGAACCATGGTTTAGGCATGGACACTTTAGTTTACTTTATATAACTGATAATTTGCAGCCATTCTTACTGGGATTACCCATGCTAACTTCAACAGCGCCATACATTCAATTCCCAATGAGTGGTATGGCCATCTGGTTTACCTCACCAGCATTCATCTTTGCCCTTCACTCAAAAATCAAAGATCAAGTTACATGGTCTAGTTGGCTAGCAATCTTTGCTATAGTAACAGTCATATTCACCAATGCCGCGACCGGCTGGGGATTTGGTTACCGTTACGCAGTTGATTTCTACCCATTCCTATTTCTCTTAACAGTACGTGGGATTGGGGGAAACTTGAAGTGGTACCATAAACTCCTACTTATCTTAGGTGTCGTCGTGAATTTGGTTGGTGTGATAACCATTAACAAGTTTCCGGACGCAAGAGTCCTTGTATAAGTGTTGACAGCTACCAATAGAGGGTACTTACCGTAGGTTTATCCCAGTATTGAGGGCTCTAAATCGGGAAAGCTTAATTAACATAATTATCGTGTATTGTTGCGGCGTATCAGTTAGCCCAGGTAGTATAGCTCGGTCTAGTATATGCGGCTGTCGCCCGTAGGACCCGGGTCCGAATCCCGGCCTGGGCGCCATTTCTCTTATTCACGTCTTTTTCAGGTTCTAAAACTAAAAACCGCGAAGAATAGATGTTCCAATGTAGCTACGCAATGACAGCATCCAGTTCCTTATAGCTACATGCTAAATACGCAATACCCCCGATCTTTTATTTGAAATTAGTTTTTGAGCTCAAAGACATCAGTAACAATTGAATAAAAAAATGAATAATCGATTTTTTTACTATGAGTTCAATTTATTCTTCTCGCATAGTTTCCTGAAAGTTTACTTCACCAAAAGAATTCTTAAAAAATAACTTTTTGAGCACATACCCTAATATAGTCTTGGTGACATTTGTGAACCATTAGAATTATTTCGAGAAAGAGAAAAACATCAAACAACTTTTTCTCCAGATTATTCTAAGTATATGCTTAGGTCTTGATAGTCGTAACCGAATACAAGGAAAGGATCGCTAACTGCTTAAAAAAGACATTTGCAGTAGCTATGAAACCTCTCTTTGAAGAGAGGACTGTTTGGTTACTGAAAGACGACTTAAGAATAGGTATTGGCACTAACTCGATAAGTTATTTCTAAAATCGAACATTGGAGGAAAAAATATGTCTGAGCAAAAACTTGAGTACCCAGAACCCGGCGAATTGGTTATGGCAACGATAAAAACCGTGATGGATTACGGAGTTTACGCTGATCTTGATGAATACAAAAAAAGAGGTTTTCTTCATATCTCTGAAATCTCTAGCGCCCGTATAAGAAACATCCGTGACTTCGTTAGAGAAAACCAGAAGATGGTCCTTAAAGTATTACGGGTCAACACTGAAAAAGGACACATCGACTTATCGTTGAGGCGCGTCACCAAACGAGAACGGACTGAAAAGGTCAAATCTTGGAAAAAAGACCGCAAAGGAGATGCATTGCTTTATGTTATAGCTGAACGCACTGGACTAACAAGAGAGGAAGTGTACCAGAAAGTCGGCGCTATACTAGAAGAGAAATATGGTCTTTACGACGGTTTTGAAATGGCCCTAAAAGAAGGGACTTCAGCCTTGGTCCAGTTAAATATCCCCGAAGATCTTGCTAATGCTGTATTTCAAGTTGCAGAGGAACGGATTAAAGTTAAGACGGTCAAGGTTTGGGGTATTCTTGAAATGCGTTGCCCTCGACCAAACGGAGTTAAATGCATTCAAGAGGCATTTAAAAGCGCCAAAAAAGTTCACAAAACCAAAGACTCCACAATTGACTTCTCAGTTATCGCAGCTCCAAAGTACCGTGTTGTAGTTTCAGCGGATAATTGGAAACGAGCCGAAGAAATCCTTAGTAAAATAAGCGAAGGAGTAATTGCTAATATACGCAATGCAGGCGGATTTGGCGAGTTCAAAAGAGGGAAATAATCACCAACAAAGGTAAAGAAGCATTAAGTCAAACTTAAAATATAGTAGTCTAGACAAAATAAAATGCAATAGTTAATAATTGAGAATAATAGCGATTAAAACGACTGTATAAGTCTATATTTAGTGCTTGAACTACTAAATATTTAATGTAATAAATATTGCAGTTTCATTTTTCTACTTATTTGATCGTATTGATAATAAGCCTCTGAATTACACGCTGTTTTTTTAATGAATCCAAGAACTGAAGTTTGTTTGAACTCCCACTTTTTCTATTTAAACTTAGAATTTGGAATATTATTCAGTCTATATTGTGTTTTCATAAGTGATAAATTATTTTTAATATAAACAATAAGCGATTGTTATAGCAAAACAATTAGAGATTCCTTATGCAACTTGCCACTGTGGGCTTAAAAAGGACAAGAAATTTTCTTGCAATCCAGATGGCTGCAATGAACTTACTGCTTGGTTATATGCGGATGCACTTCAACTGTGCAAGGATAAAAAATGAGAGTTCAGATAAAACTGTCAAGATTGCAATGCAATACGTTTTTTGAAGTTTATTTTTTTTGTTGCAATAATGATTTATATTTATAGTACAACAAAATCTAATGAGATTAACATGAGTAATGCCACAATAGTCACGCTCACAGCCGACAATTACACTGAACTAGGCGTACCATGTTTTTTAAACCCTAATCAAGCAGGGCACCAAATAAAACTTCAATGGCTAAAAAGACAATTGAAAGAAGGCTACATAATTAAGCATCTGTTGCTTGAAAACCAAAAGAAACCAATTGGTTTCATAGAATATACTTCAGGAGAGTTTGCATGGAGAGCAGTCGACGCTCCAAATCACCTGTTGATAAACTGTATGTGGATTAACCCCAATCAGTTTAAACACAAGGGATATGGTTCACTACTGGTCGAAAAATGTGTTAAGGATGCACAGCATCAAAGTAAAACCGGAGTTGCAGTCATCACCAGCAATGGACCCTTTATGGCAAAGAAGGACCTGTTTCTAAAAAATGGATTTGAAGTGGTCGCTCAGGACGATCGCTTTGAGTTGCTTGTAAAAAAACTTAAGAGCGGAAACTTGCCCAAGTTTATGGATTGGCGAAAGCAGTTATCTCAATACAATGGCTTAAACATCGTTTATACTAAGCAGTGCCCATGGGTTGCTAGGTTCATCGATGAAATAGGAGAAATCGTAGAGGAGAAAAAACTCCGCTTAACTGTGATAGAATTAAAAACTGCCAGTGAAGCTCAGATGGCACCTTCGATTTATGCTACTTTTACTTTAATCTACGACGGAAAAATCCTCGTTGATCATTATATCTCTAGTACGCGTTTCAAAAATATTCTAAAAAAACAATTAAACATATGACAATCGCAGCTTGATCCTTTTCTTTAGCTTTATTACATTTAAAGCCTATTATTATTCGGACTTTTGAAGGTTAAAAGGTGGAATACCCAGAACTACATCACCAAGCTAAGCATATCGATCGTTTAATAGATGAGAATATACATGCAAAGAGAACGGTTTTTCTAACAACTGACCAATTACAAACCATAGTCGTAAAGGTTTGTCCAGATTTCTATGTTGAAGATCGTGGTTGGCATAAAATCGTTTTTCGTCACCGCCGAGTCGACAAGAATGTAGTGCTTAAAATTGGGCCACAACAAAGCATAGAAAATGACCACCGAACTTACAAACGGGTACCCCATAGAATTCGGCATCAAATATTCGCACGCTTATTTTGGCATACCAAGTATTGCCTACTCCAAGAGTATGGCGACCCAGCGGATGTGTCAGCGGAGCAGTTATCTTGTATTAGACGATTAATCTATAGATTTGGTATTTTCGATGTTAAAGCAGACAACCTAAGAAAAATCGAGGGTGATTTAAAAATAATCGATGCAAATGCAATACGGATTCCGTTACCCACCCAGATGAGAATAGCTGATGAATTAAAAGCGAAATTTCCTGAAAAACTCGAAAAAATAATAGGAAAAGTAATTAAGCGTTTAAAAAAGTTAGCTTGATGCTTTATTTAATTTTAACCAAGCCAGCTTTTATATCGGTAAGAGTTTGTTAAAAATGCCCAAATTGCAATTGACACTGTAAAATTTAGCTAATGTATTTAGGCTATTTTGGTCTCCTAATGACCATAACGAATTCATTCCTTTAGCAAACATCCAACCCAATGGATGAAATCAAAGTAATCAACAAGTCATTTTTAACTAAACATGTGCAGAAAAGATATACACCTATAACATTAACTATTTTTAGAAAATGACTTTAACCCAAAAACCAGCATTCAATGTAACAAACCCCGACAACTGGCTACAGGATATCATAAGAAAAGTAAACCGTTCAGTCGAACCTCAAGTCCTAACTCGAGTGAATGACAGCCTTTGTGTACTATGCAAAGGATCACGCATGCTTTGCGGAAAAACCCGCTGTCCAATAATTGTTAAAGTCAACACTTTCCTCAAAAGCAGCCCTTTAATGGAAAAAGAAAACATCAATGGCAACTCGCCACCTAGTGTTTTCATAGGCAGAATAGGTTACCCCAATGTCTACATAGGTCCACTAGTGCCTCCAGTACAAGAGGATACATCTATTTTTGATCTACCAGAACAGTGGTTTGGTAAGTCAATGGATGAAATCGTAGGGTTCCGTAGTCTGCTAATCCGTGGCAAACACATGGTTAATGTAACAAAAATCAATGAAGCAGGCAAAATCTTGGATCAAACCAGAGAGTTGGCACTCGCTGATAACAGTGTCGACACTGAGCTAAACCTAACTAAGAAACCAATAGGCTCAATAACTTTGAGCGATGACGTGCAACCATTTGGGCCCTCAGCACCCATCAAAGACCTCCGCGTAGGCAATACACGCTACAACGACAAAATAGAGAAAGCATATTATGACACAGACTTACGGGCAACAAACGCCATCGTTGACCTATACAATCGAGGCGTCTTGGTTACTAAAATTCAAAAAGCATTCAGTGTTGGCGCGTTTGGTATTGAAAAGAATCGACGTCTAGTACCCACAAGATGGAGTATTACAGCTGTCGACGACGCTATATCCAAAAGTCTAGTTAAGCAAGTCAAGACTTACCCGGAAATCAATGAGTATCGAATATACGAATCAATCTATATGGACAATGTTTTTGAAATTTTAATGCTTCCGCAACAATGGAGCTATGAGTCGATGGAAGCATGGTACCCCGGCACCGTTTGGAATCCTAACGGCTCATCTGTAGCGATTTATAGTGACTGGGAAGGCAACAACGGACGTAGAACCTACGCAGTAATTGGCGGCTGCTACTACAGCGCCCGCTTAGCTGTCTGCGAACAACTTCTAAAGGAGCGCCGTCAAGCTACTGCAATCGTTATTCGTGAAGCTCGTTCTGGCTACATTATGCCCATTGGTGTCTGGCAAGTCCGAGAAAATGTTCGGAATGCTATGCGCCAGAAACCCTACAAATTTAACACTATAGCTCAAGCTCTGCAGTTTTTGAATGGTAAATTTGAAATTCCATTGCAGCGTTGGATTTCCCAGAGTAAATTGTTGCAAAAAGCATTGTTTCAACGGCGTATTAGTGATTTCTTTGCGTCTCAACAATCTTCTGCACAAACGTAATATAATACGCTATCACAAAAGAGTTGTTTATGCCGAATGTAATTCGTTATGACTTCAGAGTTTAATGTTTCCGCTGAAGCTGCATACAAATGGTGTACAGATTACGGTTCAGATGGTCACTCTTTAATTAACAATAAAAACGCCCAACGCTTGATAAATTGGCTAACTAACAGCACAGTTATTCTAAAAAACGTTTTTTTCACAAGTAGTGGCATCGTTGAAAAGGAAAAACTCGTGCAACTCTATCCTGACCAGTTGATATGGATTTCTACATATCTTACTGGACCTAATAAACACTCACAATTTATCTATCAAATCCTGAAAAATAACAAAGAAACTTCATCTAAATTTTAGGGCCATCCACATAGAATACAGAGAAAACCTAACTCAAGATTAGTTCAAAAATTATCTGAGGAACTTGGCAAGAGTGATTTAGAAGCATGGAAGGGATATGCTAACGTGATGAAGAAAAAATTAGTCAGATAGTATTGCTTTTAGCGTCATTTGGGTAAAATCTTAAAAAAGTTGGCGCTCTATACTTTCACAGACCACACATGCTAGTCTCTGCAATCAAACGTCAAACATTACCTTTCTCTGCTCCTAAAAGCAGAGAAGCCCAATTAGAAGCAGCAACCGTTTTTGTCATGGCAGAGGTCAATAGGAGTAAAGGCGGCGGCTTGCTCAACCGACAACCACAAGAAACTCTGAGGCTCATCACCAGAGTAGGTTATCCACTTTGGGTATGTTCAAAAAATAATGCGCCTCCCTTAATCTTTGATGGCTTAGACGTCTACAGTCATAACGTCATTTATGATGAAGAACCATCCGCAACTTCTTTTATGAATGCTTTACAGAATTATCAGCAGCCCCGGGAAAACTACGTTACTTTCTTATGTGATCAATGTACATATTTTCAGCAGCCACCTAAAACTAAACAATTCGTCTTTAGAGGTCTAATATCAGAAACAGATTTCCAGGCTGATTTTAGCATTTACCGCAGGGAAGCCACAGAAATAACTTTACCGCAAAATCTATTGCCACTCATTCTTGAAGAGCAAACTTTAAACGCCACTTTTACAGACCTTGACCGTCTTTTGGCTTTTTTTGCAGAAGAAAAAGCAAAGCTATTGGAAATCCAGAAGCTATTGAAAAAAATAACGAGTCAATACATCACTGAAATTGAATATGAAGCTGCTGCAGCTAAAGAAGAAGCAGACGCAAAAATAAAAGCGTTAAGTGAGTTCATCAATCCACAAGTAGTGAAATTTAGAAAAGAGTATAACCGTAGAATCAAAAAACTGGGAGCAAGTTTTGATAAAGATCTTGATGACCTCTATAAGTTAAAAATTAGAACTGAAAAAATGATCTCTAAGTGTGAGTCTCAGTTTCGTGAGTATGAATGTAATGCGAGAACAGCAAGCAGGCGAGGGCATGAAATTTATGAGCAACGTTGGAAAGATAAGGCGAAGCAAATTCAGAAGGTAATTTCAGAATTTAGAAGGGAACTGAAAAATATTGAGAATAATGTCAATAGGTTGAGGAAACAAAAGGGTTTTGATTTATCCAAGCTTAAGCAGGAGTTGGATGTTGAGGTCAAAAGGCTTTACCAACCCATAGTAGATATTGAGGTTGCAAAGGATGAGAAAATCTTGGCATACAAACAAGAAAGCAACAGATTGATTGCATGCGAGAAGCCTATAGCTGAAGGTATTGCACGGAGCTTAGAGATTAGAGAAACAACCAGTAGAGTATTTGATGGGTTAAGCGTAGGTGAACAAAAAAATGTTTCTTTATTTTATATTCCGATATATGTTGTTTGTTTTGAAGCTAATTTATCCCAAAGGTATATTTTGATTTCACCCTCTTCGATTAGTAATTTTGATTTTTCTGTAAAATTAAGGGGGGTTTTAGGTAGGTCAAAAGTAAAAGACATGTTAGCACCTAGATTTAGGGCTATTGCAGCACTCACCACTAAAGTAGAGGAGCGTATACAGCACAGTAGTACCTTTGAAGTACAACTTGTGAGTTTAGGGGAAAAAAATAATTTGTTAAAATCACCAACTTTTGTTGGGAGTGTTTTAGAGGGATTGGAGGTTTTAAAACAAACCGAATGGGTAACTGAAAAAGAAGCAAAAGATTTTGCTAGTCAATTAACCGCGTAGTGTACAATGAAAAACCTTATTCTATCGGTCATATAGATACTATTTATAGTAGTCTTATCAGATGCAACAAACGGTGGCTATGGCTAATTTATGGCTGATGTTAACAATTGCATACTGAAGGTTTCTGATCTGGGAGTAAAAATTCAGAACTAAACGATTCTAGAACATATCAGCTTCAATGCTAAGAAGGTACAACCGTAGCAACATTGTGTCCTAATGATACAGAGAAAACTTGTTTCGTGCATTATTAACCTCACTTGTGGGTTTTCTAGTAATAGCCCCAGCAATTGCAGCAAAAAAACCTGAGTAAAAAACATGCGAATTTGCGCCATTTTAAGTGCTATTTTCAGTTTAGTATCTGCCGTTTTTGGTGTTGTTTTAGTAGCTTACCTTAATCAACCACGGGGTTCAGTAGTGGTTATTTGCGGAATAACTGTTTTTGTGGCAACGATATTGATTAATTGGAAAAAAAACTACTCTAGGGGTGATTTGCTTGAAGAAGTATACAGGTAAAACGTCGACTGCAATAATTCTATACTCCGAAGATAGGATTCTGTTGATAAAACGCAACACTAAACCCTTTTTGGGTTACTGGGGGTTGCCAGGTGGCAGAATGGACCCCGGAGAAACTATTGAGCAAACAGTTCTACGAGAGGTTAAGGAAGAGACTGGTCTTGGTGTTAAAATCGTTAGTGTAGTAGGCGAATATGTAGAGAAGGGAGTTAAAGACGATATAGAATATGACTATTATCCTACATGTTTTGTTGTTGAGCCAGTTGATGGAGAACTAAAAAAGCAGGATAGTGAAATTCAAGAAATGCATCTTTTTAGTTTAAATTCCCTACCTTTGCCTTTGGCGTTTGAGCATGAAAAAATGATAAAGGATTATATTTCACACCGACAAGGTGTTGAAATATAATTTTAGGTGTTACTGTTGACTTTTGGTTCTTGTTTGTGGTGGCGGTGGAATTGGTAGAACTGTTCCTTTAGTTAGATTTTCTTGTTCATTTAATATTAACGAGATTGCTTTACCTTCGGGTACGATTATTTTTGTGTTGTTCTGTAATGATGAAGAAATTGTTTCAAGTTGCTTGAATGTTATTGCTGAGTCTTTAAAGTAAGTTGTTAGTGCTTCATTGCGCAGTTTTGTTGCTTCCGCGTCACCTTCAGCGATGGCTATAGTTGCGGTTTTTTGACCTTCTGCTTGTAATATAGCTGATTGTTTTTGACCTTCTGCACGTTGGATTGCAGCGTTTTTTTCTCCGCTGGCAAGTGTTGCTTGGGCGATGGCGGTTTTTTCTGCTGCTTGGCGTTCGTTGTCTGCTTTAAGTACGGACTCCATTGAACTCATTAATCCTCTGGGTGGTTCAAGGTCTTTGATTTCTGCACGTACGATTTCTATGCCCCAGTCTTTGGTTTGTTCGTCTAGTGCTTCTTTGAGTTTAGCGTTGATGGTCGGGCGTGAAGTGTTCGCCACAGTCATGTCCATGCCACCGATGATATCGCGGAGCACGGTTCGTGCGAGTGTGTCAATTTGAGATTCATAGTTATTAACGAAGTATTGTGATGCCTTCACTGCTGTTTCATCAGTTTTGACTTTGTAGAACACTACTGCGTCTACGCCCATGAAGACTTTGTCTCGGGTGATTACGTCTTGGCGTTGTACTGGAGTCATACGTTCAGTAATGTTTACTTTGATGATGCGGTCTACAAAGGGTACAAGCAAGGTTATGCCTGAATGTACGAATCGGTGGTATCTTCCAAGGCGCTCGACTAATCCTCTTTCAGTTGGTCTGACTATTCGTAGTGATGAAATCAATGCATACACTATTATGGCTAAAGGTATTACGATGGCTATGATTTGGATTATATCAACCATTTTGTTCTTCTTTCTCCCTCTCTATTTTGCTTGTTTTTATTGCAGTTGATAATGCATATGCAAGCAAGAATTAAGGTTTGTCATTATACCGCCTTAACACTTTGTAGTGGTGAACCAAATGCTATTTTATGTGGTAACCTCCGACAGCGCATACCTGGGCGTAAAACTGACCAGTCTGATTCGGAATGGCTTGCTTTTCTGCTAAGAGACGAGCAGATAAAGTCCAGTTATGTTCCAGCAAAGCATCTACGTGAGTTGCGTGAGCAAACCCGTCTGAGGTAAAATACGTTCAGAATAGAACGCAGTTTAAGAACCGGTACCAGAAAGTACTCAACAGAGTCAACATCAAGCTGCACTCTAAGTTAAGCGCCGTCTTTGGCAAGGCAGGAATGGAGATACTAAATGGTTTGATGGCGGGCCCGGAGGGATTTGAACCCTCGATCTCCGGCTCCGAAGGCCGACACCTTAATCCGTGCTAGGCTACGAGCCCTTTTCCATGGAAAACTACTAGTACACGGTGCTAAATGCGATAGCGGTTTCTTAGTGGTACACGGTGTATTTAGGTTTTTCATGTCACATCAATCCGTTTTTGGCTTGCGATAGTAGAGAACGCCGTTGAGTTCGCCATATTTTTCATAGCCTTTTCTGCCGACTTCTCTTAGTGTCTGCGCATCTCTGACTTCTATGACGTCGTATTCTTGGTCGCCAAAGCATTGAGCGGCTAGCTGTGCGTAGATTTGAATGTAGGCTAAGGAGCTGTGCCCCAGCAGGTATTGAACGGCGTCGGGATTGCCTTTGGCGTGGCGTTCTTTGGTTGCTCCCCAGTATCGGCAACTGTAGAAGCTGATCTTCTTTAGCTCTGGGTTGCCGAATTGTCTGACGGCTCGGCGGCGCATTCGTCTGAAGACTGTTCCTGCGTTGTCGGTTGTTCCGTAGGTGAAGACCAGTTTACCGTTGAGGTGTGGTAGTGCCAGCAGCATTTCTATGAGTTGCTCGCTGACTGGGATGCTTCGACTGTTGCCGCCTTTGGCTGGATGGTTGATGTTAATTCGCTTGTGGGGTTTGTCGATATCGTTCCATTCGATTCTAAGAGCTTCAATAGGTCTGGCGCCTGTTGCTTGCATTGTAAAGCAGAAAGCCGCCATTTGATGGCTACAATGTGAGAATAGCTGGTCTTGGTGTTCTTTGGGCGGTATGTAGGGGGTTTTGCGTTTGAATTTGATTTTAGGTATGTCTGCTTTGATGCCGTTGTGTGCTAGGAAACTTTTGTAGGCTTTGGTCAATCCATGCCGCCTTATAGGCGTCATCTTTTTCAGGGTATCGTTGAATGCCATGCCTTCTTTGAAGGATTCAGGGTTGAATAGGTCGACGCCTAGCTTTGAGAGCCGTAGTAGCGAGTAGCCGTAGTTTCTGATAGTGACGTCCACTTTGCCTTCTATTTTGAGTTGCCACTGGAAGTCTTTGATGATAAGATCTATTCCGCGGGCTACTTGTTTTTCTCCCTGCAAAACGCTGATTTTTTCAGGCGTTTCGAGTGTCAAGTTTTTCGCATCTTTCTTTAAGACGCATACTTGGCTACTCTCAGTATTAGCGCCCTTAGTTTTTAAATTCAACGTCGGAAAATAGCTATCTGCAACCCGTTTAGCCCGCTTCAGGTCGTCTGAATCGGAAAAGCGACGTCCACATGACCGGCAGACATAGCGCTGGATTTTCACGTCAAAATTGCTGTCCGCAAAGCCATTTCGGAATACCTTAAAGCTGTTGCACTCGGGGCATTGAACCGTCTTACTGCGTACATCCTGGCTATCCGCGGGTATAGTCATGGTAATGTTTGGTTGAGGTTCATTTGAGAGCGTCTCAGCGTCAAAATCAGTACGAAAGTGGCATGTATCGACGTCAACGCTGCTACTGCCAAGTATGCCTGGAGAGGCGGACGCTTTTCCCTGAACCTCAGCCTCAACCATAATTTAAGAGGCCTCCTTTTCGTCTGCTGGCTGGCACCTATCATCTTGATCCCAGCTAATGGTCATATGCTGGTCACATTCAGAGATGGACCACCCAACGACCTCTCTAACTTGCGGCTGCATCAAAAAAGCAGAAGCCCGATTATACAGGACATGATCACAATAACGAACAAAAATCAGTGGTTTTGATGGGTTCAAAAGAACAGCGTTGACTTCTTCATTTAGGCAGGACTTACAATTCGTTTCGCCAAATATGCCGTCAGGAGTTTTATTTGTAAGTCCAGCCATTTTCCCATCAACCTACTGTCTGTTTGTGTTGAGTCGTTTTGGTTTCCTTCTCAAAGATTGGCTGCAGAGTTATATTGTCGCTGACATCCATTGATAGCGCGATTACTTTCCTACCTGTTTGGTCTTCGGGCGTTTGTTAGCCATGATTTAGGTATGGTGACTGCTTTGCTGTGACCCAGGTTTAGGATGTTTCTGATTATGGGCATACTTGATTCTCCATTATGCGTGTCTACGCGTAAGTAGGTTTACATCCAACATTAACATTTTTTATGCATGGTAAAGGCATGTCTACGCATAATAAAAAAGCAAACACAAAAGTAAGCAAAAAAATGGAAAGCATACTCACGCCCCTAAGATACCTTGCTCATCACAAAGAAGCATCAGTAGAGGAAATCGCTAAGGAGACTGGAAAAAACTACTCGACCATTCTCAGAACGATAACTGAACTTATCGAGAAAGGATTAGTAGATTATCATCATGAAAGAACTGCGCCCAGAGGAAAAGAGCTACGAATTTACAGCGCAAACTTGTACGGATTAATTTTCTACTGGAACGGACACTTTTCCAGTTTAGACATAAAAGAGGTTGCTAAAGCGCATGAGGATATGTTGCTTGTTTTCAAGAAATGGGAAAAGTTCGTTAAGGCAAAATGCGAACCTTACATGCTTGCTAGAGTAGCTTCGGCTGTGACTGCTGAGTTTCAATTCCATAGTCAACAATATAATATGCTCATGGTAGTAGCAGGCTTGAGAGGAGCAGACATGATTAATATTTTTCGGAAGTCGGAGGAGCCTGCCCGTAGAGCTGCTTTTGATGTGACGGCTTTAGGCTTTAATTTCATGGCTCTTCCAGTGGAGCATGTTAAGGAGTTTTTGGGCAAGCAACAATGGCAGCAACTGGAGAGGATATGGGCTGTTGTTGAAAGCGATTATGAACTTAGAGCAAAAAGGGACGAGTTTCTTGACAGGCTTGAAAGGGACCATGTAGAAGGTCTCAAAGCTATTGCAGAATGGAGAAAGTATCTAAAGCAAGAGCAAACATCACCAAAATAGTCGAAACGGTTCAGCGGTAGAAGGAATAAAAAAATATTTTTTTTCTTGCAGGCTACCTATCTCTTTCCAGAGAAGAAGAAAAAACAGCTTATTTTCCACGGCAAAGCCCTTTTTTTCTTTCAACTTAAGACTAAAACGGTAGCTTGAAAAAGAAGAAGAAGACAATGACTCGCAGCGCAACCTGTTGTCTTCTTCTTTTAGTTGGAAGAAGAAAAAACGCTGTTGGCAAGCAGTTATTTTTTCTTCTTTCAGCCCCTAGCTAAGAAACGGAAATAATCGAAAGAACAACAACACTGGTGCATTTTGGTTTGTTGTTGTTCTTCTTTCAGGTTAGTGGTTAGAAGGGTTTGATGGCACACATGGGTTGACGCGCCATGATTAAGGGTTAACAGGGGTTTTTCGAGAAGGGCAGTTTGGGCTATGGCATGCCAACCCTTAATCGTCCCTGTATCAGCCATGATGGCATAAAAATTTATTCCCAAATTAAGGAGCTCCAGTTGTAACTACGGTGCTTGATAGTCGTAAACGCTTTAAAGCTTAATGGGTAAACAAAAAGTATGGATGAGCCAATACCCTTATTGAGCCTCAATCAAAATACACTAAAATCCGAGACACTCAAACACATCTCTCGTGTGTTAAAGAGGAGAAATATACCGCATGTCTTGATAGTGAACCCCGACAGGTTTTGGTCGTACCATCGCTACCTAATAGAAGTATTCTCAAATCAGGAACCTGAAACTTTTCCACGCTACTACTTCGACCGTGCATTCTGCAGAACAAAGCATCAGACGATGATTCACGATATTGCTTATAGGGAAAGGTTAGATATTGCGATTAAGGGTACTGTTGAAGTTATGGTTAAAGGGCAGATGAGAAATGGCGCTAACAGGATTTATTTCTCCGAGGGCTTAGCAAGAGTTGATGAGATACGCAAATTCTATGTCTGGGACTACGGCAAAGGCGACTCTGCCTTACGCATAGACGCATACATTGACCCATACAGGCACAAATCTAATCAAGTATAGCCGAATTGATTTTTGTCGAAAACGAGGCTGGGTTAGTTTTTTAATAGCTGATGTCTCCAAGATGAGGCCTAAGAGGCTGAGGCTGGTAATTCAGGGCGTTAAAAGCTACATCCACATAGAAGCAGATTACCTGTTGCGGATACACCGGATAGAATCAGAAACGCTCTCAGAATGGAAATGCCTAGCCGCATCATGGAAAATACAGCTAAACAGAGCACAAACCCCAGAGGAGAAAACCAAATACGAAAACCTGCTAAACAGCGCCCAAGAGCACATCAAACAGTTCCTTGAAGCCGGCGTAAAAGAAGTTAAGGAGCTTAAGGAGGTCGATTGATTTTGTCGATGACTAAAAAAGAAATAGATGCGCTCCTCAGCGAGGTTAAATCTTTCGCTGATAAAATAAGGCTGAGCGGTAACAAAGAAGTGCTCTCTTGTTGGGATTGGCTCATAGCTGACTTTGCATTACATCAATATACCGTACAGGTCACCAAAAATTCCTGTTAACAATGGCCAATTTGCTATTTAAGACAACTATAATAAATTTCACTATACAAAATACTGTGTTTTACTTGCATCTAACCACTAAGTCAATCAACGGGTGAGTTATGGTGAGTTAAAGGCATCGCTGGAGCTGTTTCAAGCTGAATTGGGGATAGCCAATAGAAGGGGCAGGTTGTTGTAAATTAAAGATATCGCCGTAGCTTTACCAAGTTGGAACTGGACCAAGCCAATATCGGTACACATGCGTAAGTAGTATTGAAGTAAACGCCAAGTATAGGTCTGAAAAGCGTAGGTTACTCCATTTTTAGCAAAGTAGCCAACGGCTTCAGGATGGTTTAGGCTTGATTGATTAACAAGGTATAGATATCTATGAGATACGAGGGGTCAGATGGATATATTATTTCTTGACTAACTTTTCCTATGTTTGTTAATTGAGCTATTGCGGTTGGCCGTGGGATTTTTTGAAGCGAACAACTGAAGCTGCAATTAATACGGTGATGGCGATCGTAATTATGGTTGCAACGGCGATGGTTGTTGAGGCAAGCTCAAATCCCGTTGTGGGAACTTTGGTGCCGTAGGGTTCCATGAGCGGGTAGTGGTCAACGTTTTGGGCGTATATGGCGTTCATGTTGGTCCAGTATTCTTTTGATTCCTGGGTCGGCACGTCGGCGGGGTCAATGTAGGCGGCTGGTCGAATGAAGTACGGCGTATCACCCACGCCTGGGGTGTTGGATTCGGTCGCGTTGGGGTATCTTGTGAGGTAATCATCCCAGAAGTTACCTGAGCCGTAACCGTCATCCCAAACATTGATTGAAAGTTTACTGGGGTAGCTGTAGATGAAACCTGGGTCTCCGACAGTGTAGTTGTTGTTGATGAAGTTGTTGTGGTAGATATGGTTGTCTTGGCTGGAATAAAATTGTAGAGCGGTATAACAATCCGTGATGGTGTTTCTGATGACGTAGTTGTTTTTGCATTCACTTGGCGGACGTCCTGTAGCGTATATTATTTCACTCGCGAAGTCTATTCCTATGGTGTTGTCATTGAGGTAGTTGCCTGTTATGTTGTTGTGGGAGCTCAATAACCTGATTGCTGTGGTTGATCCGAATGCCTCGACTGGGGCATTCGCATGCATGATTGTGGTGTTTGTGATGGTGTTGTAGTCGCCTACTATGACAATACCACCTGAGAGAGTATGGTTGTTTCCATCAAAGATTATGTTGTTTTGTTCTATCTTTATACTTCCAGTGATATCAGAGTTCATAGTCCAGGTGTTGCCTTTTCTTGTTATAGGTGCTGTTGAAGGGTTTATGCCTCCCGCCTGGTTTAGGGTTATATCCCAGGTTTTCTCAACCGTATCCACACCGTAACTTTGAGCAAAAGGTGATTGAGCATTAATGACAACCTCTGTAAAATATTGATCTTGAGCTGAGCCATCTTGAGTCTCGATTATAACAATTAATATCGTAAGGCAAAACAACAAACCGATAATTCTGTTTAAAGCCTTATACATGCAAACGACTCAGTTCTTTTTGAAGATAAAGTTTATGCATGTTTAGCAGGTAAGAAAGAAAATAGTCCGCAATCTTTTTTAGGGGTTGGCGGGCCCGATGGCATTTGATGCCTGAGGCGCATTTATTCTGTTACCTCTTACTGGAGGGCGTTAGGATTTAGCCGAGCTTCTCCTAAATAGTTGATATCTGCCATCATAAACGGTTCGGTTCTGCTTTTTAATAAAGCTTGACAAGTCTTCAAAAGCTGAGTCAAGAAACTTTGACGAAAACCCTTTTTAGCGGTAAAATTCAGCATCACCTTGATGAAGTATGAAGCGTAGAAATTTGGCGTTAATTGCCATTTTAACGCTTACAGTTTCCACTGTGGCTTCCTTGCAGGTCACTGATTTGGCAAGTGCAAATTATTTCCCTCCGCCTTCCATCGAAATCGACTCGCCTAATTCCTTAAAAGTCTATAATGACTCTTCTGTCCAGCTCTATGTTAGGGTTAACGCCTTACCAAGCGAATCTAGTAGCATTACTTTCATTCGCTATTGCTTGGATGGAAAAGCCAACGTCACCCTAACCAACCTGTCAAGAGAGGACGGGCTTTACTATTGGACCTCCACAGAAGGTGTTATCGCTTCAGGCAACGGCTTTAGCGTGAACACTACTCTAGACAATCTAGCCGAAGGAAAGCACACACTTACTATATATTCGCATGCAACTGACGGAAAAGAAATGTCCCGAACAAGAGAGTTTACCGTTGATTATGATTATGTGCCTCCGCAAAACCCTTTTGGATTACCTGATAACTTGCTCAACGGCACTACAAGGCTACCACCCACAATCACTCAAAGACCTGAAGAATCCCAAACTGAAACACCACTACCCACAACAAATGAAGCCATCCACCCCTTGGAAAGTTCTCGCATACTTTTCTTAATCATAGCCGTTGTAGCAGTGTTATTATTGGCGCCTGTACTCTACTTTAGGAGAAAATCGAGGGGCTTTATGGAACTGGAGGACGAAGACAAATTATCTTAAAAAGGTACATTTTAGCCATTGCTATAGTTGCCATATTGATTATTAGCTCAAGCGTATATGCCTACTCAATGGCAACTCAAAACTCAAGTCTAACTTCTAATCAGAACAGCTTGTTCGTAGAGAGCTTTACCCCTACAGTCTTGGGTAGCAGTGTAATCGGCGGCAGAATTACCCTCGCAAATCCAACAGACAAGGCTTTCGAGGACTTAACTTTGTCCCTCAAAATTGATGCTTCAGAACTAATAACACCGAATATGAGGTTATGGATGCCGCTGCCCATTGATGAACCCTTTAAAAATCGTTTTGTTCCATTAACCCAAATAAGCATTGAACCAGGTCAAAATGTGACGATTGGGCTCTATCTATATGACCCGGATCAAAACGAACCGCCTTTCTATCAGACAAGCGTGAACATCCAGACTTTCAGTCCTCATACAATCGAGTTTTACATTACTCAGAACACATTTGGTGACATAATTAACGGTCAATCTCTAATAATACCTCAACAAAAAGCGTACCTACAAATCACAGGCTATAGCCCAGTAGAACACAGTAAGGACACGTGGCACCAACATTTCAACAGTAGCACAAACCGCTATGAATACATAAACGACCAACCAAACTTTTACCAGCAATACCACCAATCAACATACTACCCAATGACACCCATGTCATATTGGGCGGCTAAAGCATACAATCAACTTGGCAACAGCTACTTCAACGTAACAATATATAACAACAGCACCTTCGCAGTGAGCGCAATTACTTTGTTTGGAGGCTCCTCGCCAGACGGGCAAAGCATTCTGGGATCAGCATTAATGAACTATGTTTTGCAGCCCAATGAAACATATGTTTTTCCAGTTTCGGCATCAGCTACTCCATTGTATAGTTATATAAGCGGCAACTTGATTATTACTCAAACGGAATCAAAAAACACTTAGTCTTAGGTAAGATTAACGATGAAGCGTAAGGGTTTGCTTTTAATCGCCATCATTATCATCGCCAGTTTGGCTTTCATTTATTCGCAGAGTTCAAGTTGGGAGGCAAGCGTTGAGGCAGATGAGTTCTATTTTGGGGCTTCTTTTGGAGGACAAAACCCGCAAGAAGCAAAAGCGCTAATAAACAAAGTCAAAAACTACACCAACTTTTTCGTCATCGGTTCCTACGACCTATCTATAAACGAGACAGCCCTAAACGAAGTCTGCGACTACGCAGCCCAAGCAAACCTCAACTTCATCGTCTTTTTCGATTTTATCTCAAGGATTACTTACCCATGGCATCAAACCTGGCTCGACACAGCAAAAGAGCGGTGGGGTGACAAGTTTTTGGGTATTTATCTGAGAGATGAACCGGGCGGACATCAAATTGACGGACAAGAACCCATTAAAAACGCCTCTGACTATAGCGATGCAGCAAGCCGGTTCGTTGAGAACATTACTCTTTCCAATAGCATGATAGATGCAAAAAACAAAAGCATCCCAACCTTCACATCGGACTATGCACTTTACTGGTATGATTACCAAGCTGGCTACGACACGGTTTTTGCGGAGTTAGGCTGGAAGCTAAATTCAACCCAGCAGATAGCGCTCTGCCGAGGAGCAGCAAACATGCAAGGCAAGGACTGGGGTGCAATAATCGTCTGGAGCACCTATGAGCCTCCGTATTTGGGAAGCGCTCAAGAAGTTTATGATGACATGGTTTTGGCTTATAGTGCAGGAGCAAAATACGTTGTAGTGTTCAATTACCCTAATTATCCTGAAGATAATCCGTATGGCATACTATCCGAAGAGCACTTTGAAGCTATGGAGCAGTTTTGGAGTTATGCTAACGCTAATCCCAGAGGGAACGGCGGTAGAGTCAACGGTGAAGTGGCTTTGGTTTTACCTAAAGATTATGGTTGGGGCATGAGGAGAAATGAGTACATAACGCAGGATAACATCTGGGGGCTGTGGCCTGAAGATGAAAAAGCGCCTCTGATTTTGGAGACCGCTAACAAACTGCTAAACGAATACGGCTTGAAACTGGACATAATTTATGCGAATGCATCTTTTGATTATGAAGGGAAATACTCTAAGGTTTACGTCTGGAACGTTACAATCACTTAGCATTAAGGTCTAATAAATAACTTTTTACAGTGGTTCAAACGTATTATCAGACTTGGATGCCTTTATGGTTGCTTTCGAGTGCCCCTTCTGCAACCAAACCATCGAGGCTAAACCGCCCGATGAAGTACATTCAGCGTACTCTTTCGAGAGACCAATACCTAAAGCTACCATGGCAAGCTAATCGAAAAAGAGTTGACGTGCCCAAACCCCGAATGCAGAGAACCAATAGCCGTTTACTGGTATGCACCATTGGACTACTTCAACAGAGTCTAACTATGGAGAAAGGCTTGTGGGCATTCGCTGAAGGTGATTTATAACCATTTTAAAAAGAAAGCATTTAAAAAGAACGAAAATGATTTTGGTAACTTCTTTTCTTGATGATAACTACTCCAGCAATTGCTAGTGCACCTATGATGATTACAACAAGGGTTATTGCTGTCGTGTTTCCTATTTCCAATGCCGCTATTGCAGTTGCTTGTGGCGTTGATTCTGATGATTCTGAAGTTGAATTTGTAGGTTGAAAGTCTCCACTTATGCCGAGTGCTCTAATGTTTATTATTTCTCCCGTATCAGCCCATAGGTTCACTCTTATGAACGTAGCTGATCCAGGGTATGTTTCGTTTAAAGGCAAATCAACCTTCCAGAGCGGATACAACTCAAAAGACTGATATCTGTCCATGACTTCCAACTCGGCCCTTATAGTTTCCTTTACGATTCCAAAGTTTTCCACTTTTTCGTCTTTGTATGTATACGAATAGCTTTCCGCTCTATCTAGAGCAATATCGATGGCTTGAGTTTTCATTATTTTTACGTCTGTGTTACCTATTTTGTAATAGCTCATAACTTGATCGAAAGCGTAAAAATCCTTTTCTCTGAAACTCAAAGTAAGCGCAGGATAATCTGCCCCATTAAAGGTTCTTTTGAGGTCAAAAGAAGTCCATTGACCAGTGTCTGATACTTCAAGTTTGATGTTATCACTAGCTATTGTTTCATTACTTGAAATCGGGGCGTTTGATAGTATATTTGACATATCTCTTATCCTTGAATCCCCGCTGTAAAATTCATATCTTTGAAGAAGGAGTGAGGCAGCATTTGCCTTCTCAAGCGGGAGTTGCTGAGAATAGTTTACTTCGCCAGATTGGATGTACATATGGCAGGACAACAAAGTCTCTTCCAAAAAACTGTAAGTAACTTCTAAATTGTTTGTTTCTGAATAAAGACCTATTTTACCGTAAGTGTAAGGTAATCCTTCGAATCGCTTGTAATCTGTTAAAGGTCCGGTCAGTTCTACGACATCGTATCTTTCAGTATCTATTAGCACAACTTCGTTCAAAAAATATAATATATTAATTGCAGGCACGGATTGCCCGGTTGCCGATAAGATTATAGGTATTTGAGCGATACCAACCATGAAAAGAACGGCGAATACAACCAATATTTTTATTTTTTTATTCAGCATTTTTTGTCACTCCTTTCAATGTGGCATAATATGGTCGCCATCTCCCCAAACACGCATTCGTCCATCTTGCCAAACTCCAAATACTGGTATCTGGTAACCATCATAGCCAATGTCAGAACTCTGGTAAGACACGCCATTTACTAGATATGACGCTTCATCTAGAGCTTGTCTTACAGTATAGCCATTCATTAATCGATCATAGAAATAGGCTACGAACTGTGCGTAATCATAGTTATAAAGTTCCGCTTCATAATCATACCACATTGAAACACCATCGAAGCTTATATACACGTGATCGTTCTGATCTGGATTTAGATAACCGTCATGAGCAGGATTCGTGCCAACGTTTAAAACCGAGGGGCTGATGTCCATCCACGAGGGAAGAATACCCGAGCTATGGGCTCGATTATAAACGCCAATTCTCCCTTCAGACCCAAGATCGCAAGCCCAGTTAAATACAAAGTCATGATTTCCATAGAATCTACCAGCTGCATCTCTTCCATAATTTACTGCATCGTCAATCGAAAAGTCCTCAATCGGTTCATAGTTTCTATTTCTTGACCATACGCCATAATGGGTAAGTGTACAATCTGGATAATCACAATAATAATAGAATGGTTCATAGCCAAGAAAAGCAATGTGGCCCTTGTAGAAGACCGATGAGTAATCAGCGACTTGCTCTGTGTAGACTGTATAGCTATGGACATAATCGTTTGTAGTCAAGGAGCCAAAAGCGTTATTGTGGTATCCGCTTGGGTATTTTCCAGTATTGTATACAAGACTGTCTTGATAACTAGCGACAGCCGAGGACAGGTAGTATTCATTGCCTGGTGCACTCATGTCGTAATAATCCTCAGTTCCGTAAGTTATGAAACTTGCTCGTCTAAAGATGCCATAGTCATAATAGTAACCGCCGCTTTCCATGAAAGAATAACCCTGAAAATGATAAGTTTTTAGTACATTATTGTTTGAGTCCAAAATTTGCAGATAATCAACTTCTAGTCCAACTGTATCTGCCGTCCAATAATCAACGTTTTTGATTATAATCGTAACGACAGAGCTTGTAAAGCTAGACAAGTCTAGAATGCCCGAAGTATCGGTTTGCCAATTGACCCAGCCTCCATTGCTAGTAGTAGCGTAGCTACAAGCTGTAACATATATGTAGTCAGTGACTGGATGTTCGGCGTCGCCTTGAGTTCGGAACTCGCCAGAATTAATTAGTTTTCTGTTATGCTCATGGTTGACTACGAAGACGTCCGCAAGATCAACATAGTCCCCGGTCCAATCATAGTACCACCTCCAAGAGATTCTTAACTTTTTTCCGTCAAGATAATCTCTGTCCAGATGCATAAAAGCATAGGCATCACCAAGTCCAGGATCATTGGACATCATCCGTAGAACGCTATCACCTGACTGGCTAAATGTGTAGCTAGGATTATAGCTGCTCCATTGTTTGTATTCTTTTACTGCAAAAGATTCAAGTCTTAAACTCTCGTCTCTTGCCTCAACAGGCAGAGCGGACATTGTTGTGAATAGCGATAAGAAGAGCAAAAGCAAACAGATGCTCACACGAGTTTTTGCCATTTATATTCCTCGTAGGTTGCGTCTTCAGATATAATAGCGAGGGCAAGTGTTATAAAGTTTGCCATAAATAGGCTTGTAACAATTGGCTTTCTACTTGACTCACTCCAATTATAGCGGCAGGTAGGGAGAGCTTAATATTTGGAGTGAAGCAATTTCTTTAATCAGGATTTACTGTTCTAAAAAGTAGATTTGAGTGCTGTTTCTAGCTTAGAATTATCGGATTAGCTAAATGAGCCGAAAGCGTGCGCTCGTGCTAGTCGGTGTTGGAGTGGCCTTTATTGTCTTAGCGTTAGCAATCCTGCTGGCGGGCAATCAACCAACGGCATCCTCAACTCCCGAATCAAAGGCGACATCTATCTGCACTTTCCAAGCGACTATCAAGACGGCGCTCAAGCCAAAGCTTGCTTGATTGACTCACAGCTTTACTATGGCGTTTATAATGAAAGCTTTTCCATGTTCTGGAGCTACCGGTGACTACTCAATATACAAAGGCTACCCCTGCATTGTAATCAACGGAACAATCCAAAACGACTATGACAAGGACTACTATTTTGGCATAAACGCAAACGTATACAAGTTCGATGGATACAGAATCGAGCCAGTGCTCACAGTTAATTCACACATCTAGGCTCTGCTTTGAAAAAAAAGATAGGGAACTAATGCAGTTATTGTTTGATTACGGTTATGTCGTCGAACTCTGCCGTTGAAGAGTAATGGGTATACATTGCGGTGGAGCCGGCGAAGTCATCCAACCAGGCATGGCTGATTTGCATGTGCAGATGGCCATTTACCCAAACGTATGCTTTTGTGCCGATGATGTCTATGTCTATAGTATTTGTGTTAAATGGATTCAACCCAGCATTAACGCTCCATTGAACCTTATCCCAGTTGCGGTATATTGCAAATTCTAGATAGCCGTTGGTATGAATTAATGCATAGGCCATATTATTCCATTGACTGTCATGTTTGGCTATTACCCAAGCCGTATCCCATGTGTCAGCACCTGCTGTGATTGTTCTTACCTGTACCCGAACATGTCGATCGTTTGAGAATTGGTCATTTGTGCGTATCAATGAAAGGCCCTGTTGAGCTCTTAGAATCCCACTGCTAGCTGTCCATGACCCTTGGTTGACTGTCCAGCCATTGTAATTTCCGTCGGTAAAGTCATCGCCGAATGCTTTCAAATGTATTCTTCCGTTGCCATAGATTTCGAGAGTAGAAGTGCTCCATTCTGGCGGGACATACATGTTCCACCAAATGGGGGCAAATCCAGTATGCAAGGGAGTTGACAAGAAAGGTCCACCAATGAACTGGTTGGAGGCTGCATTTAGAGCTTCAATTACTGACTCATCTAGAGCTACAGCATGATAGAAAAAGCTGACAACCCACCAGTAATATGGATTGCCCCCTCCCCCGCCATAGGGTATGCCCTGCTCCAAAGATGCTGAACCTCTTGGAAAGCCTATGAAGACTTGAGAGCCATCATCAGGGTGGCTAAAACCATCATTACTCATCTGTACATCAATGTTTGTTATTGTATCCCATGGTTTAACCTCGCGGTGTGTAAAAGCATACGGTATTCCAAGTGCTCGGCCATTATTATAGCCCTGATATGGGTCACCTGTCACAGGGTTTGTCAAACTTGCAGATAAACAGGTATTAATAAAGGCCAGTGTTGTCTTTCCACGATCGCAGTCATCTATTGCATTGTATATTTCCTCGTCATAGATGCCATGTGAGGGGTCCCAATAATAGTTATTAGGGTAATCGCTGCCAATGCCTGTACCAGTCTGGTCTTCGAACATGAAATGTAACTGACCGTTTATGTAGTTACCGACACCATGATCGAACGTAACAAATGCTACTCGGCTGCTATCGGCTGTTTTGAGGTTAATATCATTGTTGAGAATTTGCGTTTTTGTCGAACCAGGGTTTCTGTGACCTTGATGATTGTATGCATAGAAACCACCTTCTTGGAACCAATTTGTAAGGTAAACAGATGTGTCCCTTTGATATACGCGTTCATTGTAACTTTTTCTCCAGTTGTCATTAGGTGATGCGTAACCTGGTTGATCTGCACCACTGCTCTCGGAACCCCAAACAATGCCTGTTTTTGACCACGCGCTGACTGGTGAGAGGGGAGCCAACAATGCTATCGATAATGTTAAAATGCAAAGCAGTATTCCTAAAGTCTTAGAGTGCCCAGCCTTCATTATGGATTCCAAGCGTATTTGTTTCTTTTTGTAAACCAGAATTGAGGTAGTTGCTGTTGACATAACAATAGTCATGAGTGCAACCCAAAGAATCAAGCTGTAACTTACCTCAGTTATTTGTTGTTGATTGGTTTCTTTTTTTGTTACGTTTATGTCTGCAGTTGGCACTCCCTCTGGAGCGGGCACGGTAGACCAGGCCTCGTGTACACCTCTAACTTCTCTCGTGTCTGCCCAAATATCAACCTCTATCCCATATAGCGATCCATACCATTTGTCCAGTACAACACCGATTTTCCAAGTAGGGTAAAGCTCTAAAGCATCTGCACTTCGAGGTTTGCTAGCGTTTAACGAATGATCGAAAAGAAGAGATGCCCAGCATATGTTTGTTTGATTGACGTTTATTTCATTGAAGGCATAGTCGTCGAGTTTAAGTGTATGAGCGTAATTTCTGGCAGCGTCTATTGCGATAGTTATAGCTTCTTCTTCAGAGAGATTTACGTTTGTACTTCCAATGTTAAAGAACTGCCAATTGTCTACAAATGCGGCTAAAAAGTCACCTTCAAAGCCCAAAGTTACGTACTTGGTGTAAGGAGCTTCAACACCGTTTGCAGTGTAATACCACTTGAAATTAGTGTAATCATCAAATGAAATCATTTCAAGAGCTATGTCGCCTGTAACCTTAGTAATGTTTTTACCCATGTCAACGTTGCTCAGAGTAGATATTAGGTTTCCGAAAAGCTTATTGTTAGTATAGTTTTGGTAACTGTTTAGGAATTTTTTTGCATTTTCAACATGGTCGATGCTGGCTTCTGCTTTGATTAGGTTAGGTGTACCTTCCCTACCAAGAACTTGTATCATTTGTAGTTTGTTATTTCCATAAGTATACTGAACCGTTAATTTACTATTTTCAGAGGTTAGAGAATATGCAATGTTTTCTTGAGAAACGAGGTTTAAGTAGGTAACTGACATGTTATCCTTTGGGTACGCTTTTGCTTCTATAGAGTACTTTTCCATGTCGAGCCCAAAAATGGTATTTAAGGCGTTAAAGCTTTGCTGCTGAATCTCGCTGGTTGGTTGTGCATAAACTGTGGGCATAAGCCCAGAGTAAGTAGCACTGATTGTTAGCAACGATAGAATGAAAACAGTTGTGATAAATAGATTTTTTTTCTTGCTAAAGCTTATTTTTCCATTTTTCATATTGTTCACCTGTATAAAGGCGAATAAAGACTATTTTCTTCTATGGTGTATTAAAAATCTTATATCAGAAACAACCATTAATTAGGCTTCTTAATTCATTGTCAATCCAATGAATGTAAGCATATTGGTGTTGCTCAAAAAATGAACAACCTGTAGTGCAATGGCAATTATTTTAATAAGACATCGCCAACTATAAACACGGGCATGACGCCTGCTATTTTGTTAACCTGATAATAATCTCTAGTTCCTTGGATAGGTCGCCCCCCACTCCTGAAAATTTTTCCGTAAAATATATTATTAACCTTAACCGATTTCCAGATTGGACACACTATGAGCCAAAAAACTATTTCGGCTTTTATACTTATTTGCCTATCTGTCACTGGAGCAATTGCTGTTAATTCTACCCGAGCTGCTGACACTTCCGATTCTTGGATTGAAAAGGCACCTATGAATGAGGCAAGAAGCGGGTTAGGCGTCGCTGCTGTAGATGGGAAAATCTATGCTATAGGCGGCTCAACTGCCAATGGGTCAGCAACAAGTAGTCCTCCCCAATTAATCATAACTAACGAAAGATTTGTTGACGGTTTTGTAGGTACAAATGAGGAATACGATCCCATAACAGATACTTGGACCTACAAAGAAAGCATGCCAACTGCGAGAATCGGCTTTGCTACTGCGGTTTACCAAAATAAAATTTATTGTATAGGCGGAAGAACAAGTAGCGGTTATACTGCAGTGAATGAGGTTTATGACCCTAAAACTAACACATGGGACGTTAAGGCATCCATGCCTACCCCCAAAGCTTGGATAACAGCAAGCATTGTTGGAGATAAAATCTATGTAGTAGGAGGCGGCGTTTATGACCCAGTCAGAGATTCTTGGTCTTCCAATGAGTCTATAGCACTTTCTAAGTCAGTTAGCGATTCCTGGGCGCTAAACGAATCTATAGCACCATACGACATCTTTGCTTCAGCATCTCTTAACACGAAAATATACATTGTAGGCGGTTTCTCACAGGACCTGTGGCATAACAAGAACTTAATTTACGATACAGAAACAGACATGTTTAGCTCTGGTTCATACCCACCGTCTAGTATAGCTACGGGTGCAGCAGTTGCTTTCGATGAAAAGGTCTTTGTTTTTGGGTATTCGCAAAACTTTGATTTTACTCACATTTATGATCCCTTCAGTGATAACTGGACTATTGGTTCTAGTCCCCCTATTAGTTATCTCTTCAATTTCGGCATAGCCAACGTAGGTGATAAATTGTATGTGATAGGCGGCTTCACTTACAACATGATAACATTTACGCCCAGCAGCGCCAATCAGCAGTATACTCCAGCGCAAATAGTAACACCTTCGCCGACGCAAATGTCTCCGCAAGAAAATGAATTAGGGATTTCTCCTTTGCTGATTATTTTGCCATTCGTTTTATTGGTTGTTATAGGAGTTGGTTTACTTCTATTTTTTAAAAAAGTAAAAAGAAAATAGAAGCGGAAAGGTGTCGCTAGCTATGACCTTTCTTAGTTTTTGAACCCTCTGAATTTCATCCACTCTACTTGTAGTTTAGAATCAGCTGCAAAAAAAGTTTTGTTGTTCTTTGAATGAGCACACTGTTCCAAACATTAGCTTTAAGTTCTAAATTAACAAACAAGTACTATGAGGTTAGGTACATGAGCCATAGTCCTACTCAATTGTTTGCTTTAACCGTTATAGCACTACTATTATCGGCTATGGTTTTAGCGCTTTCTCCTGCATCGGGACAACTCAATCTGGCTAGTACATCAAGCACTATTCCCCAAGCAGACCAAGAATTCGCCAACGGCACACTCGCCTCTAACAATGCGCCCTTCAAAGTCTGGTACAACTGGGTAAACGTTTCAAACACACAAATCCTCTACTATGCAGCCTACACCACGCCAGATTATCCCTTTCCAGTTCCAATCGCCAACATCGTAGGCCAACACTTCAGTTTAGAAGATGGCACCCAAGTTTTCATTGCCAGCGCTCTATCTGAATTGGAGGTTTACCATGACCTCAACGGCGACGGCATCCCACAAACCAACACAGGCGCAGATGAGAATGAGGTTCTCTACTACATTTACTCTAACATGAGCCAAGGCTACAGCATGACACCCATCCAGAAAACAACAATCGATTCAGTTCCACATTACCAGTGGAGCTTCACCTACCAAAACGCTTATGCATACCTGCAAAATGCTCAGGCACGAGTCGGCGTTGTTGCAAGAATGTTCTTTGAGCACTTAACCCTAAACTACGATTTTAGCGTACAGGGGAATGTTTCTGATTTGAAGACAAGCTTTGACATAGGAAAAGTCACCAACCTCGAAGTTCTTGAGCCCTCCGAGTTTTCCTCTTTCGACGACTTAAGCTTAGCTTTACTATACGCCACAGCCACCTACACATCAAAACCCTACTCAACTTCTGTTAATGGGCAGCCATACGACTCTTCCACAGCAGATTCAGCGGTAGGAGCAGACGTTGCCGAAGTAAAGGTGGACGATGTTAAAGCTTATGACTTTGTCTTCGGGGGAAACTATACGCTAAACAGGGACGGCAGCACTGAGACCCATGGTGCAAGTGTGGAAACCTATGAAGCGCAGGCTCAAGCGGTTCCAGCTACGGGATTGCCAACGATTTATGGTCCAACAGTACGAAGCATCGGCTTCTTTACTGACTACCTAAACCTGGCTGATCTTTTCGGCGGTTCATGGCCAAGCGTTAACTCAAACTACGAGTCCTCATCGCTAATCTATCGAATCTGCTTCCCAGAATGGGATGGCATGCAAATAGAGCACGACCCAACATTCCTCGGATACATATACAACAACCAAGAAATCCCAGAAATACCAACAATAACGCTAATCATAATCCCAATAGTAATCGCTAGCTCACTGGCACTATTATTCCAAAGAAAACGCAGACTCACAAAGCCTCAGTCAAGAAAGTTTGACTAAAATCAACCGACTTAGTCAAGAAATATTGACCAAAACGCTTTTACACAAAAAACAACCGCTCTTTAGTAAAAAATTAAAGCGATAATAGTAAGATGAGGGGGTGAAAAGATTTACCTTCTAAGGAACCGAGCGCCATCCTCAGAGGTAAAACTCTTGATATCTATCTTCTTATGCTAAAAAACAGAAAACCTCTAGGGGTTAGAGAAGTGCAACGAGAGTTAAACCTAAGCAGTCACTCAGTTGCCAGGTATCACCTTTCTAAGCTAGAAAATGAGGGATTAGTAAGACGAAAAAACGGCAAATATGCTGTC